>Ga0302246_1000894_pt1 | contig 23357 bp, 17 predicted proteins | sample AAG_UR_Trp_MG_FD_193533 | JGI IMG/M metagenome (GOLD analysis project Ga0302246, IMG submission 193533) | Enriched activated sludge microbial communities from anaerobic digester in WTTP, New Holstein, Wisconsin, United States - AAG_UR_Trp | ecosystem: Engineered > Bioreactor > Anaerobic >...
GATGTCCCCGGACAGTTCGGCCGGGGTGTTCCTCAAGGTGTCCTTGATCGCGTCCACGATGCTTTCTAGCGGGCCCATAATGGCCTCCCGGATCTCATCGGAATTGATCTCCACAATCTTCGGAATGCCGGTAATCATACTCCTCCCCCGGGCTTCCATCTTGCGAATCTCCCGGTCAGTATCGGGGTACGCGTTGCCGAGCTCCATCTTGATACTCTCCACTGATCCCTCTCCTATGAGGAGGTCATACTTGCGCTTCATATACTGAATGATCTCGTCGTCTATCTTGTCCCCTGCTACGCGGATGGATTGCGAATAGACTATCCCGTTGAGGGAAATTACCGCACACTCCGTCGTTCCGCCGCCGATATCCACGACCATCGAGCTGATCGGCTCAGTGATCGGGAGCCCGGCACCGAGCGCTGCCGCCATCGGTTCTTCAATTAGATAGACTTCTCTCGCCCCTGCCGATTCCACCGTTTCTCGAACAACTCGCCTTTCCACTTGGGTAATACCAAAAGGAATGGAAACGATGATCCGTGGACGGACCAGAGCGCGGCGGTTGTGGACGCTCAGGATGAAGTGTCGCAGCATTGCCTCCGTGAGGCTGAAATCAGCTATCACGCCGTCCCGCATGGGACGGATGGCGGCTATGTTGCCCGGTGTCCGGCCAAGCATCTTCTTGGCCTCCGTACCCAAAGCCAGGATCTCCGTTTCTCCCTTGGGGTTCAAGTGGACAGCGACAACGGAGGGTTCGTTCATCACAATCCCCTTGCCTCTGACATATATGAGTGTGTTGGCTGTCCCCAGATCGATGGCCAGGTCTTTGGAAAATTTTCCGAAAATGAAATCGAGTAGCAGGGTCTTTTCCTCCTGATGATCCAGATAATTGCCTTACCTGTCAACACCGCAGGCGTTTCCTATACTCAATTTCGAAGCCCCTATCAACTACTTTATCCTAAATTGAGGCCTCTTTTTCCAAGAAAACGTAAATTATCGGGGTTTTTATCACAAAATCTGTACAGTTTGTCATCGTCACCTTGAGAGCCGGTTGATAAAGCTTCTCTTTACGGCATCTATGGCATGCTTAAATATCCCGGAGACGTGTCTTTGTACGAAAGCCTGGCAGAGACACTGATCCATCCAGGAAAAGCTGCTTGTATGATAATTGCCGTTGTATCGGCCAACGCCTTTTCGAAATTCATATATTGACAAAAACTCCTTGATTTGAGAAAAACCGCGTTGCCTTCGTACATGAGTGCCCCAACAATTTGGGAGTGGCTATCGGACGGGGGGGAAAAAAATCAAGCCGGTAAAAAGGAAATTTACGCTTTAATGCTTGTTATCATTCAATTTAGAATGCGAGAATTTTTAATTGACCGGACACAACTGATGGAAATTATCGGGATTTGATTATGGCCTGAAAGTATTGGTTGACTGATTCCAACAACCGTGCAAAAAATGTTTAACAGTGATTCTGTATCAATTGATGAAAGCCGATGAAACAGTTTACAGGATACCTTCTGAACAAATAAATCCATCACAATTTAAGGAGCCTATCATGGTCAGCACAACCCACTCCGCATCTTGCTACTCCCTGAAACCACTCTCGATGAAGGAGGCGCGTTTTTATTTCTATACATTGCTGTTCGTTGCGGGAAACATCGCTTTCCCCGCTATTTGCCACCTGGTACCCAACGGAGGCCCGATGCTGCTTCCGATTTACTTCTTCACCCTTATCGCCGGTTACCGATTCGGATGGGCGGCTGCTCTGGCAACAGCGATCCTTTCCCCCATTGCCAATCACTTGCTTACCGGCATGCCACCTGCGTCGATGCTGTCGGTCATCCTTGTGAAGTCCATCCTTCTCGCATTTTTCGCTTCCACCGCCGCCCGTCTGTTCGGGCTATCTTTTCTTGCCGTTGCACTTGCCGTCCTGGGTTACCAGGCCACAGGCGGAATGGTCGAATGGTTCATGACCGGCTCGTGGGCCGCGGCGCTCGCCGACTTCCGGGTTGGCCTGCCCGGCATCCTCTTTCAGCTTATCGGCGGGTACGCCGTTCTGCGGCTTCTTCAGCGTCAGGACTGATTCCGGATCAGGGATATCAACCAAGGTAGAACGATAGCTCTGATATTTCTTCGTCATCGATTGCCGTTCTTTTCCTTTCCCAGGATACGGCAGATTTTTTCGACATCCGCAGGTGTATTCACATTCGGTCCCTGCGATGGATATTGAGTGGGAATAACCGCCATCGTGTAGCCGTGTTCAAGGATACGGAGCTGTTCCAGAGATTCCGTCTCCATCAGCGGCGTGGGCGGAAGTTCTACGAAATGAAGCAGAAAATCCTTCGTAAAGGCGTATATGCCCAAATGTTCATAAACGGGGCATCCCGTTATTTTGCGCGGATAGGGAATAAGCGAACGACTGAAGTAGAGCGCCCGTCCGTTCTGTGCTCTTACCACTTTGACGATGTCCGGATTTGCCAGATCCTCCGCACTGGAGAGGGGAACGCAGACTGTAGCTGAATCCGCATCTTTGTCCGCAATAAATCCCTCGGCAAGTTCCTTCAGCATGCGGGGATCAAGCATTGGCTCATCCCCCTGTATGTTGATCACATAATCCGTATCAATTGAACGCGCGACTTCTGCAACTCTGCTTGAGCCGTCGGCATGGTCGGCTCTTGTCATAACGACCTCTCCGCCGAATTTCTCCGCTGCATCATAGATTCTTTCATCATCGGTCGCGATGATGACTCTAAAGAATACACCCGAGGCCACAGCACGTCTATAGACATGCTCCAGCATCGTTTTTCCGCATATGTCCAGAAGGGGCTTTCCGGGAAGTCTTGTGGAGGCATACCTTGACGGGATGACCCCCAGTATCTTAGGTGTCATCATTTTCGTTTTTTCCACTCCCTGAAGCAGGACAACATTTTCTCCCGGTCAAAGTATTTTATATTGTCTACGATCCATTCGCGCATATCCTTGCCTTCCTGCGTCTCCTGCTTGTAGCTCATAAACTCAAGATTGATGCCCAGAGCGTCTGCGATTTTAAGGGCGAAGACCGGCCAGATCATTCCGATATCTCCGATTACAGGAATACTTCCCTCATGACGTGCGAAGGCCGACATCTCCATACGAAATGGAATCTTTGATATTTTTGTTTTGGGAAGCCCCTTCTCGATCGCCTCTTGAATCATCGCGCTATCTCTCTGCAGATCCTGCGCACGGCGGAGGTTTTCGTCCAGGTCAAAGCGGATAAGGAACTTGCCTTCAAGGCTGTATACAGGCTGTCCCTGCCACCATGACCATATGCCGTGTCCGGTGTAGGTTTCAAAGGGACCGTCGTGGATTTCCTGAGTGAGAGCAACCGCTGATTCAATAATCACGTCGGCGCTTCCCAGCATGTCGGCTATCCTGCGCGAACGCTCGGCAACCGGGATGCTGTCTCCGATGGCAAGACCCACATGTCCGCCTCCTACCATCTGAGGAATCGTGACAATCACAGGAAGTCCCTTCTCCGCGCCTTTGCCCAGCATCGTTCTTCTGTCGCATCCCCATCCGGCTACGATCTCAAAAGGAAGCCCGGTCTGACGGCAGATGCCGAGTATCTCCTCCGCAAGCAGTTCCGTGCGCAGACCCATCGGGTAGGCCATATTTGCGGCTGCCTTTACAACCATGTGTCCGTCCGCCGTTTTGCTCTTCTTAAGCAGCTCTTCGTCAAGAAGCATTTCTCTGCGAAGGCCGTCAAGTTGCTCATCGGTTAGTTCGGTAAATTCAAAGACATTGCCTCGCGGCATCATCTTCTCATCAAGACCGAACTGGGATGCATTGCACATTTTCACTCTGTCCAAGGCACCACCCATTTCGTGGTTGATTACCGCGGAACTCGTCGTTACCCCGTCGACGATGCCTTTATCCATCAGTTCGGCAATGAGGGTGGTTACGCCTTCGTGAAGGTTAGGACCGCTTCCTGTTACCACGGCGACTTTCCCGCCTCTCTTCTTGACCTCGATTACACGCGAAACGGCACTGTCAAGCGCCTCTTTTGAGCGCTCATCTTGCCCTTCGTAAAACTCCTTCAGCAGTTCCCTATTGATTTTCATCTTGTTTGCACCTCCGAGCAGGCCAATTATTTTTCTACCTGCGGCCCGCATTGGTTAATCACTTTTTTAATTATGCCGGCCGCACCGGACGAGGCGGAGAAACATTTCTCGCTGAGTTCAATGGACCCCGTCACTCCGAAGCCGTCTCCGTATCCGGCTATCCTGGTCCATACACCGGCAAACTTCTCTGCGCCGGCAACCGGATACGCGATGCCGGGTAAAACAAACGTCGCCCATGCCTCCGCTAAATCCTGCCGATGGGACCCGCACTAAACGGGGACTCCCCATGACACCGGCTCCTGTATTTTCTGTTCCTTATAGATAAGGAGGGGCTTCGCGTGCGCCGAAGATATGGAAAGCGGTCTTGTATGTCAAGGAAATTTTGTCACAACATATTGTTTTAAGACAAGAAAAGCAAACATACACATGCGGTCGATCAAGCAAAAATCATATCCCTCTGCAATGAAATAGGTTTTCGCGCGTTTCTCCGGCATTGTCCCACTGCAACTGTCTGCGATCCTTTCAAAGGTTGGGTTTTATCCCTGCCAACCATCATAAGCTTCCTCTTAGGCTGAAAATGCCTATTTTACGTATATTTTTTCTATAATTACAGGATTAGCAGGCACATCGTCCATGTATCCTTGGGATACGGTCTTTACAATCTCAATTTTATCCACAACATCCATTCCTTTGATAACTTTTCCGAAGACCGTATAACCATACCCTCGCATCGTCGGGGCAGAATAGTTTAACGGAGCGTTATCCTTGGTATTGATAAAAAACTGGCTGGTCGCTGAATTAGGGTCACCTGTTCTGGCCATGGCAATTGTTCCTCTGTCGTTTTTGAGGCCATTACTGGATTCTATTGCTATCGGATCGAAAGTTTTCTTCTGCTCCATATCTTTTGTGAAGCCACCGCCCTGAATCATGAAACCATAAATAACTCTATGGAAAATAGTACCATTATAGAAATTGCTGTTAACATACTGGAGAAAGTTTTTTGCCGTGTTGGGAGCTTTTTCCGAATTCAGTTCAACTTCTATATTTCCCATATTCGTTTGGATGACGACCGGATGAACCCCTTGTTCTGCAGCTTGGCTCGGTGCCCATAAGATCAGAAGAAAAAGGCAAAGGCACAATTTTGCAAAGGTCATGGCACTTCGAATGCGTGAATGATGGTGTTTTTCTCTCATGGTTTCTGCCCCTTTATTTTTTTTGAGTCGCGTCGCCCCGGTTTCTCTCGATGGCAGGTCATGTTTTTTTCTTCGTCTGCCGCCTGGTTTCCTGTCTGGGCCACATTACTCCGACTAAGTTCTTCATCTTGCACTGTTCTTAAAATAACTCAAGCGAACATTACAGAAACAATGTCGCTTTAATGGAACTATCAAAAAAATTGCATGAAACAGAAAATCGTAGCCATGAATTGGGGCAGAGCTCTTAATCCAATACCATCGTAATCCATTCATCCATCCGCCGAAGAAAAGTATTGTTTACAAAACAACCGCAGATTATGGTATCAGAGTAACTGGCTTGTCTTATTAATATAAAAAGCACTAAGGTTTAAGAAAGGAAGTCGGCAAATTTATGAAGGCAAGGATTATTCTGGCAATCGGATTCGTCTTTGTAACATTTCTGATCGGCTGTCACAGAGCTCCCGTCCTGATAGAAAACATACCGCAGGTGCCCAAACCGGAGAAACTGGAATACTCAAAACCACTGCCGCCGGGAGAACTTGCCCTGCGGAAAATAACCGACCCGGCCGAGATACCTGATTTTACGGAGGCCTGCTATGACCTGTCCAATTTGAAGCTGGCCATCAACAACAGTCTGAACTATCTCAAAAAACCCACCAGCAGACAGTTTTTTCCCTACGGTGATATCGAGCACAAACAGGCGGAAGACAGCCTTAAGGCGTTTTTAACGATGATAGATTCCGGATATAAAGGTGAACAACTCAATATCCTCATCCGCGACCAATTCGATGTCTATACTTCTGTCGGCTGCGACGACGAGGGAACGGTGCTCTTTACCGGTTACTACACCCCGATATTTGAGGGTTCCAACGAATCCAGCGAGCGTTTTAAATACCCCCTTTACAGTCAGCCCGAAGACCTTGAAAAAGACTCTGAAGGCAATACACTCGGCAGACGCACAGGCAACGGTATCGTACCTTATCCGCCGCGTGCCGAGCTAGAAAACTCCGGCATGTTAAAGGGCAAAGAGATCATGTGGCTGTCCGATCCCTTTGAGGTCTATCTCGTCCACGTGCAGGGTTCGGCCAAGATCCGCCAGCCGGACGGCTCGCTCATTGGAATCGGCTATGCCGCCAATAATGGTCACGAGTATAAAAGTATCGGCCAGCAGATGGTCAACGACGGGAAGATATCCAAAGACCAGATGAGTCTTTCCGCGATGATCGCGTACTTTAAGGCCCACGCAAACGAAGTGTCGGAATATATCGGGATTAATCCCCGTTTTGTCTTCTTCCGCATCGAAAACGGCCCGCCACGGGGAAGCATCAATGAACCGGTAACAGCATTGCGTACCATCGCCACCGACAAGTCTGTCTATCCGCGGGCGTGCTTGGCCTTTCTTTCCACCAGTCTACCGCGGCTAAACGGCCGTGATGTATCCCAGAACCCATACTCGGGCTTTGCCTTGGATCAGGACACCGGCGGCGCTATCCGTGCACCAGGCAGGTGCGATGTCTATATGGGAGAAGGCGAAACGGCCGGAAGACTGGCAGGACAGACATATCGGGAAGGCCGGCTGTACTATCTGTTCATAAAACCGGAATATCAGAATGATATGCAGTAAGAAGAACCGCATCGCGACCCCTGCGGGTTACATACCATACAAGGAGGCGGTATGATCGTTAAATCTGACGATGCACAAAGAAGAAACTTTCTCGGAATTGATTTTGTCCTGCTCTCACATGGCCCGGAATCAATGGTCACTAAAATGCTTTACAAGAAAGAGGACAATCCTCCATCACATAAACATTCAAATGAACAGACTGGTTATGTCATGTTCCTGTTATCAATGACACTTCTTCCTTTTACCAACAATCCGGCAGAAGCATGGGAAATTGAACACTTCAAATAATAATCAATAAATGATGGTAAGCAGGGAATGATCTTGCTTTTCTAGAAAGAATTATTCATACTTGCTGAAAGTCATTTCATGGAGAAATCCAATACAAAGGAGAATGAGGATGCCAGAAGGAAAAGTTAAATGGTTTAATGATTCAAAAGGATTTGGTTTTATCGAGCAGGACGGTGGCAAGGATCTATTCGTACATCATTCCGCGATCCAGGGGGAAGGTTTTAAGTCGTTGGCCGAGGGTGATCGTGTCAGTTTCGATGTTGTCCAAGGCCCTAAGGGCCCTGCTGCTGAGAATGTACGCAAGCTGTAGAACTGATTATACGGACTTCAAGCTATGATGATCTACTACCCCGCAGCCAAGCTGCGGGGTAGTTCATTTTGTAAATACTGCATCGGGTATGGTTCGCGTGGTAGCGTTGTTACATGTAACCGCCTCCTGAAAGTGTCGAATTTTTTTGTTCAATTCTCGTGAAACCACCACTATTGGCATTGTTGACAACAATCGATGGCACCCCGCCCCAATTAATAATATCCGTTTTCTCCGCCATCACGCCACCGGCTCAACCTCTTGTGGAAAATAATAATTGACACTCAACTGGAACTTCCTCATATTTCGCTCAAAGTAAGGGAAGAGGCAGATTGCTTGAGGACAATGTGAAAGAAGAAGCTAACTCCTGGGACTTTTTTGATCGATTATACTGCGTTTCTCTGCGTGAACGTGCAGATCGGCGCCAGTCGGCGCTCAAAGAATTTGCCAAGGCAGGACTGGCAGATAGAGTCGAGTTCGTGCTTGGAGAACGTCATCCGTACAATATTGAGCAGGGGGTGTATGAATCCCACATGTTGTGCCTGCGTAAAGGGTTGGAGGCAGGTGCGAGAAATATCGTTGTTTTTGAAGACGATATAGAATTTGATCGCTTTGATCCGGAACGATTAAAAAATTGCACGGATTTTTTGCGGCAACATCCAAAATGGAAAGTTTTGCTTCTCGGCGCTTTAATTCGTGCCAGCAGTAAAACTGCGAATCCATGTGTACAGAAAGTACGTTACCAGAGTCTAACCCATGCCTACGCCCTAAATTGGCATTATGCGGAAACTTTAGCATATGAACCCTGGCAGGGTATTGTTAACGACACCCTCTTTCGGCCGTTGACTGATGATGTCTATGCCCTTTATCCGATGTGCGCGTTTCAAAAATATTTTACCTCGGATAACTACAAGTATCCCAAACTTATACTCGTCCGGCGCTTGTTGGGCGGGCTTAAGCGTATTCAAAAAGCATTTGAATTCTACCATCGGCACAAATTTGGTATTTATGCCGCGCATGTCATTATTATTCTAATTGTGTTGACCGTTTTTTTCTATTGATCAGATTATCGCCATCATTTCTACTCGTCCTGCCCCATCCCAAACGGGGGATTGAATTCGGGGCGTGGTCCTGCATGTTTCCTTTGGTTATCAATATCCTTTTTTAACAGCCTTGATATTGTTTGAATGTTAGATTCCCGCAGCGGCGTGGTGCATAGGGAACTCGACAAATAAATCTGAGTGCAGGTTCATCGTCTGGTGCGGCCTCATGATCTCCATGTACCCGTTGCCGTCATCCGGAAGAATAAACACAAAAGACTGTTTCAGTTCTGCGTTCCATCCTTTGATCTTTGTATCATCGGAATTTCAGGTTCAGCCCCACCATCCCCGTAATTCCGGGCATGGGGTAGTCCTTTTTGTAGGCATAGTTCTCATCCGTCAGGTTCTCCCCAGCCAGGAAGATCCCGCCCGAAAGCTTGGGTGACTGGAGCCTGAAATCCCAGGCGATCTTTCCATTCAAGAGGAACACCTCCCCTACTTCGGCGATGCTGCTGCCCCCATAGTCGGCAACCCGCGTATTGGCAACGTACTGGCTGTCCTGCCAGAGGGCATCGAGGCTCAAGCTAAATTCCCCGAGAAAACGCCAGTTCATACCCGCCGAGGCGGACCACTCGGGAGCATAGGGAAGGTTGTTGGGCGAGCAGTCTGCGATCCAGGTCGCGCCGACAAAGGTCGTGAGATCCCTCATAGGGGTGTAGGTCACGGTAGCTTCCACGCCCTTGAGCCGGAACTCGGCGATGTTCTCGTAGTGGGGTGGAGAGGGAACCGTGACCAAAATGAACCGGTCCTTCCCCTTGTCATGGAAGAAAGTCACATCGGCCCGGATCTTCGGGGAAAAGGCACTCGAGAAGCCCGCCTCGAAGTGATCCACCGTTTCCGCATCCAGGTTCTTCCAACGGGTATTGCCGCCCCAGAACAGTCTGGACTGGGCGGCCGCGAAAATGCCCGGATAGCTGACGCCCCTGCCATAAGAGGCATGAATGTCCGTGTCAGGGTTTCTCAGGACGAAACCCACCTGAGGCGCCCACTGCGAATCGAAATCGCTGTGGCTGTAGTAACGAATTCCAGCCGAGGGGATGAGACTCCAGTTTCCGACCACCGGAATCTCCTGGGAAAGCCCGGCATAGGGCGAGTTGATCCGGAAGGTCTCCCGGGAAAAGAAAGCATCGGGACGGGAGGCCGCCCTGTCAATCTCGACCTTGCCGCCGAGGAAATCGAGATCGAGCCCGGCCGTGAGGGCCCCGCCTTTCCATACCTCAAGGTTCTCACGGGCACGGACACCGTAGTTGTCGTAATCGGTAATCGTGTCGTAGTAAAAGAATTTTACCAGGTCATACTGGTCAACCCAGTTTGCTTTGCCTCCGTTCCAGTACGCTTTGATGTCGCCCTTTGCTCTGGCAAAATCATGGTACAGGGTCGCGACAGTCATGTTGTCTTCCGTTTCATAGGTCCCCTGGGCCGTCTGTGGCCTGCCCTCGGGGCCGGGGTCGTCGGCGTAATTGTCCGTCCGGTTAGCCGTTAACGAAACGTACCAGTTACCTGTGATCTGGTGACCCACCCGCGCGAAAATCTCTTGGAGTTGCCCCCCGGCATTGTGCCGGTGACCGTCGGAGCTCCGGAAGCTCTGGATCACGTAGTAATCCGTGTCCTTAACCCTGCCCCCATGCTCGAGCACCTCGACCAGCGTGCCATAGGACCCGTAACCTCCCTGGAGACGGGTGGTGAAACCCTCTTCCCGCTGCCGCTTGGTAGTCATGTTCACGGCGCCGAAGGCCGCATTCCCGAATTGGAGTGGTTGGGCTCCTTTGTAAACCTCGATTCTCTCCACGGGATCGATGCTCAGGGTGTCCATCAGGGGATGGTTCCAGACGCTCACGAATTTAGGGATCCCGTCGACAAGGGTCTGGATCTCCGCGCCGGGCCGCGAGCTTCCCATACCCCGGATGGCTATTGACCCGCCTTCGGCCCCCCCGAAACTCCCGATCGGGTTGTGGCGAGAGATGGTGACACCGGGAACGCGACGCAGGGCCGAGGGGAGATCCTGGGCGTTGAGGTCTGTAACCTGCTCCTTGGTCACAATGCTCACCTGGCCACCATAATCGTTCACCCGGTTGCCCTCGATGATGGGCAAAGCTGTCACAACGACCTCTTCCATCCGGATGGGCTCTCGCCCGTCCGGGTCTGCGGCGGAAGACACCGCCATCCCGAAAGGGAACAAAACTGCAACGATAAACATAATCCCGAGGCTTCGGTTCATTCCGGGAAATCCTTTCCGGGGCAAATAGCCACCCCGTATGTGTTATGAATATTGTTTACGTGCCACCATCAATAACAAAAAAAACCGCAACGGCGCAATCAGCAGATTTCCTTATCCTACTCGTCTCATGCGCAGGGTCCCGTAGGGGACTCCACTCATGACCGTAAGGGCATCGGAGCGGTTCGGGTACTTCTTCCTCCGGATCAGTCGGCCGAAGCGCTGAAGCTGGTTCTTTTCCAAGAACACGCCAAAACGGATGATTTTCAATATGGGCACTCTGATAGCACGATTTCACCTCGCGCGCCACATATAACGCCACCTGTCAATATGATTAAGTTAAGTATGGGGCATATTCGGGGCTTTCCGTTTCAGAAATCATGAAACGCATGGCGTTATAAAATGCCTGACGGGTTGGAAATACGGTTAGCAGCAATAGGTTACACCAGGAAAGAAAAAGGGGTTAAGCAAACTGCCTAACCCCTTGATTTTATTGGTAGCGGGGAGAGGATTCGAACCTCTGACCTTTGGGTTATGAGCCCAACGAGCTACCGGACTGCTCCACCCCGCGATATGCCTTTATCCACTGTCCTTTAAGAAAGGCAACTTGTAATCCATCTATCCTCGCTTTGTCAAGGAGTTTTTGACATTCACCACGATTAAGTGCGGTCATGATGGGATCCCGGCGTGGAACCCATCCCAATCCTGGTTCGGAAACCGGGATGATCTGTTCCAAACAGATTTGCCATCGCCTGTTCTATAGAATCACGACAGCCGACAGGAACCTGATCAATCGGTGATCAGCATGGTCGTGGGATCGAGGCGAAGTTCACTACCGGTCGCGATGGACTGGAGCCCTCCCTTAATGGCCTGGAGTGACAGGTAATCCCCCTTTTCCTCGATCTTAAGTATTACTTGAAAATAATGATGCAATCCCACTATGGATAAGGGTATTCCAGATTGCGCCTTTTCCTCTTCCCGGTGAATATGAACGGAAAACCAGACGAAGAAGTGGTGCTTTTCCGCGAGGGCTTTCATCTCCACAAGGAAGGGTTCAACCTGGCTGTTGAAATGGAGGCCGTCGATGATCAGAATCTGGGGTTGAAAGATATTCTGCACGATCAGATCATTCAACCGCTCCTCCAGTTTCGGCACGCTGAAGTCGTCGACCCGGAAGGTCATGATGAACCGATGCAGGAGAATGTCTTCTCGAAAATCCTGAACACGCTCCATAGGATAAGCCTGCGTCAGGTCCTGGAGAATTTCGTCATACCAAAGTGTAACCTTGTTGACCGGGTCGTTTAGACTCACATGTAAAATGGAAAATTCCTTCATCATGGCCAGGAGGGCGATCTGTACCAACAGAGCCGTTTTCCCGACTCCAGCCGGAGCCATTACAGCACCAAAGCCGGCGTTTTCCTTTAATATTTCCATATCCAACCCCAGATGACGCAGAGGGTTGCGCTTGCTTAACTCGTTTTTCATCATCATAATATTCCTGTCTGAAAGGTAGATGACCCGTCCTTTCCGGCGGAATCTTCCCACCGGATTGAACGATTCCTTTTCATAACATGTGCTTATTTCTTTATGCAGCACTTTTCTTCCTGAGGGCGATTTCTTCCATGATCTTCTCCGCAACCGACACCGGCACCTGGCGATAGGCGGAAAATTCCATCGTAAACTGGGCTTTCCCCTGGGTTGCCGATCTAAGAATCGTTGAGAATCCGACCATTTCGGCTAAGGGCACCTGGGACTCGACGACACTCATCACACCCTCGTCCTGGGCGCCGACAATGATACCCCGTCTCTGGTTGAGAAGCCCCATCACCGCGCCCTGGTATTCCGTGGGGGTCTCGATGACCACCTTCATGATGGGTTCATGAATAACCGGCGCAGCTTTCGCGTAGGCCTCCCGGAAGGCACCCTTCGCTGCGGCGATGAAGGCAATTTCCGAAGAATCGACGGCATGGAAGGCTCCGTCGTTGATGCAGGCCATAATGCCCGTCACGGGGAACCCTATCTTGGGACCCTTTTCCAGAGACTGCCGGAAGCCCTTTTCACAGGCCGGAATGTAGTTTGTGGGAATGGCCCCGCCGGTGATCTTGTTATCGAACAGAAAGTCACCCTCGGTATAGGGCTCCAGGTAACCGGCTATGCGGCCGAACTGCCCTGCCCCACCAGTCTGCTTTTTGTGGGTATAATTGAACTCCGCCCGACGGGTAATCGTTTCGCGGTAGGCAACCCGGGGGTTCCCAGTCGTTACATCGGCATTGTACTCACGACGCATCCGTTCCACGTAGATTTCCAAGTGCAACTCCCCCATCCCCTCGATGATCGTCTCGTTCGTTTCCGCATCCACATGGGTGCGGAAAGTCGGGTCCTCTTTCGTGAACCGGTTGAGGGCCTTGGACATGCTGATCTGGGCCTTGTTGTCCTTCGGAATAAGGGCCAGTGAAATAACCGGTTCCGGTACGAACATGGACATCATGGAAAGATTGACGCCAGGGGCAACAAAGCTATCACCGGAAGCGCAGTCGATCCCGAACAGGGCGCCGATGGAACCGGCAGCAATGCTGTCGATATCTTCCATCTGTTCCGCATGCATCCGGACAAGCCGGCCGACTTTGACCTTCTTCCCCGTCCGGGTGTTGACGATCGTATCACCCCGGCCGATGGCTCCCTGATAAACACGGAGATAGGTCAACTGACCGTAGGCCCCGTCTTCCAACTTGAAAGCCAGGGATACGAGCGGATCCGCGGGATCTCCTGATAGAACCACGGTCCGACTGGTGTCCACGGTGTCGATGGCCTCGTTCTCCACTTCCAGCGGGCAGGGGAGATAAGACGTGACCGCATCCAACAGAGGCTGCACCCCCTTGTTCTTATAGGCGGACCCTATGAAAACGGGGGTCAGCTTGCGCGCGATCGTCCCCTTCCGGACGGCTTCCATAATCAACGCCTCGGATATTTCCCCTCCTTCGAGAACCGCTTCCGTCAAGTCGTCGGAAAACAGGGAAACCGCATCGATGAGTTCTTCCCGCTTCTCTTTCGCCAAAGCCAGAAGCGCCTCGGAAATGACTTCCCGGCGCAAGACTTCGCCGTTGTCCCCGTCAAAATAAATGGCTTCCATCGTGGTGAGGTCGATTACGCCCTGGAAATTGTTTTCCAGCCCGATGGGAATCTGCATGGCAACGGCGTTGTGTCCCAGCTTCGTCCTGAGTTGGGAAATGACCCGCATGGGATTGGCGCCGTTTCGGTCGCACTTGTTAATAAAGGCAAGACAGGGCACCTTGTAACGCTTCATCTGCTGATCGACGGTGATCGACTGGGACTGGACGCCGCCGACGGAACACAGTACCAGGACCGCCCCGTCGAGAACCCGCAAAGATCTCTCCACCTCGATGGTAAAATCGACGTGGCCGGGGGTGTCGATAATGTTGACGTTGTAACCGTTCCAGTTGCAGTAGGTCGCCGCAGAGGCAATGGTGATTCCGCGCTCCTTTTCAAGGTCCATGGAGTCCATGGTCGCTCCGACACCGTCTTTTCCCTTCACATCATGAATGGCATGGATGCGCTTCGTGTAGAACAGGATGCGTTCCGTCAGGGTCGTCTTACCGGAATCGATATGGGCGCTGATACCAATATTCCTTATATTTCTGCTTGCTTGTAACATAATAATTCCTTCTTTTGTTGAAAAAATGGCTTCCGCGAGAATTCGCTTCCCCGGACCATTGGGTTAGTGAAAACAAATTTTATAACAGTTAATTTAGGTTTTATTTGGATTAAGACCCGGCGATACTGTTTTTTATGCTCGAGTCCTATTCAAGAAACCGCCCAGGAATCAAACTCCGCTCTGAAACACCTGTTTAAATATCACCACAGCGCCAATACGGCTGCTGTAAAGGTTGCGAAGACTATGTCTTTGGGCCTGATTTGTCAAGAAATATTTATTCAACCGGCGTGATTTTAATGCTATATTTTCAATTGTAAAAGGATTATTTTATCTCTTGCAAAGGACAGTTAAAAGAGATGGGTTATTTCATCAACTCGACACAGGCATACCATATCAACGATTTGAACTCCCTCGGCTGGGAGCTGACCGTGTCGAATTGTCTTTATCCGGACCGAAGTCCCTGCAGGAGCGTCCTCGTCCAAAAGGCCTCTTACGGGCGGCACCTGTACGAATTTTTCAAGGAGAATTTGGACCTGGAGCAGATCCATGCCATCCTGGAGATCGGCGGCGGTTACGGTTACCTCATGCATGACATCCTGACGATAAATCCGAACTTCCGGGTGACGATGACGGACCTTTCACCTTTTCTCCTTGGCGAGCAGAAAAAGAACCTGGCCAAATTTCCGCTGCATTTCATCCAGTCGGATGTAAACGACCTCCCTGAAACGGTGATTCGGGATCACGACCTCGTCATTCTGAATGAAAACGTCGGCGATTTCCCGACCGCGGTAAACATCCCGACTGCCCTTCTCCGCCATGACAGTGTGACACAAGGAGATTCCGCCCTATCGAAAATTCGGAGCCTGTTCGAAACGTACGCGTTTCCAATCCCCGAGGGAGATACGTTCAACTTCAATCTCGGCGCCGTCGAAGCGACGGAAAAATTCTGCCGGGCACGGGTCCCTTATATCTTCATCAGCGAGCACAGTTGCGAGGCCCGGGTGCCCGACGCATACCAGGGCATGATTTTCGTCTCCGTCTCGGGGAACCCCGAGCGTATACCCCTTAAAGGGCACGACGAATACACCATCCGATTCTCCCATCTGGAGATTGTGGCCGGACAGCTGGGCTATCATATCCGGCGGGGCCCCCTTGCTGATTTTGTCCGGCCTGATTTTAACGATTCCCTGATGTGGTTTCTGAAGCGCCGTCACTCAACCAAGCCTGAACATGAGATTCTCCGTCACTTCGTCGAGGATCTCTATCAATATGAATACCTTCTTCTGACGAAGAAGGATGATGAATGGGAAAGAACGACAATCACGCAAAGGATTGGAGATTAACCTCTTTTCTTTTTGACAGATTGTGAGACTGTAAAGGGTCTCTCAACAAAAAAACTGGGAATGACACCGGCTGTGTCATTTCGGTTAGCACGCTCTCTCTGAGGGAAAACCTCATATGCCACGGGCAGTTCGTACCCGCCGAATGCGGGTCACCGAGGAGGCGGATTCCGCATGCATCCTGCCCTGTGACAAGACCGTCGCATCGACGTCCTCTGTGTCCTTGACGTTCTTTGAAATGGCAGGCTTTTAGCAAGAAAGGATTTAATGTGATTTGCAAACGTTGCGGCGTGTGCTGCATGGTCGATTTCATCGCCTACGTCACCGAGCGGGACATGGAGCGCTGGCGCCGGGAAGAACGAAAGGACATCCTGGATATCATCGATCGCGAGCATGCGTTCTGGGCAGGTGATCACCTGATCTCCAACGTGGACGGACGATACCTGAACCGCTGCCCCTTCCTGACCTGGGAAGGGGAAGTACATTCCTGTTCGATTCACGAGACGAGACCGGAAGTGTGCCGGAACTACGAGCCCGGCTCATCGGAAATCTGCTCACAGTTCAAGGGTTGACAGAACCGATGTGAATCGGATTCGCTGATTTTAAGGATTCTTAATTTGAATTGAAAACCAGCCACGGGGGGGTATTTTTCTTAATCAGACTAAATTCGCCTTTTTACACTGACCATCGCCATCGTAATTCAATCCGTATTGCAGCCGGCAATAACCGGCTCTCAACGTGAAAACACGGAGGAAGAATGAACAGCGAAAGCATGATCGCCAGCCATTTCGGTCTCGACCATCACGGCATCCATAACCTGAACGCTGTCTACTGGAACCTGCCGACCCCCCGCCTGTATGAGGAAGTCATACGGCGTCGCGAGGGGCGGGTTGCCCACATCGGCCCCCTGGTCATCCGCACGGGACATTATACAGGCCGATCTCCCCAGGATAAGTTCATCGTCCGCGAACCCACCAGCGAAGAAAAAATCTGGTGGGGCGAAGCCAACCGGGACATGTCTCCCCAGCACTACGAAACGTTGCGCCTGCGGCTTCTGGCGTATCTCCAGGGGAAAGACGTCTTCGTTCAGGATTGCTATGCCGGGACGGATTCCAACTACCGCATCCCCATCCGGATCATTACGGAAACGGCCTGGCATAACCTGTTTTCCCGGAATCTTTTCATCCAGGCGAAACCGGAGGAGCAGTTAAACCATGTTCCCGACTTCACCCTTCTCCATGTCCCCAATTTCCACGCCATTCCCCAGATCGACGGCACCCGGTCCGAGGTCTTTGTCGTCATCCACTTCGGGGAACGCCTGATTCTGATCGGGGGAACCCATTACGCCGGTGAAATCAAAAAAGCGATCTTCACGGCCCACAACTACCTGCTCCCACAGCAGAAGGTGCTGTCCATGCACTGCTCGGCCAGCATGCGCAAAGACGGCAATGTGGCCATTTTCTTCGGTCTTTCCGGCACAGGAAAAACGACCTTGTCCACGGATGCCAGCCGTATCCTCATCGGCGACGATGAACACGGCTGGAGCGATGAGGGAATTTTCAATCTGGAGGGAGGCTGCTACGCGAAAATCATCCGGATCTCCGCCGAAGCGGAACCCGAGATTTACGAAACGACACGTAAATTCGGAACGATCCTCGAAAATGTCGGCTTCAACAGCATGACCTGCCGCATCGATCTCAACGACGACACCCTGACTGAAAATACACGGGCTGCCTACCCCATGAGCCACATCCCCTCGGCAACGAGAAAAGGAGTGGGCGGACATCCCCGGAATATCATCATGTTGACGGCGGATGCCTTTGGTGTCCTGCCGCCGATAGCGAAACTGACGCCGGAGCAGGCGGTGTACCATTTTCTTTCCGGCTACACGGCAAAAGTCGCCGGAACGGAAAAAGGGATCACCGAACCGGAGGCGACCTTCAGCACCTGTTTCGGTGCGCCATTCATGGTCCTTTCACCCTTGGTCTACGCAGAGCTCTTCAAGGAAAAGATCACCCAAAACAACGTCAAGCTCTGGCTGGTGAACACCGGCTGGACAGGCGGGCCCTACGGCGTGGGAAGCCGGTTCCGTATCCAGGATACGCGGGCTATGATCCACGCAGCATTAAATGGCGGGCTTGACGCCGTTTCCACGAGGAAGGATCCGACGTTCGGCCTGTACGTTCCCGTCTCCTGTCCGGGAGTGTCCGATACCCTTCTTAACCCGCGGGAAAGCTGGCCGGATCCGGTGGCATACGATGTCCAAGCCGTAAAACTGGCCCACCTGTTTACGGAAAACTTCAAAAAATACGAACAGGATGTCTCTCCGGAAGTGTGCGCTGCCGGACCGATTATCTCAGTATAAGCCGTTTCCCACTGAAAAATTGGATATATAGCTTGGCGGGCAATGTTCAAACAAAAGAGGGCGGCCAACAAGGGCCGCCCTCTTTTGTTTATGTTTTTCAGGAATCGAAATCGGCAGGGTCTTCCTGCCTCGTTTTTTACAGATAAACGGGGAGGCCTCGCTCCTTCAGGTATGCTTTGACTTCTCTGATGCGAAAAGTCCTGAAATGGAAGACCGAAGCAGCAAGGACGACCTGAGCGCCTCCCTTGACCACGGCATCATAGAAATGCTCCAGCTTGCCCGCACCTCCGGAGGCTACGACGGGAACCGACACAACATCGGAAATGGCCTTCGTGAAATCAAGGTCGTAACCGTTCAAAGTTCCATCCCCATCCATACTCGTGGGTAAAATGACACCGGCCCCCAGTTCCTGGCAGCGTTTGGCCCACTCGATGGCATCCTTCCCGATGGGTTTGGTCCCGCCGGAAATGACCAGCTCGAATCCCGACGGCATGGCCGGGTTCCTCCGGGCGTCGATCGCCACGGTAATCCTGCCGGAACCGAATTTCTGTGCCCCCTCCCGGACAAGCTCCGGGTTGAGGACGGCAGCGCTGTTCATGGAAACGTTGGCGGCACCGGCACCCAATACCTGTTCAATATCGGACAGTTCATTGATGCCCCCGCCGACGGTCAGGGGAATCTGAATCACGGAGGAAACCTGCTTCACCCATTCGAGACGTGTCTTGCGGTTTTCAACCGTTGCGGCAATATCCAGCATGGCCAGTTCATCGGCGCCCTCTTCCTGGTAGAAACGGGCGTTTTCCACGGGATCTCCCGCGTCCTTGATGTCGACGAAGTGGACGCCTTTCACGACACGACCGTTCTTCATATCCAGGCAGGGCATTACTTTGATGGGTTCCATAATCTATCCTTTCTTCTCACGAGATTTCTATTGAAACAGGTTTTGAAAATTGATCAATCAGATGGAAAAAGTCAAGATAAAAGAGGTGAAGGGACATCTTCTAAATTATTTCTCGCCAAAGGTGTTTTTTCAACAAATCCATCCGGCTACTCGCCTATCCTGAAAGACACAGGAAATAGCCATGTACCATTTTCCGGTACCGCAACGCGGCTCCCATTACTTTTCTTCAGACCACCCACCTCATTCCACAACCGGGAATCCTTTTCTCACCGGCGTGACAATGTCCGGTAGCCATGATGTCCTGGCACGCTACAAATAATGTTTAACGGCTTTCCGGCAACAAGCTGATGATAAAATCGGAGAAAAAGAAAAGCCTCCAGCACAGAAATATTTGGCCATTGTTGCTCATGTCATTGAATTTCTTGCTTGCTTTCTGCATGCAGATCATTTAAAGGTTGCTCGGCAGTAAAGGGACGACCTCCCGTCTTGTCGCAATTCCTACGACCGGGAGGTTTTTTATTTGTGAACACGGAAAACCGAGGATCTCTTCCCGGAAAAGGACAGTAAATATAATGAGAAAACAAAACATCAGGAATATCGCCATCATCTCCCATGTCGACCACGGAAAAACGACCCTCGTGGACGGTATGTTGAGACAAACGGGAATTTTCAATGACCATGAGGTCATAGAAGACCGGGTCATGGATTCCATGGATCTCGAACGGGAACGGGGTATCACGATCATGGCCAAGAACACGGCCGTCTGGTACAAAGACGTGAAGATCAATATTGTTGACACGCCGGGTCACGCCGATTTCGGCGGTGAAGTGGAACGGAGTCTGAATCTGGTCGATGGAGCCATGCTCCTGGTCGATGCCAGCGAAGGCCCCCTGCCTCAGACCCGCTTTGTTTTGAAAAAGGCATTGGGCAAAGGAACGCCGATTATCCTGGTCATCAATAAAATTGATCGGCACGACGCGCGCATCAAGGAAGTGATTGAAGAGGTATACGATTTGTTCATCGACCTGGATGCGACGGAAGAACAGATAGAATTTCCCATCCTCTATACCAATGCGAAAATCGGCGTCGCCCACCGGGAGTTGGGGGATGACGCCTCCAATTTTGAAGCCCTGTTTGAAACGATTGTCTCCTGCATTCCCGGACCGGAAGCCAATGACGATGAAGAACCCCAGTTTCTCGTGACGAACCTGGATTACGATCCCTATGTGGGGCAGATCGCCATCGGCCGGTTGATGAACGGAACCCTGGAAATGAACAAGCAGTACATGCTCTGCGGTCATGACCACGATACGCCGGGAATCAAATTTTCCGTGCTCTACACATTTCAGGGCTTGAAGAAAAAGGCCATCAACCAGGCGGAAGCGGGAGACATTCTTGCCTTTGCCGGTGTTGATACGATCAATATTGGAGACACCGTCACATCCGTTGAGAATCCGAAACCGCTTCCCCGTATCTATATCGATGAGCCGACGGTCTCCATGATATTCTATGTCAATAATGGTCCCCTCGCCGGCAGGGAAGGCCGTTTTCTGACATCCCGGCACCTGCGCAATCGCCTGGAGAAAGAAACCTTGAAGAATGTTTCTCTGAAGTTGAAACCTCTGGAACGGCAGGACGCCTTTGAGGTCTGCGGCCGGGGTGAACTTCAGATGGCAATCCTGATCGAGACGATGCGCCGGGAGGGGTATGAATTCATGGTATCCAAACCGACGGTAATAACCCGCAAGGAAAACGGCGTCGAAATGGAACCGACGGAACAAATATATCTGGACGTTCCGGAGGAGTACGTCGGCATTATCACCATGAAACTTTCGGAGCGAAAGGGGCGCATGACCCATCTCACCAACAAGGGCAGCGGCCGGGTCAATCTCGAATTTATTATCCCTTCCCGCGGATTGATCGGCTTCCGCAGTCACTTCATGACGGACACGAAAGGCTCCGGTGTCATGAACACTCTTTTTGCCGGTTACGAGCCATGGTTCGGTCCCATCCCCCAGAGATCAAGCGGCACCCTCGTCGCCGATCGTCCGGGGAAAATGACCGCCTATGCCTGTTTTGCCATGGTTGACCGGGGTGAATTGTTCCTCGATCCGGGGACCGAAGTTTATGGGGGGATGATTGTCGGAGAAAGGAATCGAACCGGCGATCTCTTCGTGAATATCATTAAAGAGAAGAAACTCACCAACATGAGAAGTTCCACGTCCGATGCGACGGTTATTCTCAGGCCGCCTCGCCGGCTGTCCCTCGATCAGTGTATTGAATATATCTCGGATGACGAGTTGCTCGAGGTCACTCCGGAAAGCATTCGCCTGCGGAAAATGAACCTTTACACCCGTCCTTCGGCAACCGCCTGATTACGATCATCCGGCGCCCGGCCGTTGAAACGGCAGGCGCCGGCTTTGTCTCACGCAAATTCCTTTTCGATGCGCTGCATCGCCTCTTCGAGACGCGCATCCGGTACGGTCAGGGAGAAACGAACAAATCCTTCCCCGTACTGACCGTAAGCCGTCCCGGCGGCCACGACGACGGCCGTTTTATCGAAAAGGCGGTTGGTGAACTCCAGGGAGGTCATACCCTGGGGAACGGGTACCCAGAGATAGAAGGTTCCTTTCGGCGGGTCGAAAAAAATCCCGATTTTCTTCAGGGTATCCAGGACCCGCTGACGTCTTTTCCCGTAGACGGAAATCATTCGTTCGACGGCTCCCGCCTCGTTTTTCAGGGCATGAATCCCGGCATACTGGATCGGATTGAAGATTCCCGAGTCGGTGTTCTCCTTCACTTTGCTGATGGCGGCAATCAGGTCGCGATTTCCGCTGGCCATTCCCAGGCGCCAGCCGCACATGTTGAAGGGCTTCGACAGGGAACTCAACTCGATGCCGACCTCTTTTGCCCCCTCGGCCATGAGGAAACTGATCTTCTCCTGACCGGAGAAAAGAATTTCACTGTAGGGGTTGTCGTAGCAGACGGCAATATCGAACTGCCTCGCAAAGGCAACCAGATCATTCAGAAAAGGCAGGGTTGCGCAGGCCCCGGTGGGATTGTTCGGATAATTCAGGAAGATGGCCGTGGCTTTCTTCGCCACATCCGTCGGAATGTCAGCAAAGACGGGCAGGTAATTGTTCTTCGGTAAAATCGGAATGTTATAGGGCTCTCCCCCCCCCATGAGGATGCTGGAACGATAGGCCGGGTATCCCGGGTCGGTCATGAGGACGGTCTCGCCGGGGTTCACCCGGGCCAGAACAAAATGATGGCAGCCTTCCTTGGACCCGATGAGCCCCAGTATCTCCGTTTCCGGATCGAGGTTCACCCGATAACGTTCCGCGTACCAGCGGGCGACTTCGCAGCGGAAACTGAGCATCCCCTTTTCTTCATCCGTAGGGTAGCGATGGTTTTCGGGATCGTGGGCCCTTTTGCAAAGCTCTTCAATGATTGAATTCGGCGTCGGCTCAACGGGATCGCCGATGGCCAAACTGATGACGTCGACGCCCTCGGCCTTGGCCTTGTTGATTTTCTTGCGCAACTCCATGAACAGATAAGGGGGAATTTTCGAAAGTCTCTGCGCTGCCTGCAATGCTAACCTCCTGGTATGGATTGGTACCGTTTACCGGATATTTTTACTCCGTTCGGCTGGTGTCGGGAAAAATGGATCAAGAATAGGCCTCTTCCCAAAGTCTGCCTTCATAAACCACGTTGGCCTTTCCTTCAAGATAAATCTGATCGAACCCGTTTTCCGTTTTCCGGAAATGGATACGCAGGGTCTCTCCGCTTTTGACGATCACGTTCACGGGAGGAGTGACCATGTTCTTTTCCGCAGCGATCAGGGCGGCGGCGACAGAACCGGTGCCGCAGGCCAGGGTTTCATCCTCCACACCCCGTTCGTAGGTCCGGATGCGAATCGTCTTGTCATCGATCACTTCGACGAAATTCGCGTTCGTGCCCGCGGGCTTGTATTCCTTGTGATACCGGATGGAACGTCCGACGCGGTTCACATCGAACTCGTCGAGGTAACTGGTGAAATGCACCACGTGGGGAACACCCGTGTTGACACTGTTCACATCGAAGGGAATATCGTCGATCGTGATTTTCTGGTTTATCACGAGTTGTGTCGGATCCGTCAGCCGAAGCTTCACCGTGTCGCCGGTTACCTCCGCGTCGATGACACCCGCCTTGGTTTCGAAGGACATTTTCTCCGCGGCGATTCCCTTGAGAAAGGCAAAGCGCGCG
>Ga0302246_1000902_pt1 | contig 23233 bp, 14 predicted proteins | sample AAG_UR_Trp_MG_FD_193533 | JGI IMG/M metagenome (GOLD analysis project Ga0302246, IMG submission 193533) | Enriched activated sludge microbial communities from anaerobic digester in WTTP, New Holstein, Wisconsin, United States - AAG_UR_Trp | ecosystem: Engineered > Bioreactor > Anaerobic >...
CCATTCTCGGCTTCATCACCGACAGCATGCACAGCGCCTACCTGTCGGAACACGACTGGAAGCGTACCGTGCTCATCGACGCACTGGGGGTGCGTACCACCGACTTCCAGATTTCGCGCGAACAGGTACGCAGCCTCATCGACAGTGGCGACAGGTGCGTCGAGGCCTTCATTGCCAGCCGCAAGGGCTACCGTGATGGGGGCATGGCATGAGGGCGGGGATGCCGGGCGGGTGATGTCGTCCTCGGAGTACGCGCCCCGGTTGCGGCAGCGCACCAGCAGGACCATCGTCCCGGAAGCGTCATGCTGGCGAACATGGTGAGCAGTCCCTGTCTCAAGATTCGCATGACAGATAGATTACTGCAGAAGGCCTTGGAGACGCCTCCGGTGACGCGATGAAGACTGCACCTGCGGTCGCATCGGGTTTCATGATGTCGATGCATCCTGCTTGGCCTTGCAGAAGGCAAGCAAGGTCATGCGCTGGCGGATGGACGACGACCATGCCTTTTGCGTGGCAGCATGTCCGGCGTGGTATCCTCCATGTACGGCCTGTCTTTCCGCGAGACAGGTGCGAACGGTTGCATGTCATGCCCCATCGGAAAACAGGAAGCGACGGAATTTTACGGTCATCGAGTGCATTGTGTGGGGCATTCGACTCGAGAATGCCTGAAATATCGCGTCGGGTGCGAGACCGGGATGTGCCGTCATTATTCTCTTCACACCACGGTGCAAGAGAATGTACGCAAAAGCAATGGCCATGGAGATGATGACTATGCCCGGTGTGCGAATGAATACGAGTTTGAGTAGATTGGTGCTGTACCCTATCGGGACAATAGACATCACTGCCGTGTGGAATATGTAGATGTACCCTGTGGTGGAGGCGATATGCTTCAGCATGTTCGTAGAAGTGTCACCGAAATGGAGGCTCTTGAAGAGCAAGAACAACGATGCCGTGTAGACCATGATGAAGGGATTGTTACTATAGTAGAAGAATTCGCTGAGTGAACCTGTATGCATCGAGAGTGCGAATCCCGACAGCGTGGCTAGGACAAGGCCAGATGCAGCACATATGACAAGTGCCCTTGTATTGAAACGTCTCGTCGTTGTCGCCAGCAAGTGCCCAAGCACGAAGTACCCTACGAAGTAGGAACCATAAAGCATGTTGTCGATGTATGACTTGTACAGCCCAAGGATATTGGAGAATAGCGGATTCATGATGCTGAAGAAGACCCAGAGCATTACGAACAGTTTCTCCATGGACCTGTTCTTTGCCAGCTGCTGCAGTATCGGCGCCACAAGAACAAGCCCGATGAGCATGAAGAAGAACCACATCCCCGAACCGAAACCGTCGTAGTAGTCATACACAATGCCCTTCAGCAAGGGCGTGGGGATGTTAAGATAGATGGCAAGTCCCTTGGCGATGACAAGGCCGAGAAAGAGATAGCCCGCATAGCTTGTCAGGTACTTGCCGTAGAAGCGCTTCACATCGGTGAATGATTCTGTCGTTCGCGAAAGAAGGACGGCACCGCTGCACATGATGAAGGCCGGTACTGCAAAGCGGGCCATCATTGAAACGAAATGGGATGAGAACCAGTCAAGACTCGCGGTGAATGTGCCAAGTTTGAAGCCTACGACGTGGATGATTACAACGAAATAGATGGAAACGATCTTCAATGCATCGAGATAGGCCAATCGTCTTGTGGTGCTCATGGGTGTAACCTCCTTGCTACGTAGATGCAGGGCGTCTGGAAAACGATGCCGTCACCATTTTCGAGCGTCCTTTGTCCAGTAGCCATAGGCCCACCATGGGCGCGAGGGGTCGCGTTCGTCGGGATGGAAGAGAGTCACGACGTTGGCGTCAGGCGCGTTGAGAACGATAAGCTTGTAGTTCGTTCCGTCAGACCTGTAGAGAAACTGTACGTTGTTTTCAGCTGTCTCTATGGGAAGAAAGTCTTGCTGTACGGGGTAGCTGCCTTTTTCTTTTCTTTCGGCTTCTATCGTGTCGCGCAACGAGGCTGCGTGTTCAAGGAGCTTGCTCGCGACTTCAGGGCGATGTTGATAGTATACGAAGCATATGTGCCATATGGAGAGAAAAACCACCATGACAGGTATAAAAGAAATGGCAGATACTCTTGCACCATGTTGCGCGGGCTTGTTACGCAGCGCATGGAACGCAAAGGCAAGAGCCACTGTGGCCCATAGAGTGCACATGATATACACTTGGGCGTAGGTGTTGGCGTGGATGAATGCCTGCTTGCCTGCCACTTCCGGGCTGGTGCGAGGCAGGAAGGCGAAAGCCGGGCCATAACCGATGGCCACCCGAAGGAAACTCGGATGCTCCATCCAAGCTATCGTCCTGTAGAGGTTGTCCCGTGCGCTCACCCCTTCCTTGAGCCCGAATTCGTTGATGGGGGACTGGGTATACCCCCACGCAGGATTTGAGTTGAAGGCTACCGGGGCTAGCGTGCCGAAAATCGATGTGACCAGAAGCGCTGCGATGACGACCCGCGAGACGACACTCTTCTGTGCACCTGCCCGCAGCCGCCAAAGCGTGAAGCCGAGAAAACCCAGAGGGACGAGAGGATAGAGGTATCTGAACCCGTAGGCTGAACCGGGCATGCGCCACAGCAGTACGGCGGCTATGGGGCCTGCCATGTAGAGTACGGCGAGAAGAGTCCATGCTATCCAGAGTGTGCGTTGACCGTGCCGGCGGGCGGAGGTGCCTCCATGGAACAGGAGTGCCCCGACCCCGAAGAAGGCAATCGGCATGAAGCACCACAAGGGAAAGCTGTTGCCGACGAGGATGACCGGCAGCAGGGCAAGCCGCGAAGCCACAAGGGCTATCACGTCGCCCACGAACGCGATGAAGGTCGTGTAGACCGGCACGTAGGAGTATATGTTGCCGTACGAGTCGAGTTTCGGTGCAGGCCCGGCATAGATTCCGTACATGAGCGCTATGGCCACGGCAAAGCATGGCACGAGGGCAAGCACGTACTGTGCCGTCTTGGCCAGAAACGTTCTCCTGTCGAATGTCTGCATGGTCAGCATCAGACCAAGCAGTGCCAGAGGCGGGAACAGGACGGGGAAAATGGCGTGCAGTCTGGTGAGCCATGCCAGCGTGACGGCGATGGCGGCCAGCAGCGCGTACAGCCACTGCCTTCTGGACTCTTCGCGGTACAACTGCACGGATGCGAAGAAGCACAGGGCGTAGTTGAAGAACTCGAACGCGTGCGCCATGAGCGGACGCATGAGTACGTAGAAGAGGATGCCCGTCCCCGTGCACAACAGAAAGACGAATGCCGGAGAGATGTCGATGAGGGAGCGCAAGCCCCGGTAATAGAGGTAGGCCCCCATCAGAAAATAGAATGATGACGATAGCCCGACCGCGAAGAAGGCCCACGACCCGAAATACTGGGCATGGTTCTGTATGACGGGATGCTCCGCCATGCGGTCGAATATCGAGAAGAACGCCACGAAAGGCGCAGAGAGCACGCCAATGCCCGGAGGTACGGGCGGGGTTCCCCTGTAGGACTTGGCGTATTTTCCGAGTGACACCTCGTTCATGTAGTCGAGGTCGAAGTCCAGCCCCATGGTGAAGCTGTGCCCAAGCGTGCAGGCGTCGTCATGGATTGCCTCTTTCGAATACCACCATGCATTGGCTCCGATTGTATAGGAAAGGCAGAAGACGGTGCCGATGACGAGAATGATGCCTATGGCGTCTTTCCATGCATAGCGGGATGGCATGACAGTTCCTTGCGATTGATGGTGCGTGCCTGTTGTCTGTCGATCACGCTGTCTTGCGTACGATGATGATGCCCTGGGTCAGGCCCAGTCGATAGCTCATGCCCTGCTTCAGGATGGTCCCGTGGCGGCTGGCTGTTCTGAGGACCTCATCGAACGTGAGGGGGCGTTCATCATGGAAGGGCCACCGCCCGATGAATTCGAGAAGCCCGCGTGTGAGCCTGTACAGCCATGTAGGCGTGGGGAACGAGATGTAGACGGTCCCCCCGGGTCTGGCGAGGGCGAAGTGTCTGTCTATCATGGTTGCGGTATCGGCTTCGTCGAAGTGTTCGATGAGTCCGAAGCTGATAACGCAGTCGGCCGTCTCGTGATATTCGGTGAGGTCATCCTGAAGGATGTCACGTTGTATGTATGCCGTATTCGGGTCGCCTGAAATCTTGCGCGCAAAGGCCTCGGTGGGGGCGCACCTGTCGACGAGGCTCAACCGTGCATGCGGGAAGAGGCTCTTGAAACGGTCATAGAAGATGGAATTGGCGCCGCCAAGCTCGACGAGGCTCTTCAGGCCGGGAGCGAATCGGGCCATGTCCTTCTTGAAGCTTGCGAAGGCAAGTTTCGAGGTGATGTCGGAGCATGTGCTTCTCGTGTCATAGTACGTGCACCAGTCCGTAACGCGCATCTCCCCCGGGGCATCCTTCTGCTTCGTGAAGATGAGTTCGCGCTGGATGATGAAGCTGAACAGGAAAAGGACACACTCTATGAAGATCTTTGCGGCATAGACATTGGTGCCGGACGCCGCAAGAGCCTTGATGGAGACATAGGCGATGCTGCCCATCAGAAGGACGGTGAGGGCATACAGGAGGAGCGTGACGGAATGGCGCCGCGTGGAGCGGAACACGATCTCCCTGTTGACGGTGTAGTTGAAGGCACCCGCGCACAGCCGCGCAAAGACGATGCTGAGCCCCACGCTTGAACTGAGGGCGAAGAACGCGCCGAAGACGAGGTAGTCTATGGCGAAGGTCAGCAGCGCGGAGATGTTGAACCGGAGGAACACCATATAGATCTTGATGGAGTCCCAGAACGGGTTGAAGCTGGATGTCGCATTGTTGTCGATGTAGACGGTTTCGATGGGCAATTGTCTTAAAGGGATCTTCTGCTCACAAACGGTCATGAGCATGTCCAGTTCGAAGTCGTAGCCACCAGACTTGAGTCTGAGCAACGAAGTGAACAGGAACGATGGGATGCCACGTAGACCGGTCTGCGTGTCTGTGATGTCGACGCCTGCGAGAAAGCGTGCGACGCTACGGGTCACGGTGTTGCCGAACCTGCTGCGGAACGGAACGGACTCCCCGTCGAATGCCCGCACCCCCAGCACCAGTTCCCGCCCGCCCGCCTGAAGGGCCTTTGCAACGGCGATGCAGTCCTTGGCGAGGTGCTGACCGTCAGCGTCCAGCGTCACAGCCCCCACGGTTTCGGGGTGGTTGACGGCGATGTGGTTGATGCCCGTCTTGAGTGCGTTGCCCTTGCCGAGATTCGTCGCATGGCGCAGGACGGTGACCCCCATCCCCTCCAGGGCGTCGAACAGGTGCCGGTACTCCATGCCGCTACCGTCATCGACGCAGACGATGGCATGGAACGTGCCCGACTCTCCGAGTTCACGGACAATCCCGAGAAGACCGGGCGTGGGCTTGTAGGCGGGGATAAGTGCGACAGGCAGCATGAAGCCCTCAGGGGCTGGTGCGTCATCGTGTCTGGGAGTGGTGTCCACGGTGGGGGAGGTGCTCATTTCGTTGCCTCCACGAACAGGCTTTCAGGTTTGTATGGGCTGCCGTCGTTGCAGGTATCCAAAGCATACGAAGAGAAACCGGGAATGGCCGACTCTGCCGCCGTCATCCGCCGAATCCGTGTAAAGCCGACCTGCCTGAGCAGCAGTTCAAGCGAGACCTCGTCATACATCCACAGGCGCGGTTCGCCCGAAAGTCTGAACCTGCCGAGACGTTCATGGTCTGTCTCCCGAGGCGGGGGCGGGGTGAGCGGATGTCTCTCCGGCGCGAAGGCGTAGCGCAGGCGTTGCCAGAATGTGGGGTGCGGTGCGTCGTCGGGCGTCGTCGTGTCGCTTTGCGGGGGCTGCACATCGGGGGCACCCCGTCCATGCTGCTGCAGGGCGAGGATGCTTCGCACCGCCTCCACGCCATTGGTTTCGAACACATATCCAGCTGCGGGCATGGGGTCGTACATCCGGAAGCGGAGCATCTCCCCGCCCGGTTCATGACGGCAAAGCCGGTCGATGAGGTTGATCACCGCATAGTCATGCCGTGACAGCGCATCGTCTCCGGTGGCCCCTGCGGCAAGGGCCGCACGGGCGTCTTCGAAGGCTCTGCGGTAGTTCTCCGTCAGCCAGAGAAGATCGGCGACGACGAGGCGAAGCACCCCGCCGTGACGGATGACCCTGTGGCATTCCGAGAGAAAGCGCGATGCCTCGGCGCGGTCGAAATGTTCCAGCACGTGTGAGGCGTAGATGGCGTCGGCATGTGCATCGTCGAACGGCAAGGGCTGTCTCAGGTCATGGGGCAGCACACCGGGGGCGGTCGTCGCGAGGTCGACGTTGACCCATCCCTCGCAGACGCGTTCGCCGCATCCGAGATTGAGGTACGTTCCATCCGGACGGGGGCGGATGGGAGGCATCGCGTTGCCACGGCGTTCGGCGGCGCGTCGTTCGCAAAAGGTGTGCAGCCCTTCCTGCCACTGGCGGATGGCGTCGCGGGGGAGGGTGATGGTCGAAGGGCCGTCGTGTCGTCCCGCGTGCCAGCGCCTGATGCCGTCCATGTCGTCCCGCGCGACCACGGCAAGCCCTGTCTCTCGGGCAATCTCCTTCGCGCGGTTGTCGACATGGAGGATGAGTGAGCTGTGCCCCTGCTCAAGACTCCAGATGCCGGCATGAAGCCGCGTGCCCACATAGTCCCATGTGTCGCGGGCGGCGAGCACATCGAGGCTCGATGGCTGATGCCCCAGTATCTCGATGTGTTCGCGGTGCTCCTCGAAGGCGGGCAGCGACGTGATGTACTCCATGTCGTGGCTGCCCTGCGGAAAGAAGACGAGGCCTTCGGGGTAGAGGGCGGCGAGGGTGCGTATCAGGGCGTCATCCGCCGGGCTTCTGGAATAGTCCGTGAGCGTGAAGAGGCAGGCTTTCGCCGCACCTGTCCGGGCCGTCTCACGTCCGTGCAACTGCCACAGCGTGGGACAGGTGGTGTTGTACAGCCCCCCGACCCGGCACTGATGAAGTTGCGAGAGGCTGTAGCCGTCGCGAAGCGAATGCGGCCCCGCAGGCGCAAGCACCTTGCGATAGAACCACGCGGTCTGGGCATCGGGTTCATCCTGATACTGCCACCAGCCCACGCCGCAGAGTACCGCATTGAAGGCGGGCGGGTCGGCGTGGCGTAGCGGGTCGTCGAACAGCTTCCACTGGTTGTAGTGCCCGATGTGCGACGAAAGGAGATTGGTGCCGGCGACAAGGTTGAGGTCGGCATCCACGGCGCGTTCGAGCAACTCCCGTGCGGGTGGAGTATGGGTCGAGATGCGTTCTATGGTGGCGTCGGGAAACAGGTCATCGACGATGCGATCGACACTTTTCCTGATGATGAGGTCGCCGAGATTGGTACTCGGTCGCCCTTCATTATCCTGAAGGGCCGGGTCGAAGATGTTGATGCGTGTCATGGCTACGTCCTAGGCTCCTGCCCCGTTTCCGTGTGTGTGTCGCGCCGTTGCCGTAAAGCGCGGCATGGGGCCTTCGGCCCACCGGGACACGGTCATGGGTGCATTCCGAGGCGGGATTTCGTGCCCCTGTAGACGCGGCGCAAGGCCATCCATACCGGCGTGGGGAGTTCCCTGCGCAGCCAGTTCTTGAACGCACTGCCGGGCCGCGGGTCTGAAACGGGGATGGACGGTTCTGCCTCGTGCGCTTCGGTATGCGCGAAGAAGATGTTCTTGCCGAGACGTCCGGGCGCAAGCAGGCCTGCCTCTTCGAGATTGGTGTGAAAGCTGTGATACTCCGCCTGCAGGCAGCGGCTGTTCCGTGCGTAGAGTGCCGCCCATGTGCCGAGGCTGGCCCGCAGGTTCGCGTCCGCATGCAACTGGTGCAGCCTCGTTATGAGGGCGTCAGGGGTCTCGTCCACGAGAAAACCTGAAACACCGTCCACGACCGCGTCTGGCAGCCCCGTGCAGCGGTAGGCGAGGGAGGGGATGCCGCAGCAGGCGGCTTCCATGAGTGTCTGCCCGAACGTTTCGGCATGGCTGAAGCTCACCACCACGTCTGCCGCACGGTAGGCCGTAGCAACGGCTTCAGGGTCATGCAGGTAGCCGAGGGCCGTGAGTATGGGGAAGCGTGCGATCATCTCCTGTTCGACCACGCCGAAGCATATCACCTGAAGGTTCTCAAGCCCGGCCCCTGAAAGAGCCTCAAGACCCTCCACGGAACCCTTGAACGGCGACGAGAAGTCGACCATGGGCATGAGGACCACGAAGGCGTCCATGTCCAGCCCGAGTTGGCGGCGCGCTTCGAGCCTGTCACCGGGGTGGAAGATGGATTCGTCGCAACCGAGGCGAAGCAGCCGCGCCTCATGCCCGGGCGTGGTGCAGCCATCATGCTGGGCGCGTGTCCAGTTGCTGTTGGCCAGTGCGAGAAACGTGTCGCGGGCCATGACCTCGCGCTTGGCGTCCCATGCCTTGCGGATGTCCCCGGCGGCGATGGTGGGATAGGTGTCGGGGCTTGGGCAGGTGTGGTCGCACCCTGCAAGGTGTCTGACGCAGTCGAGAAAGCCGGGATGCGGGCAATGTCCGGTGAGCAGCCACAGGTCATGCAGGCAGAAGCATGTGGGCCAGCGGTCTGTAAGCCTGACGAGCATGTCCGAGTCGGCGATGGTGCAATGGAGATTGCCGCAGACGACGACATCGGGCTCGAAGGCCTCGATCTCGGAAATGATCCTCGCCGCAGTCGCCTCGAAAACATCGCGGGGACTCTGGAACCCCGTGGCCCATCCCCTGACCGTGTGCCCCGCCGAGGAAACGGCCGTGAAAAGGCGCTGGTGCGCGATACCCGCCCCGTACTGGAACCCGATGTCGTTGACGAAGGCGACCTTGAGGGGGGGCGGGGGTGGCGGAAGAGTGGTGCGCGTGATGGGCGGCAGGCCATGCGTGGTGCGCCAAGCATTGGCCACCGGGATGTATTCGTTGGGGGATGCGTCGGGGTTGTTGGTCTTCTGCTCTTCATGCAGGCGGAACATGGCGACGGGTGCGCCGATGACATGCAGTCGGGCACCGCATGAGGCGAAGCGAAGCCACATTTCGACATCCATGCAGTAATGGAGGTCCTCCCGCACTTGCCCGCCCGCCCGCTGCCACAGGTCGCGGGTGAACATGACCTCGGGCTGGTAGAAGAACTTGCCTGTCTGCCAGCCGCCGTAGAGGTCTGAAATCTCTTCCGCAGGCAGGGTGCCATCGGCGCAGGACGTGAGATGGGTCCCCAGATATCCCCCGTTCCGATACAGCTGGCAGCCTCCGGCTACCATGTCGGCACCGGACATGTGAAAGGCCATGGCCACAGCCGCAAGCGCCCCCGGGGCAAGCAGGTCGTCGCTGTTGAGCCATGTGACGATTTCGCCCGTGGCAAGGCGCATGCCCTTGTTGATGGCGTTCGACTGACCGGTGTCGGGCTCTTGTATGATGCGGGCGACGTGACCCCTGTATCTGTCAAGGATGGCGGCTGTTCCGTCCTTCGATGCGCCATCGACGATGATATGCTCTACATCGGGGTATCCCTGTTCGAGAACGGAGATGATGGTCTCTTCGATGTACTTCGCATTGTTGTAGGACGGCGTGACGATGGATATGCGAGGCCATGCACTGCCGTCGGGAAGCGTGGATGGTATGGCGACGGGGTGCTGGTTTTTCCTGAAAGCTTTGAGCATAACGTTCCGATCACTTGCTGTTACAAGACACGTTTCGCCATGTCTTTGCCGTGGTTCATGATGTGAATCGCTGCGTCACTTGACGTTGTGAATGTATCACGTGACGTATCGATGGTATATGCCGTACATCATGGTGCTGGCTTGTCGAATGGCGCAACCTTGAGAAATCCATCCATCGCATTGGATGCAAGTCTCTCATCTGCGGGCCCATGCATCCCATGATGTTCTTGATTTATGATGTCATCCTCATATATATCTGTGTATCTTTGTGCAATGTTTTTTCCATTAAAACGGTTCATGGCGAACATCCGGGCTTTCTGACGGAGAGACTCCATGTCACTCGAAAGCAGCCTGTCGAGTGCTTCGGCAAGGTGTTGCGGCTGGTTGCCCGAGATGAAACCCGTTTCCCCGTCCTGGAAAGCCTCTGTGCTGCCACCCGCATCGAAGGATATGACCGGGGTTCCGCAACATTGCGCCTCGCACAGGGTGTTGGAGAGGTTGTCGAGACGTGATGGATGCACGAAGACATCCGCCATGTTGTACCAGTCCACCAGTGATTCCGCATCGAGGCTTCCGACATGCCGCGTGGGGAACGATGCCAGCAGGTTCGCCCCGCCTGCACCGAAGAGTACGAGTTCGAATGAGATGTGCGGACGTCTCTGTGCGAACTGTTCCATCGCTTCGACCATGCACCCGATGTTCTTGCGGGGATTGTCGAGGGACTCGACGCCGGTGAGTACGATGAACGTGTCCTTCTCGACCCCGTACTGGCTACGCAGGCTTGCCCTGTCGCGCGGCGCGAAAAGGGTCGTGTCGTGCGTGTTGGGAATGACAGCGACCTTCTTCCCGGTGAAGAGCGGGCTTCGGCGGGCTTTGTCGGCCAGCCATGCGCTGGGGCTGACCATGGTGATGTCGAGTTCACGGTACAGAAGGCGTTTGAACCGGTGCGCCTGCAAGCTGACATCGTTGGGGGCAGGATGCGCCAGCAGGGGACAGTTGCCGCATTCATGCTCATACCGTTCGCATGAGACATGATAGTGACAGCCACCCGTGAAGGGGTTCATGTCGTGGAGTGTCCACACGAGTTTCTTGTTCCGCAGCAGCCTGAAGAGGCCGGGGGAGTAGAGGATGCCTGACGCCCAGTGGAGGTGGACGACGTCGGCGGCCTCGACGATATGGTCGGGCAATGCCGGAGAGGCGAGAAGTGTGGACGTGTCGGAAAAGAGCTCACACGCGCCTTGTTCGCGTGTTTCGGGCGTGGAGAGTGTGCTCCAGTACCGGAAGAGTGGAGACATGAAGGGCGTTGCGTCAGGTCGCTGGTAATTGAGCGCCACATGCCCCGGCTGCACGGGGTCGCAGCAGGCGAAGGTGCATGCATGTCCGTACTCGACAAGTGCGGAATGGAGGCGCTGTGCCGCATAGGTCGCCCCGCCTGCGGGCAGCGCCGTGATGGTCAGTATGTTCATTGGCGGGCCATGTCTCCTGAAGTAAGGCTCCTGATTCGGGGCGGGCGACACCTGTCCGCCCAGCCCGCGTCCGGGGCATGACGCCCCGTCCTGCGGTGTGCACGGCGGCTAGTCGCCGGGCCGGTGTACGTCCGTCTCCTGTCCGTCAGCCTTGGTGCGGACGAGGTGAACCCGGGCGTACCGTTCGCGGATGAATTGTCCGTTCGAGGCTTCAAGGAATTCGTCAACCGCCCTGCGGCACCCGCTGTAGTGGTCATAGTCGTCGATGATCATGCGGCCCCCCGGTGAGATGTGGGGGGCGATACGCTCAAGGCAGGTCTTCACCGACTGGTACCAGTCGCAATCGATGTGAGCCAGCGCCACCGGCCCGGAAGGGTAGAGGGTGTTCTCGTAGAGGCCGGGGACGAAGGTTATGCCATGTTCGGCAGGGGGCAGTCCGAGAGCGACGAAGTTGTCCTGCACATTCTTGAGCAGGTCAGGTTCGTAGCCGTAATAGCGCTTGCCGTTGAGCCCCGTGGACTCTCCGGCGGCAATGACCGCAAAACGGGCACGTGCCTCTTCGCCATCGTTGCTGCCGGGGGGCGGGATGCACCCGAAGACATCGAAGACATGCAACGGTCGCTCTTTAGCCTTGGCCGTGGCAAGAACCATGGTCGACCCGCCGAGGGCACACCCGGCTTCGATGATACAGCCCGGGATTGCCGCCGATTCGATGAGCCCTACGGTCTCGGCGAGCCCGTGCAGGGCTCCCGGTTCGAGATACGAAAGCCCCTCGTCGAGCACATGCCTGATGACGGCGGTCCTGCCAGTGCCGGAGGGCACCCCCCCGATGCGCTCTGCCATCTCGTCGTCGACGAGTCGGTGCAAGGGGGTCTGCGCCGTCCATTCCTCGATTCCGCTCACATCCAGCACGGCAAGGCTGCAAAGCCGCCACCAGACGATGCCGGGAAGCTGCTGCGGGAGTTTCTGCAGGTCGACAAGCTCACGCAGCAGGGGGCTTCGGTGCACAAGGGGCATGAGGTCTGCCTGCAACTGTGGCAGCTTGGAGCTGATGTCCGTGTAAAGCCCCCGTTTTATCTGGTGAAACCGCAATGATTCAGGGATGGCGGGGAACAGCTGCCGTGCGAGTCCCTTAAGGTACCCGTCCTGACACAGGTCCTTCAGCGGGACGCTGGCACAGAACTCGTACAGCCGCGTATCCAGCAGGGGAACCCGTTCTTCAATGCCGTGGGCCATGGAGTTCCGGTCGGCGTCCCGCAGCAGGTATTGCAGTTCATATGTGAACAGGGATTTCTGCTGTTGCTCCCCCCACGAAGAGGCGCCGACGAATGTCGAAATCCATTCTTCAGGGTCGGCGATGGTGTGCTTGAGGTGCAGGGCTGCGATGTCGTGTGCGTAGTCGTTTGCCCAGCCTAGCGGGTGGCTGTAGCTGTCCCATGTGCTTCTGATGGTGCGTCTGTCCTGCATGAGATGCCTTGACTGACGCAGACACCACCAGATGAGAGACACGATTCGTCTCTGTGCGAGCATGTCGCGAACGACAGCCGGATAGTACCGTTGATAGCCGCAGAACAGTTCGTCGCCACCGTGTCCGCTCATGGACACGATGACACCCAGCTTGCGCATTTCACGATACAGATGGAACTGGTTGTACGACCCCCAGAAGAGCGAAGGCTCGTCGTTGAACAGCATGTAGCGGACGATGTCGGCCGTGGGAATGGCGTCGGGATGCCGTATGGGGTTGACATGAAGCCCCAGTTTGTCAGCCAGCGCCGTGATGAGCGGAAATTCGTCGAGCATTGAAGAACTGGCAGCGTCGATGGAATAGCACTCAGGGGCGATGCCTTCCGCGACAAGGGCAGCCGCCACGTTGGCGGAATCGATGCCCGAACTGAGACACAGCCCGACATCACGGTCGCTGCGCATCCGTATGCGGCATGACTGGCGAATGAGCCCCGCCCCTTCGTCGACGAGTTCGTGAAGGCTACGCGGTGTCTCCGTGATTCTGGGCGCGTAATAGCGTGTCACCGACGGCTCATCGTCGGGGCTGGCGAGCGTAAGGCAGTGACCGGGCGGGATTTGCCTGATGTTCTCGAAGAAGGTCCGTCCCTGCGGGGCAGTCGTCAGCGCATAGGAAAGATAGGCGGAGGCCACGTCCGGGTCCCACTTTCGCAGCACCAGTCCGCTGGCGGATATGGCCTTGATCTCCGAGGCGAAGATGAGGAAATCGTGCGTGACGGCGTAGTGGAACGGCTTGACGCCGAACGGGTCGCGTGCGGCGAAAAGACTGCCACGGCTGGCATCGAAGATGGCGAAGGCGAATATGCCGTTGAACCGTTCAAGGCATCCTGCGCCCCAGTGGCGGTAGGACGCAAGAAGCACCTCGGTGTCTCCGGAGGTCTCGAAGTGCTCGCCGAGTGCGGTCAGTTCACTTCGAAGTTCGATATAGTTGAAGAGCTCACCATTGAAGACGATATGCAGGTCCCCCCGGCGTAGCGGCTGGGCCGACTTGTCGGAGAGGTCGAGAATGGACAGCCTTCTGTGGCCAAGCCAGACCGGCGCGGGTTCCATGCCGGCGGCGAGGGCGTCAGCCGCGTGGCGTTGTCCTGCCGCGAAGGCCCCGGTCGACTGCCGCCGAAAGGATACACCGTAACCGGCGTCAGGCCCACGATGCTCCTGACTGGTGAGCATCCTGTTCAGGGGCTGGCTCGATACGTTTCTGTCTTTGCGAGATATGATGCCTGCAATGCCGCACATGAATGCCTCTATGGAAGCAGGGATGCCGCAGGGTGCACGTGTTGCATCCTTGCTGGCGCACCTGGGTTGATCGCGAGAATGGCCCGGTAGCTATCTGAAAAGCGTGAAGATGCTACGCCTTGCCGAGTAGCCGAACCTGTCCATCCAGAGCCTGTTCCGGCTCATGAAGTAGTCTATTTCAGATTTCTTGATCGACCATGGAACGCTGACCTTGCCCCTTCTGAAATAGTTCTTCCCCATGCCTTGCAGCGTGTCGAACGGGTTCACCCATTTGCGAAGCATGGGCAGACCTGTGAAGTCTGCAATCCTGTCGATGTTCTCCTGTGCTGCCGGAGACAACAGGTCTTCATAACGAATGAGCAATGTATTGGGTCGATCCATAGGAGACCATGCTTCTATGTGGGCAGACCATGTGGGGAATGCCGTCCCGTCGACCACCTGCTGCCAGGTGCACTGCACATTCTCTATTTTCGCCAGATAGTGGCGGTATGAATCGGTCGCGATGAGACCGTTGCGTATGATATAGATGGCCCGGTCGTCGCTCTCAGGTTCTTCATGGGTCTTGACGACTGTGACATGCTGTTCCGCACGTGCCTTTTCGAGAAAGTCGTCAAGTTCACCCCCGAATGGTCGCGCACCCATGAATTTGGCGATGTCGACATTGGAGTACTCGTTCGTACGTTCATATTTCGAGTAGGTTTCAAGCCCGAAACAATGGTTGAAAATCGTCCGTAGCAGCGAATTGCCAGACCGGGGAAAGGATGTGAGCCAGACAAGCATGTTGCGACCTTCTTCTATTCTGTGTTTCGTATGCTACTTGCCCATGGGACAATGATTTCCGGATGCAATGCCCATCCAGTTGACACGTCACCTGCGAAGAAGGCGGTTCCACAACTTTTTGAGTGTGAATCCGGTTTTCTCATCCTGTGGTGAGAATTTGACGAAGGCAGCTTCCTTGTCGGACTTGCGTTCGCTGAACCGGTACCCTTCCGCATAGGCCGAAACGTACTCCGAATTCACATATGTAGAGAGCCTTCCTATGCACATGGCGCATCTCTGCCGGTACGGGCTTGCCGGGTCGGTTCGCATCTTCCTGTAGTAGCGTATGATTTCATCGAACGGCGCTTCGGAGATATGTTTCATCCATGAAGACGAGAGCGACGACCATTCAGCCTGATAGTTGCCTGTGCATGGTGCCACATAGCCGTTCGTCATCAGTACCGGAGTGATGAGACTGTTGAAACAGGCATGGGTCTTTACGGGCATGACCTTGTCTTCATGCATCGGAATACATTGGAACCAGCCCACCTGTTCAGCAAAGAACGAGAATGTATCTATGCCGAATTCTTTCCAGAATTCGAGGATTTCGTCTTTGCGGGTCTTGACCTCGTCGAACCAGCCACTCTGTACCCCGATGATCATGCCTGAACCGGCCTCGTCCCTGACGCGCATCAGATTGCGGAGGTTGGCGAGAATCCTGTCGTAGTCAGCCCCAAGCCTGATGCTCTCGACGATTTCCTTTGTGTGCCCGTCGATGCTGAAGAGCACTGCGCCGACACCGAGCTCGACAAGTTCCCGGGCCACCTTGTCATCCACCAGCATGCCGTTGGTGAGGATGCGGACATGCAACCCCCTTCTGATGGCCTCGCGGATGTAGGGCATGGCCTTCTTCGATACGAACAGTTCACCTGTGCCGCAGAAGAGAAGGTCGTCTCCGGGCTTCCTCTGGTCGAGGAAGAGGTAGTAGTCCTCTTCTTTCAACTCTTGCCGTTCGGTCTTGCCCCGGCTCGCTGCGAAGTCGTAGCGCGAGTCGTCACCATGGAACGAGCACCCCCGGCATCGCAGGTTGCAGAAGTCCGTAACGCTCACCATGGTATGGTGGTAGAATGTGGAGAAGAGGAAGACGACCTCGAATGCGTCGTTGTAGTCCAGAAGGACAGGGTTGCTGCTGTAGAAGGCAGTCATGTCCAGGGCGGCAACCTTGTCCGCGAACGAGTCTCCCCATCGTGCCGGGTCGACGATGATCGTCTTTGGCAGGACTTCGGAGGTCAGCATGGGGGCTTTCCATTCCTTGTCCTCCATGAAACGTCGCGCGTCGACGGTGCGTATGGCATCAGTGCCCAGCCATTCAGTGGCATGGTCACTGACATAGGCAAGAAAGTCGTCTCCGGCGTCTCCGAAATGGATGACGACGGGGAGTCCGCCGCGCTGTATTTCGCGAAGTTCGTCAGGACCGAGCGCCTTGATTCCTTCAAGGGAGAAGATCGAAGACATCGTGTATCCCTTCATTATTGTGATTGTGAAGTGCGGAATGAAATGTCCGTTTCAATGTCTACAAGACCTATGAATGGAATCTGTAGACCATGCGACGGCTTGCAGACTACGAACGATCCAGCTTTCAGCAGACTGAAAAGCGGTTTGCCGGATGCAATGAGCGTCTCTGCAGAAATATACTCCAGTTGCTCTGCTATCCATGAAGGGTGCTCGCCAATCCCCACGCTGAAAGTATAGTCGCCGCAGGCCACCGGAAGCCTCATCTTCCAGCAGAGACGTAAGCGAACGTCGCGGCCGAGCGTTGCCGGAATGCCCGAACGGGTGAGGAGGGAATTGGTGCAATAGAGGGGCAGGTTGTCCTTGGTGTTGATCGTGAGCCCTATGGCCAGTTGTTCGACATCGCGAAGCGTCGTGACTTCGATGAAGAAATGGGCGTATTGCCCCTGTTCGAACATCCGGCATGGACTACCGGCAGGGGTGCACAGGGCAACCCTGTCTATCCTGACGCTCTCTTCTTCGGCCACGATGGACTGTGCAGCATCCAGTGGGAGGAAGGCCTCGTCGGGAGGCCAGAAGTCCATGTCCCCCGCCTCGTCAACGCTGGCGGAGTGCGAGGCCGAAGCCGTTCGCGTCTCGTCGCTGACTGCAGCGGAGGCCTCGAGGCCCTTCGCCAGCGTAGGGCGGCTGTTCCCATAAAGCCGAAGCCCCGTTTCGACTTCGCCCTGATGGGTCACCCTGCCGTTTTCCAGAAGGATGACCGACGAACAGTATTTGCGCACCGCCTGTACGTCGTGGGTGACAAGCAGAATGGCAACCCCCTTGTCCAGAAGGCCCGCCATGTGGGCATGGCATTTCTGCTGGAAAAAGATGTCGCCCACCGCAAGCGCTTCATCGACGATGAGGATGTCGGGAGAAAGACATGCCTGCACAGCGAAGGCGAGGCGGACGAACATGCCGCTGGAGTAGGTCTTGACGGGCTGGTCGAAGAATTCGCCGATCTCTGCGAAATCGCGAATCTCGTCGAGCCGTTGCTCCACCTCGCGTGTAGACAGGCCGAGTGCCGTGCCGTTCACGAAGACGTTCTCCCGACCTGTGAAGTCGGGCAGGAAGCCGCTGCCGAGTTCGAGAAGCGACGCCACCCGCCCGCGAAGCAAGGCTTCGCCTGTGGTCGGCTTGAGCGCCCCCGCGAGAATCTGGAGCAGCGTGCTCTTTCCGGCACCGTTATGCCCGACAACGCCAAGGGCCTCACCCTTGCGCACAGTGAACGACACGTCCTGCAACGCCCAGAAAGGACGCCCCAGCGAGCGGCGCAGCAGCATCTGCTTGAGTCGGTCGGCCGGTCTGTCGAATATCTCGTAGCACTTGCCGAGGCGTTCTGCGGCGATGGCTACCGTAGGGTCGTCGCGCATGATCGCGGCGACCTGCCCGTTTTCGTTGGTGTCATAGAACATCGGCAAAGGCCTTGCGTGCTTGCATGAATACGAGATGCCCCACCCACAGGACGCAGGCGCCGAGAACAGTGACGATACCGAGGGAGACCGGTTCGGGAGCCTGACCGAAGTAGATGACGTGCCGGAATGCCTCCACGATTTCCGTCATGGGGTTGCAGCGAAGCAGGAACCGCCATTGCTCTGGCACCATATCCAGCTGGTAGACGATGGGGGTCGCGAAGAACAAGAGCTGAAGCGCTACACTCACGGCATGTTGCATGTCGCGCAGGAACACCCCCAGTGCGGAAAGCAGAAAGGCACCCCCGAGACTCCAGAGGCAGAGAGGCACGTACAGGGCAGGAATCCACAGGAGTGTGAGGTGGAATGGCATTCCCTTCATGGCAAGGGCTGCCAGCAAGATGACGAGTGCCGCCAGTGAATTGAAGAGAGACACCCCGAGATGGACAACGGGGAGGATTTCCAGCGGGAAGCACATCTTCTGTACGAAGCTGGGGCGCGCCTGAATCAGGGTGGGGGCACCGCCCGTCACCTCCGCGAAAAGCCACCACGGAACGAAACCGCAAAACAGCATGAGGGCGTAGTCGCCCACGCCCCCGCTGAAACGTGATGCCTGGTAGATGACCCCGAAGACGAAGGTGTAGACCCCCAGCACGAGAACGGGTGTGGCAAGCACCCACAGCCAGCCGAGACAGGTTCCACGGTAGCGCGCGGCGATGTCCCGGCGCAGCAGCTGCATGAAGAGGTCCCTACGTGCCACCAGCGTGCGTAGCAAGGTCACCGGATTGTGTGTCAGCGAGGTGCCTCTCCGGGAAGAGACGCACGTTATTGTGTGCGACGCAAGCGGCCCCTTGCAGGCGGATATATGTTCTTTCACTAGCTAGCAGCCTGTTTTCATTCAATGATTGCGTCATGGCTATGACTATGCTTATTGAATACACGGTTTTACCGTGCAGTGCAAATGCAAGAATGAAGAATAGATGGGGCTTGCTTCATGTGATGAGGACAAAATCACCGATTTGGAGTATCCACTGGCTCACAGCCGGAAAAAAGCAGGCGCTGCCGACTGCCATCTTCCCTGAAGGCTTTTGCGGCGTTACACGCGTCATCCCTGTTTGAGGTGTTCCGGGCTGTGCATGAGCGTGATGCATGGAGTCTCCGGTGCAGGCCCGCTGTTTGATGCAGTGCCCCGTGCAGGACCGCCGGCCGGTGAGTCACGACGACGCATGCGGCGTGAGTCTCCCGGCAGACGTTGACGGCGACAGGGACGTGTGCCGGAAGCGTTGATACGGACGCCGGGGCCCGACACCGATGTCGGATACCGATGCCGGATACCGATGCCGGATGCCGGGGATTGATGCCATGTTGCCCCACATACCCAACCGACGGACAAGACATGAAATCGTGCAATACGTTTTTTTGTGACGGGAGAATACGGCGCCCCGACCGTGAGCGTCTGAACGGACATCCGGCGCGCGCCTTCTGGTTCACCGGATTGCCCAGTGCCGGAAAGTCGACCCTTGCCCACATCGCGGAAGAGGTGTTGCATCAGCGTGGCATACGTACCTATGTATTCGACGGTGACAATGTCCGGCACGGGCTTTGCGGCGACCTCGGCTTCTCGGAACATGACCGCAAGGAGAACGTACGGCGCATCGCTGAAACCGTGCGACTCTTTCTGGATGCGGGGATACTCTGCCTGTGCGCCTTCGTCTCGCCGTTGCGGGCTAACAGGCAGGCAGTCCGGGATATCATCGGGCCGTGCGATTTCTTCGAGGTCTATGTGAAGTGTCCGGTCACGGTATGCGAATCACGCGACGTGAAGGGGCTCTACGGCAAGGCCCGTCAGGGGCTTGTGGAGAACTACACGGGCATATCGGCTCCCTATGAGGAACCGGAGTCGCCCGATATTGTCGTGGATACCAGCCGGAACACCATCGAGGAGAGTGTGCAGAGTCTTACCGATTTCATCTTGCAGGTGATGACCGTCCCGTGCGCGCAGAAGGATGCCCAAGCCCCCGGCAAGGCCGTCCGTTTCCCGTAGCCGACGGAAGGCGGGCCTTTGGCGGTGCTGGCAACCCGCGTGTTCCCCTGATACGTTGCGCCCCTTGAATGCACACTGTCGTGATGAAGGCCAGACCATGAATCAACCGTTCCTGAGCGTCGTCATTGCGACCTTCAATGTTGCAGAAGTGCTCCGGGAGTGCCTGCACAGCCTCGCAAGCCAGACATTCCGTGACTTCGAGGTGGTCATCCAGGATGGCGCGTCCACCGATGGTACCCTCGCAGTCGCACAGGAGGCTGCCGGGCGGCTGCCCAGACTGTCACTCGCAAGCGTTGCCGATTCGGGCATCTATGATGCGTGGAACCGTGCCCTGCCCCGCGTGACGGGGGACTGGGTGCTCTTTCTGGGGAGTGACGACACGCTTGCCGGGCCGGATGTACTGGCACAGTGCGCCCGCCGCCTCGCCGATTTGCCGCCGCAGGTGCTCTATGCCTGCGGTGACGCGCTCGAAGTCTACCCGGACGGTTCTTCACGCGCTGTGACCTGCACAGCCGAAGGGGCCACGCGCCGAATGGCCGACCACATCCCGTTCTGCCATTCGTCACTCTGGCATCGGGCCTGCCTGTTCGAGGCGCGGCACTTCGACGCCACGTTGCGCATTGCCGCCGACTACGACCTCATCTGCCGCACATGGCCCCACGACGGCGTGGGACATACCCTTGGCATCACTGTGACGCATATGGGGGTCGGGGGTGTCTCTTCAAGCCCCGCCCACAGATTGCGAACCCAGTGGGAACTTGTGCGCGTGGCTGCCCGGCACGGCCATGGGGCCTTCTCGCGTCGGCGTCTGGTCCCGCTGTGCAAGGCCGTGGGCTTGTGGGTCTTGTGCAGGCTGGCGGGCCGTCGGGCTTCTGTCATGCTGGACAGGTTGCGGGTCATGCGCGGGTTGCCCCCCTGCTGGACGACGGCAGACCCCGCGCGCGTGGGTGGTCGCGACTCTGCCCGTGGTGATGCGTGATGCACTGTGACGACGTCATGCTGCCGGCAGCCCCGCACCGGGAATCCTGCCCCGCACCTGAAGGGGTTGTCACCGTTGCCGACACGACCCGGAACGCTTCCGGCCACGCGCGGCCCCGCATCTCCATCATCATCCCGGCATGGAACATCGCACCGTGGATAGGTCAGACCCTGCGTTCCATCCTTTCGCAGACCGTCGACGACTTCGAGTGCATCGTCATCGACGACGGTTCAACCGACGGCACGGCGCAGGTGGTCGCCTCGGTCGCCGACCCGCGCATCCGCTGCATCCGGCAGCCCAACGCCGGAGTCAGCGCTGCGCGCAACAGGGGGATTGCCGAGGCGCAGGGTGCGTTCATCACCTTTCTCGATGGCGACGACTACTGGTTGCCATGTTTTCTCGAGACGCTGCTGCCTCCCTTGCTGACCCGGCCCGAGGTCGACCTCGTGTACTGCGGCATGACCATGTTCATGGACGACGACGGCACGGTGAAGCCCCAGCCGTGGGGGAATGTGCATGCGACCGGCAACGTCTGGTGGGATATGCTTTCCGACTCGGTCATGCTGATGGGCGCATGGCTTGCCCGCGCCGAGGTCGTCAAGGGATGCCGACCTTTCGACCCGACCTTGCGGGTGGGCGAGGACAGGGACTTTCTCCTCTCGATGCTGGAGGACATCTACCATCAGCGGCACCATGAAGCCGTCGGCATCGACGCAAGGCTGTTGCGCTACCGCCAGCGCCGTGGCAGTGGCGTCAGGCAGGTGGCCGACGCCCTGCAATGCGAGTGGCACATGATGGACAGGCACCTGCGGCATGAGGGAATCCCGCCTGCCGTGCGCCGTCGGGCCTATTCCGACCTCGCCTTCAAGATGGGCGTCATCGCCGCATTCGGGGCACGTGACATCGCCCTCGCCCTGCGATGGTATGGCAAGGCATTCGCGCTATGCCCCATGAACGGCAATCTCTACTGGCTGCCGCTGCGCAAGATGTTCCTTTCACTTCGCCCACGCAGAAGGCTGCACATGAAGGTGCTCTTTCTCTCGGCCCGCGCCGATTTCGGAGGCGGGCCTGAACATGTGCTGCAATTGCTCAGGAGACTGCCGCCAGATGTCGAAGCGGCTGTCGCCTGCCCCGAGGATGTCCCCTACTGGGAGCGCTTCCGCAATATCGTGGGTGATGACAACATGTTCAGCATGCCGCACCGGGCCTTCACGCTGGAGGCAGTGGCGCGCCTTCGACGCTTCTGTCGCAAGCGAGGGTTCGACGTGCTGCATGCCCACGGCAAGGGGGCGGGATTGTACGCCCGGGTGCTGAGTCTGCTGTGCGGCATCCCTTCGGTCTACACGTTCCACGGGGTTCACCTCGGCGGCTACGGGCCGCTCAAACGCTGGTTGTATGGTGCCTATGAACGGGCGGCCTCGTGGTGCACCCGGCGCGGCATTGCCGTCTCGAGGGGGGAGAGGGACGCCATCGAGGCCCACGGACTCATGCCCGCGTCGAAGGTCTCCGTGATCATGAATGGCGTTGAGATGCCGGAGGGCACCGCGCCGCGACCTGCTGGCCCACCTTGGCTGGTGGTCTCTTTCAGTCGGTTCGACATGCAGAAGAACAGCCTGTTCCTTCTTGATGTCGCCCGTGCGCTGCAAGAACAGGGGCGGCTGGACGGGTTCAGGTTCCTGCTGGTCGGCGACGGCCCCGACAGGGCAAGGCTTCTGGAACAGGCGGCAGCACAGGGTCTAGGCGACAGGGTGTCCTGCCCCGGGGCGACCCCGACCCCGCATGAAGCCTACGCCGGGGCTCTATGCTATTTTTCCTCGTCACGCTGGGAAGGCATGCCTCTTGCCGTGCTGGAGGCCATGGCCCACGGATTGCCTGTCGTGGCCACGGATGTGGTGGGCAACCGCGACGCCGTCGCCGATGGAGTGACGGGGCTGCTCTATCCTGAAGGCGATGCTGGCGCTGCCGCAAGAGGGCTTGTGCGGCTTGCCGACGAGGCCGCACTATGGGCCGCGATGGCGCATGAGGCGCGTGCGTGGGTGGCGACGCGCCATGACGTGCAGAGGATGGCCGACCGTACGTTCCATGAACTGCGCAAAGCATGCGGCAGGGCGTGATGCATGGCGTGAGACAGGCGACGCCCCCTTGGGAGTGTTGCAGCGTGGCACCTGTAGGCTGCCCATTACGGTCAATGGCAGGGGAAAGCCCGCATGAGCGCGCCGCATCACAAAGCGTGGCCGGCATGGCCGGAAAACCAGCGACATGACGCGGGCGAGACGCCGCCATGGGCCGTCATCCGCACGAAGCGCCTGACATTCGACGACGGTCGATGCGGAGCGTGCACTCCGACGCCCTGACCGCAATGACGACCGGTCTGTCACCAGTGACGGATGCCGCGAAACGTACAGGCGGGGCAAGCCCCCTAACCTTTCGTCCCGACGCCCCTTCTCTCCAGAATCTCCCCGGCGGGTTCCGTCAGGTGCGGCGAGTGCTCGTACCGGATGGTGGTCTGGATGGACTCATGGCCCAGCGCCACGCGAATCTGTTCCAGCGTGGCCCCGGCGAGGC
>Ga0302246_1000907_pt1 | contig 23147 bp, 22 predicted proteins | sample AAG_UR_Trp_MG_FD_193533 | JGI IMG/M metagenome (GOLD analysis project Ga0302246, IMG submission 193533) | Enriched activated sludge microbial communities from anaerobic digester in WTTP, New Holstein, Wisconsin, United States - AAG_UR_Trp | ecosystem: Engineered > Bioreactor > Anaerobic >...
TGGACCGCCTCCTGGAACTCAAGATTAATACGAACCGGTCAAAAAAATATTTAAGGCGATGCGCCCCAACGCGAGTTAGCGCATCTTCACAAATCGCAAGGGGCGTTTCTCGGTAAATTGCGTCCGGGATTCAGGAATCCCCATCTTTACTCATATTTTCTTGACTTATGAAGCGGATTGACTTCCATTAAAATGTTCGTGCCGGAGCGCAAACGCTCCGGACGAATGGGAATTGCACCGACGAATATGAGGGGCAAACCATGATAATCGATATGCATGGACATTTAGGCGATATTTTATATCCTAACGGGCGCCGCCTGATTTACGAAAAAGGCGTCACAATGCAACGCATGTGGGACCCCCAGAAAACCAACGAAGCCCAGCTCAATCGGACATACGGAATCGGAAAGCTTATCTATATGGTGACGGGCCACTGGGCCACGCTGGGCCAGAGGGCCCGTAATTTTACCGCCACGCTGGAAAATTTCCAGCGTTCGCTGGAAGATACGGGGATCGGCCTGGCGGTGTGCCTTCCCATAGCCCCCTATCTCACTTTTGAAGATCTGGCCGAAGCAAAGTTGCAGGAACCCAGGGTCCTCCCTTTTACGAGCATCGATTTTACCCGTGAGCACAATATAGCGGAAAAGCTTGCAGGCGATGTCGCCTCGGGCGCCATGGGCTTGAAGCTGCACCCGATCATTCAAAACGTGTCGCTCCATGACCCGCGGTCGCTTCAGGCATTGCAGGAGTTCGGCAAACACCGCAGGCCCGTACTCATTCACTCCGGCCCATCCCATTATTACCTTGGGAAGGAAAGCGTTAAAAACACTCCGGAGTTCGGAAAAATCAAATACATAGCCGAAATTATCAGGAATTTCCCCTCGATCAACTTCATCGTGGGGCACTCGGGGCTATTCTGGATAAACGAGGTCTGTTCCATGCTTGCAGGCCTGCCCAATGTATGGGTGGAGACGAGCTTCCAATCGCCGCGGATGGTGCGCAAGCTGATCAGACTGTTCGGGCCCGAGAGGGTGCTCTACGGCTCCGACTGGCCTTTCGGCAACCGGCCGCCGCATCTGAAAATTATCGGGCTGGCCTGCAAAAACGACAGCGCGCTTAAGGAACGGCTCCTTTATAAAAATGCAAAGGAGCTCCTTAATCTTGACTGAACGACGCCCGGAAGCGCGCGGGCGCTTCCGGCGAATTCCATTCTTAGTCAATAATTCGATGCTTGTTTCGTTTTAAGCCTGATCGGTCGTTAACTCAGACTACCCTCTCCCAAAGCCCCGCGGGTCCTTTTTCGTCTTCTTCGCCCATTCCTTCATCATGGCCTTTAGCTCGGCGGCCTTTTGGGGATGCGTGTTGATCATATTGTAGCACTCGCCGGGGTCCGTTTCGAGATCGTACAGGAGAGGCCAGCGCACCCCCATCTGTTTTCCTCCCAGGGTGTCCGGAACAGGCGCCGTATCGAGAGCTATGGGCCAGGTATAGCGGTCGGTCTTGTCAAAATATTTCCATTTCCCGGCGCGCACTCCCTCAAGGCGCTCATAATGATAGAAATAGACGGCCTCGTGCGGCGAAGCGGAGGTGGCGCCGGTCAGTATTGCGCTGATGTCCTTCCCATCGACCATCCGATCGCCCGGAAGACCCACCCCGGCCAGGCCGAAGAGAGTCGGGTAGAGATCAAGGTTCATTATGGCGGTGGAGCTTACGCGTCCCGCGGGGATGCGCCCAGGCCAGACCGCGATAAAGGGCACGCGGAATCCCCCCTCGTAGCTCTGGCCCTTCCGCCCGCGAAACCGCCCCGAGCTCCCCTCGTACCATGGGCCGTTGTCGCTCATGAAGATGAAAAGGGTGTTGTTCTCGATCCCCTTCCTTCGAAGCATCGAGAGTATCTCGCCGACACTCCAGTCTATCTCCTCCACGGCGTCGCCGTATATTCCAGCCTTCGATTTTTTCTCGAAGCGTTCAGAGGCGTATATAGGCTGGTGCGGATATGTATGGGCGAAATAAAGGAAGAAGGGGGTCCTCCCGCTCTCCTCGATGAATTTAAGCGCCTCTCGGGTATACAGGCCCGTAAGGTTTTTCTGCGTGGCCTCGCTCTCGCCTATATCGGCCTCCAGCATCTCTTCGTTTTTAAAAAGGGGACAGGGTATCATGTCATTCGAATGGGGGACGCCGAAGTACTCGTCGAAACCGTGCCTGCGGGGATTGAACTCCGGCTGCTTGCTGTAATCCCCCAGATGCCACTTGCCTACCATGCCCGTGCGGTAGCCGGCCTTCTTTAGGCCTTCGGCCAGGGTGATCTCGTGGTCAGATATGCCGCGCGCCACATACTTCTCGCGTATATCCATCACACCTAAGCTTAAAAACGCGTCGCCGAATTTGCGCGCCAGCACTCTGCCTATCGGCTCCCCCTTTGGATAGGTGTTGCCGATAATCCCGGTGCGGAATGGGTAGCGCCCCGTGAGAAGCCCCGCGCGAGACGGGGCGCATACCGCGTTGCAGGCGTAACAGTCGGTGGCCCTGAAACCCCGGCGGGCCAGGGAGTCGATGTTAGGCGTGCGTATGGCCGTACCCCCGTTACATCCTATATCGCCGTAACCTAAGTCGTCGCAGTACATTAGGATGATGTTGGGCTTCGGCGCCGCCGGGTTTGTAATGGCGAGAGGCGTATTCGCAGCGCCCTCGGGATAGGCGCCATACAGCTCTTCTATTGGGTGCTCCCTGAGGAACGAATACGCTCCGGCGCCGAGGACCGCCGCGCCGCCGGCGATCGCTCCGATTCGAATCGTCTTTTTTATAAGTTCACGTCGGGAAAGTTTTTCGCTCATCGTTCACCTCCAGCAGTGTTATTTTTACGGCAAAACGGCTTTCCAACAGTCGCCCGGAGGACACCCTACACCTCGACCGCCGATAGCTCGAGCGGTGTTTTGCAGAGCATCTCGCCGCCGTCCTTCGTAACCAGCACCGGGCACTCGAGGCGCATCCCGCACACCCCGGGCACGGCCATGGCCAGAAAGGCCACCTCCACAACGTTCTCCTCGAGGACCACGTCGCGAAACTCGTCGCTCGCAATTATGGCCGGATACCATTCGTGGCCCATTATGCCGAGGCCGTGGCCGAAAGACGGAATTGTATATTGCGCATATCCGAGCGAATTGAGTTTGTCCATCACCGCCTCGTGCACGTCGCCCACCCGGTTTCCCGCCTTGAAGTTTGCGACGATCGTCTGGGCGGTCTGTACGTACGCGTCCGCCAGTTTTTCCTGTTCGGCCGTGGGCCGCCCCAGTATAAAATTATGCGCCAGGTCCGAGTAGTAGAGGCGGCAGAGAGGATGGAAGTCCGCTATTATGTTCTCGCCCTTCTGTACGATTTTGGGGGTGGGCTGGGTTGTGCCGTTCATTGCGTAATAGGCCCGATAGCCCGAGGCCACTTCGGAGGAGCCCGTCACCGCCCAGTGGTATTCGCTTCCTAAGCGGCGAAGCTCCATCTCGCCTATTCCGGCGATCTCGGTCTCGGTGATGCCTACATACAGCGATTCCTTTACGCGCTGGATGGCGGCGTCGGCCATGCCGGCGGCCTGTCTGAGCAGCAGTATCTCGGAGGGCTCCTTGATATAAGTGGCCCTGTCCATAACCGAAAGCGCGTTTACGAATTCGGCGTCCGGAAGGTATTTTTTAAGCAGTTCGTATTCCGTTGCGAAGAGATAGCCGGTATTACCGCGAGGCGAGTGCCCCAGCTCGACTCCGATCTTCGACTTTTCCATGCCGTTCTGTTTGATGTGATGGACCACCAGGTCCCAAAGGTCCATTCCCGGAATCGGCGCATAGGGCGATATCTCGGACATCCAGGATTCGTCTTTCAAGCGCTCGAGGTCCAGGAGCATGGTGACCAGACCGGCATAATCGCGCGTAACGACAACGGCGCTCCTCCAGGGAACGAAGGCCCCGGCCACGTACGAAAGGCTCACCGTCCTCGTGCCGACAAAGGCGTCGATGCCGAGCGCGCTCATCTCCGCACGGACCCTGGAGAGCCGCTTTCCATGGTCTATTGGTATGTTCACGCGCGTTACCTCCTGAAGGATTGATACAGTATTATTTCATTATCCCGGGGGAATGTCAAGATTTATCGATTTGGGATTAGAGAACTCGATCTCCTTGCCAGGGGAAAGGGAATCACACCGGCCGGAAGCTCCTTTGCAAATCTGGGGCTGTCCCAAAAGTTACTTTTGGGGAGTCCCTCTCTTCAGTCGGTGAAAGATATAACGGCCTTCGTTACTTTCTTTCGTGGGGCGAAAGAAAGTAACCAAAGAAAGCCCCGCTCAGGCGCCGCTTGGCTTCTCTTGTCGGCTTTTCCTTTAGCCTACTCTAGGGCTGCGGAAGGTCCATCGTGGACCATCCTCGCCTGCGGCACATCCTGTGCCGCTGCCTTGCGGGATTTTTGCTTTTAAAGAGCTTATGGGAGTGAATTTTTAGCTTTGTTTTAAAGTAACTTTTGGGCATGTTACTTATAGGTTTACCATCATCCAGAGAGCGGGGTACTCCCCTGTGGGGGGTGCTTGTTTTTAGTCAACCCCTCGGGAGGGGTTCTTGTACTCCCGAACCCCCCTCAATCCCCCCTTGTCAGGGGGGGGACGCTTCCTCGGGCCTTCCTTGTCAAACGGAAAGGCTTTTCTTCAGCCTGAAGCTCGTTAGCCGATGCCACTCCCCTGTCAAGAGGGGGCCGGGAGGGATAACTGATCCTCAGGCGGTCAGTCCACGTACTTCTCCTTCTCCTTGCGGATGCTTATGGTCCCCTCCATGTCGAGCCGCTTCATGTGGCCGACGATGTAGTCGCGCGCCTCCTGTATGTCGCTAAGGCGCTGGGGGCCCAGCATGTCCATCTCGGAGAGGATGTCGGTCGCGCGGTTGCGGCTCATGTTGCGCAGGAACTTGAAGCGGATGTCGTCGCCCGCCCCTTTGAGCGCCATGGAGATAACGCGATCGTCGTGCAGCTCGTCGATCAGCATGCGCATCTCCTGGTTGTCCAGATTGGCGATATTTTCGAACGTAAAGATGCGCTCGCGGATCTCCTGCGATATTTCGGGCATCGAGCCGTCCAAATGGTCCATGAGCTTCTTTTCCTGTTCCCCGCTCATGTAGCCGAGTATACTGACAAGCGCGTCCACCCCGCCGGCCTCCTCGAAGCTGCGGCCCGATTGCCGCAGCTTTTCGTATTTTTTCCGGATGACGCGCGCGATCTCCAGTACGGCATCCGGCGAGGTCTTGTCCATGCGCGCCATTCGCAGGGCGGCCTCCTTTGCCTCCGCCGGAGGGAGGAGCTTAAGCACCTCGGCGGCCCGCGCGGCCGGAAGGTAGGCCAGGGTTATGGCGACAGTCTGGGGGTGCTCCCCCTGGATGAAGGAGTAAAGGACATCGGGCTCGATTTCGGCGAGGAACTCGAATCCCTTTTCGAGGTTCTGTCTTGTAAGCTTCCTCAAGATGCCGGCGGCCTTTTCCTCGCCGAACGAGGCCAGCAGAAGCTCGCGGGCCACATTCTCCCCGCCCTGTACGATCTTTTTGCGTTTCTTCAGATCGATGAGGAATTCGCCTATGAGGTCCTCCCGCTCTTGCGGGGTCAGCCGCTCGACGACGGCTATCTCACGGCTTATCCGCTGGATGCTTTCCTCGTCGAGGTGCTTCATTATCTCGGCGGCGGCCTCGGGGCCCAGGGCCACCATGAGCGCGGCAGCCTTTTCGGCGCCGGTCATTTCGTCGATGGATTTCATCCCACCACTACTGGCACCCTGTTGAATTCGATTACCTTCTGCGGGCATACCTCCGCGCATTTGCCGCAATTGATGCAAAGAGTGTAATCGATGTCCGCCAGAAAGTTGGTCACTGTAATGGCGGTCTCTATATCCGGATTGTCCGCAAAGACCTCCTTGCAGGCCTTAACGCAGCGGTTGCACGCGGTGCAGCCCACTGAGCAGCCCTTTTTCATAACGGGGGCCTTTTCGATATTGCGGCACATCACATGTATATCGAAGCTCTTGTCCACCATGCTTATAATGTTTCGCGGACACGCAACCACGCAGTTGCCGCATCCGGTGCACAGATCGTAGTTTATAACCGGAAGACCGGTCGGACTCATGTGTATGGCCTCGAAGGGACAGGCTTCCATGCAGTCGCCAAAGCCCAGGCATCCATACGCGCAGGTTTTGAAACCCTCACGGATCTGCTGCGCCGCGGCGCAATTTTTAGGGCCGTTATACTCGAAACGATTGTTGGAAACGTCGCAGCCGCCCTGGCAGTGGACGCGGGCCACCTTCGGCTTCAGGGCCTCGGCCTTGATGTCCATGATGCGGGATATCCTCTCCACGGCGTCGGCCCCGCCCACCATGCAGAGGTTTATGGGGGCCGCCCCGTCCAGTATCTTCGTGGCGTAGCCCGAACAGCCGGGAAACCCGCAGGCGCCGCAGTTGGCCCCCGGCAGGGCCTCCTCGATATAACCCAGGCGCGGATCGCGCTCCACGTGGAGCTTTATCTTGGCATACGAAAGTATCACCCCAAAGGCCGCCCCAAGCGCCGTAATGCTGATGATCGAGGATACTGATGGGAATATCTGGTCGAGCATCGTTCACTCCCAAAGTCTTTCACTCAAAGGTCCGGAGGGCAGTACCTCCATGGTGACAGTATAGCTACTCCCGGTGAATAATTCTGTCAATACATTTAACGATGCCCGATAAATGTCCAATTTTTAATCCGGCGATGATTTTATTCTTGCTATACCGACGACCCGCCGTGTATATATTATTACAGGCCGCGACGCGGGAAGCCCGCTCCGAATCCGGACTCAAACACCATGGTGAGTGTTCGATGGAACTTATATTAGACAAAAAGAACATACAGCCGGAACTGATCAACGCCATCAATCAGGGCAGCGACGTCGTTTTCATTTCCTACTCCATGATCGAGTCCACAGAGGAGCGGATTAAGTTCGCCCTGGCCCGCATCCTCGAAAAATACGGCAAGGAGGAGTACCTTACGCCCATCTTCTCCTGCATAAAAGAGCTTACCTCCAACGCCACCAAGGCGAACGCCAAGCGGCTGCTGATGGAAGAGGGGGTGATTACCGAAACCGACGACATCATCGACATAATCCGGAAACTGCGCACGATTCTCAACGAGGAGGCCCTTCTGGAATACGGCATAAAGTCCAAGGTGAACCGCCTGTCCACCCGGACGTATCTTAAAATGCAGGGAAACCGCCTCGTAATAGACGTAATCAACAATCTGCCGCTCTCCAAGCGCGATCTTGACAGGATACACGAGCGCATAGAGAAGTCGTCCAAATACGACAGCATTGCCGAGTTCTACCTGGAGAACCCCGACCCGGCGGCCGAGGGAATGGGGCTGGGGCTTTCGATGGTGGTACTGCTTCTGAAGAGCATCAACATCAGCTACAAGAACTTCTCGGTGACGACCGACGGGCGCAACAAGACCCGCGCGCGCATTATGGTTCCGCTTTGAGCTCCCAGCGCTTTTTAAGATAGGCCGTCACCATGGAAAGGCAGGCCCTGGTGACGTGGTCGATATTGTAAGCCCGGTTGTCGAATGTCCACTGGATGGCGGTGTTCATGACCATCGACACTACAAGTCGCGCCACGTTCGGCGAATCGACGCGGATGAACTCCCCGGAATCGATACCGAGATCTATGATCTTCCTCACCTCGTCGCAAATGATCCCGTATATTTTGCCGTTTATGTTGCGCACTCGCTCATTGGTTGGCACCTGGGCCCAGAAATCCACCATGACGGTGTAAACGGCCGGATGCCTTTTGGCCGTTATGATAAAAGCGATAATGATGGCCTTTAGCTTCTTCTCCGCCGTACGGTAGCGCTGGGAGCGGCGCACTATTGTCTCTTCGATCTGGCGGTATATAAGCTCGAGCAGGTGAATGAGGATGTCCTCCTTAGACTTGAAATAATGAAGGACCCCGCCCTTGGAAAGCCCGGCCCGGTTGGCGATGTCCTCGATGGTAAAGTAGTTGTACCCCGTCGACGAAATTACATCGAACGCCGCCTGGACTATCTGGGTCTTCCTTTTTTCCTCTTTCCCGGTATTCCGTGTGGTCATGCCCCGCCCCGCTTAGGCCCTTCTTTTTTTATCGCGTAAAACGTTCCTCGCGAAAGCTCGCTCGTCGTTATCAACCCCCTGGAGGCAAGCCCGGCAAGCGTTTTTTCGATCTTCCCCGGGGACGCCCCCAGCGCGCGGCACAGATCCTCCACGGTTGAGGGGCGCCGCTCCAACGTGGCCCTTACGGCCTCGTCGAGCCCTCCCCCCGGCCGGGCCGCCCCCGTCGCCGCGCGAGGTCCCGGCTTTCCGATTATATCCACCCCGAAGCCGGAAAAGAACGACCTGGCCCGTGCGAGCTCCTCCGCGGATGCCGGCCTCACCCACTTTTCGGAACCGGGGCGGTCGAGCGAATTGATCTGGATGCGATCGGGCCGTATGCGCCCGCAGGCCTCCGCAAGGCGCGAAAGCTCCTCCTCCGAATCGTTGACACCCGGGACTATGAATATCTCGAGGAGGATCCTTCCAGCAAACTCCCCGCGAAGCCTCACAAGCCCATCCAGCAGGCGCCTGGGCGTGATGCCAGGGGCGGGGCGTGAGATTTTTTTGAACGCCTCCTCGCCGAGCGCGTCGAGCGAGGGGATTATGACGTCGGCACGCAGCAGGGAACGGCGCACCGCCTCGCGCCATAGAAGCGTGCCGTTGGTAAGGACTACCACCCGGTAGCCGGGGAACTCGTCCTTGATGACGTCGATGATCCTGCCGATGCCGCTGTGAAGGGTCGGCTCGCCCGATCCGGAAAAGGTAATGGCGTCCAGCCGGGGTTGCGAGGCCAGGTACATGCGGAGTTCCGCGATAACCTCGTCCGTGGGCGCGAACTCGGCCGGCGAGGCGGTGAGCCTGCTCGTCCTTCCGCATTCGCAGTAGACGCAGTTGAGCGAGCATGTCTTGAATGGGACCAGGTCAATTCCAAGCGAGATGCCGAGGCGCCGGGAATTTACCGGCCCGAAGAGATGTTTCATGACGAGCTTCACATGCCAAGCCTCTACTTTCCTATCAATTGCGCGCGGCCCAGTTCGCTGATTTTTCCTATCAGTATTTCGTCGGTTTTGGCGAGCCGCTGGGCGAGTATGTGGACCATCTTCGCGGAGAAGGACGGATTTTTCATCAGGAAGGTCTTTAGATCCTGCAGGTTGTCAAGATAGGCGACGGCCACGTCCGTAATCGCGGCCGCATTTGCGCTCCGAGGCGAGCTGTTAAAGAGCGATATCTCTCCGAAAAAATCCCCTTTTTTCAGGGTGGCCACCCTTATGGCGTTTTTTCCGTCGCTTAGCGATATCTCCACCGAGCCGTCCAGGATGATATACATCCTCCGCTCGACCTTGCCTGCCTCTATGATCTTCTCTCCGGCGCCGTATCGCAACACCCGCCCGGCCATGCTCTCTCCTCCTTTCGGTATTTCCGCGCTTTGCCTATTTGGCGCCGCTAACTTTCTCCGGCCCGGTTAGACTGAAGGCCATTCTGAAAGAATAATAATTGCCGGCCCTCGTCCCGGTAAGGGAAATCGAATCAACTCTGTTCACCAGTCCGGCGATATGCGGACCGGCGTTGTATGTAAGGAACATCAGGAGGGCCTTCATGTAGCTTTCCTTCTCGATCCGCAGATACGAAAGCAGGAAGGATCCGGTGGGCGGATCGCCGAAGAGCCCGGCTGCCGGGCGCGACTTCGGGCCGTCGGCGGCGAGCACCTCCCTCAGGAATTCGGTGTTATTGGCGATAAACACCCCCCTCGCGCCCGCAAGCACGCTTATCCTGTTGCCGCGCTTGTCCTTGAACCAGAACGAGGGAAGCGCGTCTATCCGCTCGTCGCCGAAGGCGCCCTCCTCGGGGTTCTTCTCCCTGACCGCCGTTCGAAGCTTTTTGGCGAGATTCGCCGCCTTCGAGCCGTCGGTCATCGGGACGAAAAAAACGAAATTGTCGAGCGTTCCGGATATCCTGGCCTTTCGCATGACGGCATTGAAATAGCCGCCAAACCATGGCAGAAAGTCCGCGTCGAGGTCGAGGCCGAGACCCGCGCCCGCCTCCTTCTTCAGCTTCGCGTAATATTCGCACGCCCTTGCGTATTCGGCCGAACGCGAGTTCCTTTCACAGAAGGTATCCAGGGCCTTTATATCGAGCGAAATGTAGTGGTATGCCAGCGGATTGGAGGAGGACAGGGTGTATTCCGGAATCCCCGGGCGGAACAGCCCGGAGGCGAGCGCGGTCGCCGGATTTCCGTCCGTAAGCGAGAGGCTAAAATCGACCGATATGCCCTCCTTTGTCCGGACGAAGCCCGCCGCCATAAATTCGAAAAAGTTCGATTCCGGGGCCATCACCGAAAGCGCGCCGCCGGGGGCCGTGCGCTCCGTCTTCCCGCCAGGCGCTTCGTCTCCTTCCGAATCGCCGTTGCGCGAATCGTCATCGTCCTCGCCCGTTTCGTCGCCGTCCTGCCGCGCCTTTTTTCCTTTGCGCCCTCCGTCGATCTGTTCGAGAAAGGCCTTTTTAAGGTATATGTCCAGGTCGTTCCCGGCGCGCTTTTTCGCGGCGTACGAGGCGAACAAGGGGTCGGCGGCAAGAGATGACGAGCCCAGGTCGATCACGGAGGAGATGATTTCCTTTGAAGACGCGATCACCAGATAGCCCTTTATCCCGGTAAAGAATATGTCGTCCATCATCCTGTATACGAGGTGGTTTCCTTGGCGGATTACAGCCGGATGGAGATCGAGCGCCGGTCTGTCGCGATTGGCTTTTTTGATCACCTCGACGAAACGCTGTGGAAAGGTCTTTTCGTTTTTAACCGGCACCAGTATCATTATCCGCTCGGACCCCTTACTCGCGTCCAGATAGGCCATCGCGGCCGGACGACCGGCATCCACTCCAGCCCCCGCAAGCGACGCGGCGTCGAGCATGTCCACTCCGGTCTTGGCCTTAAAATCGGCGTTCCAGTCCTTTATTTTCTTGGAGTCCTCGGCGGGAAGGAGGTTCTCTATAAAATAGCGTGCCGCGGGCACGGCGCTTGAAAGGCTCGATGTCTGAAGGAACATGATGGCCGACGACGGCACGAGGCCGGCCGGTCCATCGCCGGCGGAAGGCTGTCCCTTTACCGTTATGGAGGCAGAAAAAACCGGTAAGAGCGACGCGATTAAAATGCTAAGCGTCCGGCCATATTTACGCCGCGATTCTGGTAGCATAATTATCTCCATGGTACGGCGCTTACCCGCGTAGAAACCGCCTCGGGCCCGGCACTGTTCAAGCCGGAAAACGGCGCCGCCTTGCCGATATAATACAGTTTTCCCCGTTAAGTGCAATAAAAATATCATGTATACCGAAGCCCGCGGGCGCGCAACGGTCAAGAGGAAAACCTGCCGAGGCGGACCTTGAAAATTCAATTTGACTATGCCGACCCTACGGGTAGAATGCGCTCTGAATTTCGGCGACCGCCGTCCGCCCGAGGAGAACGAGAGATGGACATTCCCATACAGCGAAGCTACGAGGAGATAAACGAAAAGATCCGCCAGGGCAAGGCGGTAGTGCTGCGCGCCGACGAGATGACCGAGCTCGTGTCCTCCGAGGGGGTAAAGAGCGCCTTCAAAAAGGTGGACGTGGTGACCACCGGCACATTCGGCGCCATGTGCTCGTCGGGGGCGTTTATCAACTTCGGCCACACGCGGCCCAAAATGAAGGCCACGAGCGTGTGGCTTAACGACGTTGAGGCCTACGGCGCCCTGGCGGCAGTCGATATCTACCTTGGGGCCACCCAGGTGCAGGAGGACGACCCCTTGAACAGGGTGCATCCGGGGCGCTTTCGCTACGGCGGCGGCCACGTAATCGAGGACCTCATAGCCGGACGCCCGGTACGGCTGCGCGCCAAATCCTACGGCACCGACTGCTATCCGCTCCGCGAGTACGAAACGACCGTCACCATCCGCGATCTGCGCGACGCCTTTCTCTACAATCCGAGGAATTCCTATCAGAACTATAACTGCGCGGTGAACCTCTCGAAGCGCACCATTTATACGTACATGGGCATACTCAGGCCCAACATGGCAAACGCGACCTATTCCAGCGCCGGCCAATTGTCGCCGCTTTTAAACGATCCCTATTACTGGACCATAGGCGTGGGCACGAGGATATTTCTGGGGGGCGCCGCGGGCGTTGTGAGCTGGCGCGGGACCCAGCACAACCCGGACGCGCCAAGGGGCGAAAACGGCGTGGTCCGCGAGGGGGCCGGCACCATAGCGGTGACGGGAGACATGAAGGAGATGTCGGCCGAGTACATACGGGGGGCGTCGCTCGTGGGCTACGGGTGCTCGCTAATGGTGGGCCTGGGTGTCCCCATCCCGATTCTGAACGAGGAGCTCGCGCGCTTCACCGGAGTATCGGACCGCGATATAGTGTGTCAGGTCGTCGATTACGGGATCGATTATCCCAACGCCGTAAACCGCGCGCTTTGCGAGCTTAGCTACGCCGAGCTTAAAAGCGGCAGGGTCGAGGTGCAGGGGCGTAACATTCCCGCAGCGCCGCTGTCGAGCTATCCCATGGCGGTCAGGGTGGCCGAGAACCTCAAATCCTGGATACGCGACGGCGGTTTCGTCCTTGGCGCGCCGCAGGTGGCGCTTCCCTCCGCCCCCTTCCCGGCGGTCTGATGGGCCGCTTGGGGAGCTACTACCGGGAATTCGCCGGCTCGCCGCGCTGGACGAGCTTCCGGGTAAGGGTGGAGACAAGCGATATCTACGCAAGGGCGAACGGCGATTATTCGGAGCTCTTGCAAAGGCTCGTCGGGGAGGCGCGCGACGCCATAAGGTCGCAGATCGCGCGGCAGGAGGCCTTTCTCACCTCCTTCGATCCGGTCCCCCGAATGGAGGCCGCGCACCCGGCGGTAGAGGCCATGTATCGCGCATCGGAGGCCGCGGACGTGGGCCCGATGGCCGCGGTGGCCGGTGCGATCGCCGAGTATGCAGGGAGGGCGCTTTTGGAACGCTCCGCCGAGGTGCTGGTCGAGAACGGGGGCGATATCTGGCTTTCCGCGCGAGGGCCCGTAGTGCTTGCCGTTTACGCGGGCGGCTCGCGCTTTACCGGAGGCCTTGGCCTGAGGATCGCGCCGGAGAGAACACCGGCCGGAATATGCACATCGTCCGGGCGGGTCGGCCCGTCCTTCTCTTTCGGAAGGGCCGACGCGGCGACCGTAATCGCCGACGACGCGGCCCTGGCCGACGCCGTTGCGACCGGCGCGGCCAACCGCGTTCGCCATGAGGACGATTTCGAGGCGGCGGCGAGTTACGCAATGGCCGTCCCGGGAGTACGCGGGGTCCTTATAGTTCTGGGCGATCGAATGGTCGCGCAGGGAGAGGTGGAGCTTGCCGCGCTTTAGGGCCTGGCCGAGGCCGCATAGAGTAACCGACAGGAGAACATCATGGCATCCAAAAACGTGCTGCTCATATTCAAGCCGAACATCATGTACCGCCCCATAATATACCGCCTGGCGACCGAATACGGCATCATCTTCAACGTTCTCGAGGCCAAAATCCTCCCCAAGCAGGAGGGAAGGCTTATCCTCGAGCTCTCGGGCACGGACGAGGATCTCGTGCGCGGGATCGCCTATCTGGAGGAGGAGCTGGTCCAGGTCGAGGTGCTGGCCGACAAGATGCACCGCGACGAGGAGCGCTGCGTAAGCTGCGGCGCCTGTACGGCGGTTTGCCGCACCGATGCCCTGTCCATAGATCGCGCCACCATGGAAGTGCGATTTCATCCTGAGCGCTGCGTCGCCTGCGGGCTTTGCATCCTCGCCTGCCCGGTAAAGGCCATGTCGGGCGTATCCATCGACAACGAAAACGAGATTTAGCCGCTTTTTCCAGCCGCATATTTTAAAAATTCCTAAAATACCTCAAAAAATACATGCACTCTATTGACGATTTATATGGCTGTATGTATATTGTTGTTAGCACTCATTAGCATAGAGTGCTAACAACAATCTCAACGAGAGGAGGTTTGCCATGAAATGGGGATTAACGAGGCGCAACGAGCAGCCCGAATGGGGCATTGATTCTTTCAGAAAAGAGATCAATCAGCTTTTTAACGATTTCTTCTCCATCGGTCCTTCCTCTTTGCCGGAAAGCGCGTGGATGCCCACGGTGGACGTGGAAGAGGACGACAGGGAGGTTCGCGTTAGGGCCGAAATCCCGGGGATAGAGGAGAAAGACCTCAGTGTAACGCTTGAAAACGATCTCCTTACCATAGCCGGAGAGAAGAAGGAGGAAAAGAGGGAGGAGAACCGGAGACACGTGATTTCCGAGCGCCGCTTCGGCTCGTTTCACAGGACCATCCGGCTTCCCGAGGGCATCGACAGGGAAAAGATCGACGCCGGCTTTAAAAACGGCGTTTTAAGGATCACCATTCCCCGCGTCGAGGCTCCCGAAAAAAAGCGCGTTAAGATAGCGCTCAAATAAGGAGGAACGCAATGTATACCACCTATGATGTGTTCGACGAAATGGTCAACCTGAGGGACCTGGTTGACCGGTTTTTCACCGAGGCGCCGGCGCTCAGGAGAAACGTGGAGTACCCTTACGTCAACCTGAGGGAAAACAACGACGAGGTGGTCGTAACCGCAGTGCTGCCCGGCGTTAAGGCCGACTCGCTCGAAATTCTGCTCGAGGACGCGAGCCTGCTTTTGGAGGGCGAGAAGAAGAGCGACGTACAGGACAAGCCGTACATCCGCAAGGAGCGCGCTTTCGGCAAATTCAAGAAGGCCGTAAAACTGCCATACCGGGTGGACGGGGACAAAATCGAGGCGGGGCTTAAGGACGGGATCCTTACGGTCAAACTCGCCAAGGCCGAAGAGGCCAGACCGAAGAAGATCGAGATACGGTAAAGGAGGCACAGCTATGGCGAATGAAGTCAAAAAGATGAGAAAGGACGCGTATAACTGCGAGGAGTGCGTCATAGTCCCGCCTGCGGACATATACGAGACAGCCGAGGAGTACGTCATAAAGGCCGACATGCCCGGCACCCGCAGGGAGGACCTGGAGATCACCCTGGAGAAAAACCGGCTGGACATTTACGGCAGGGTGGACGAGGCGCTGACGAACGAGGAAAACCTGAAATACGGGGAATACCGTCTCAACAACTACCATCGCGCGTTCGTGGTGGGGGACGGAATCGACAGGGAAAAGATAAACGCGACGCTCGAGAACGGCGTACTGACGCTCACGCTGCCCAAGAGCGAGAAGCTGAAACCCAGAAGGATAGAGATAAAAACCGAGGCGTAAAACCCGCGCATCCCGCCCTTTCCTCGGCCCTTAAAGGGCCCGCGGGAGAGAGGCGGGATTTCCTTTCCAATGCCGCTCCATGGACGCATCACTCACGCGAGAGCATGACCGCGTCGCCCACATCGTCTATGGGCGCAAGACGCACCTTTACCCGATCGCGAAGCCCCGTTTCGATTCTATGGCCGCGGTAATCCGGCTGAATGGGAAGCTCCCGATTGCCCCGGTCGACCAGCACGAACAGGCGTATGGCGCGCGGGCGGCCGAAGCTCATAAGCGTCTCGAGCGCGGCCTTGGTGGTGCGCCCGGTGAAGATGACGTCGTCGACCAGCAGTATGGTGCGGCCGGATATGTTGAACTCGATCCGGGTCTCCTTGATGGCGGGCAGCACTCCGCGCGTCGCGAGATCGTCCCGGTAAAAGGTGATGTCGAGGATGCCGCTGTCTATTTTCCGCCCGGAAAGCTCCTCCAGGCGAGCGCGAATGCGATTGGCGAGCTCGACCCCCCTGGTCTGTACGCCCACTATGGCGAAGCGATCGAGGTCCTTTACATCGGCCCGCACCTTTTCCGCGATCTCGTCGATTATCCGGCGAATATCGCCGGCGGATAAAAGGACCGTTTCATTCATCGCGCGCTCACACCTCCGCCTGAAGTTCCGACATCGGGCGCACAGTAAAATCTCGTAAACATTAAGACCGGAACCCGGCACAGGCGCCCTTCCGCCGGCGTCCCGGACATTCGATGCCAGAAGCGCCGGGACACTGCCCGTGGCGCCGGCGCATTATGACATTTTGGAAAAATTCGGCGAATAAAGTAAAGGGAAAAAACCGGCGGCTTCCCTAAATATGCAAAGCGAAGGCTTTGTGATATTCCTTCGAAGGGCCGTCAAAAAAAATCATTTAAATAGTGGACAAAAACCGGCTCTCCGCCTACCATGAGATAACATACGGTAAGGGAAGCGCTTGTTGCGTGGAAATCACTGCTGCCGGGAAGGAACATGAAAGCACTATTTATCGGGCAGACGCGGGTACGTGAGATCGATTTACTGGAGCATGGTTTCGACGAAGAGTTTCTCAAGCTGATGAGCGAGTTTAAAATCCTCGAATCGCACGTCATCTATTTCTCAGCGGGCGACTCGCGCATAAAGGAGATCCTCGTCAAGAAAGAGCCGTCCTACTCTGTCTGAGCCGAAAGCCGACAACGGCCCAAGGGCGGCCGACGACGCTCTCCACGCCGGCCGCCCCGCTGATCTATACCCCTCACACCTTCTGATATCCCACGGACGCAAGCGAATCCTTTATCTCATTTAGAATAACCGGGTCGTCGATGGTCGATGGGACGCTGTAGGTCTCGTCGTCCGCAATCTTGCGCATCGTTCCACGGAGGATCTTTCCGGACCGCGTTTTCGGAAGACGCTTCACCACGACCGCCTGCTTGAAGCAGGCCACCGCGCCTATCTGATCGCGGACCATGCGCACCAGCTCGTTTACGATCTCGTCGGGGTTGCGCTCCACGCCGCTCTTCAAAACCACGAAGCCCAGGGGCAACTGCCCCTTGAAGCTGTCGGCGGCCCCCACCACGGCGCATTCGGCGACGTCGGGATGTTGTGAGATGACCTCCTCCATTGCCCCCGTCGACAGCCGGTGCCCGGCGACGTTGATGACGTCGTCTACTCGGCCCATGATGTAGATATAGCCGTCGGAATCGTAATACCCGCCGTCTCCGGTAAAGTAGTAGCCGGGATATATGTCCAGATAGGACTCGCGAAACTTGTCGTCGTTCTTCCAGAGGGTCGGAAAGGTGCCCGGAGGAAGCGGCAGCCGTATGGCGACCACGCCCTCGGAACCGGCCGGAACCTGCTTTCCATCGCCGTCGACTATCTCCACCTGAAAACCCGGAACCGGCTTCGTCGGGGAGCCCGCCTTTACCGGCAGGGGTTCGAGGCCCATGCAGTTGGCGGCTATCGCCCATCCGGTCTCCGTCTGCCACCAGTGGTCGATTACCGGCTTGCCCAGCATGTCGCTCGCCCAGTGATAGGTGTCGGGGTCGAGCCGTTCGCCCGCCAGAAACAGCGTGCGGAAGGCGGACAGATCGTATTTTTTCAGGTATTCGCCGTTTGGATCCTCCTTTTTTATGGCGCGGAAGGCCGTGGGAGCTGTAAAAAGCGCGCTGACCTTGTGCTCGGAGATGACGCGCCAGAAGGCGCCCGGGTCGGGCGTGCCCACCGGCTTTCCCTCGTACATAATCGTCGTGCAGCCGTAGAGCAGCGGCCCGTACACGATATAGGAATGGCCCACCACCCAGCCGACGTCCGAGGCTGCCCAAAAGACCTCGCCGGGCTCGACGCCATAGATGTACTTCATGCTCCATGCGAGCGCGACGGCGTGGCCTCCGTTATCGCGCACCACGCCCTTTGGAAGGCCGGTGGTTCCGGAGGTGTACAGGATGTAGAGGGGGTCGGTGGCCTTTACCGGCACACAGCCGGCGGGACTGGCCTTCTTCTCGGCCTCCGTCCAGTCGATGTCTCGCCCGGCGATGAGCTCGGCCCTTGCCTCGGGGCGCTGGTAGATGATGGTCCTCGCGACCCTGTGCGAGGCCAGTTCGATGGCGCGGTCCAACAGCGGCTTGTACTCTATGACCTTCTTGCCCTCGATGCCGCAGGAGGCGGTTACGATGAGCACCGGCCGCGCGTCGTCGATCCGAATAGCGAGCTCGTTGGGGGCGAAACCGCCGAACACGACCGAATGCACGGCGCCGATGCGCGCACACGCCAGCATGGCGACAAGCGCCTCCGGAATCATCGGCATGTAGATGATGACCGTGTCCCCCTTCTTTACGCCGTTGTCGGCGAGAACGCCCGCGAACAGCGCGACCCTGTCCAGAAGCTCCCGGTAGGTGTATCGGCCCACCCTGCCTGTCACCGGACTGTCGTAGATCAGCGCGGCCTGGTCGGCCCTTCCGTCCTTTACGTGGCGGTCGAGCGCATTGTAACAGGTGTTTAGCTCCCCGCCGGCGAACCAGCGGTAGAACGGTTTGTTTGTGTCGTCGAGCACCCTGTCGTACGGGCGGTCCCAGTGGACGGCTTTCGCGGCCCGGCCCCAGAATTCCTCGGGGTTCTTTATTGATTCGTCGTACGCCTTCCGATACGCTCCAGTCACGGGTCTCCTCCTTGCTCGCCGCCCGGCGGGCCGCAGCCTGTCCGGCTCGATTCCGGGGCATACGGGGCGTCGGGCATTATCGCGATGTATTGTTATAATACGACGTATTTCGGATTAAATGATATTACTACTTAGATGACCCTTTTAATTAATGTCGATCGATTGTCAACAAAAGATTTTTCCCTCGGAGGTCGCCCGGTGCTTAGTTTTCAAGCTATTATGCCTCTATGGGCGCGGATTAGAGGAAAACGCCGGAAGCGGTCATAAACGGAATCGGCGCGCCATATTTTCGGCCGAACACCGCCCTCTCTCCACTGAAAGACTGAATCCAGGAGGGCGCCCCCGGGCGGAGGAATATTGGGGCGCTGAATGGCGCGCTATTTAGACAGTATGGCGTATACGCTTTCCGGCGGCGGGCCCGCGAGCTATTCCCGGCGTCCAGCCGCCTCTTTCCGGCCCTCCGCCGTTTCCATCCACCTGGCGTGGCGGAAATTCATCCGCCCGCCGGAGGCCTCGATCACGCCATAGGAGCCTCCCAGCGCGGGGCCGGGATTGAAGAGAATGGGCCGCGTCAGCCGCAGGTACTTAATGTGCGTGTGGCCGAACAGCACCGCGTCGAAGCCGTGGGCCCGTGCGGCCTCGGCTATCGGGCCGTAATCGCTCTTTACATAAAACGCGTCGCCGTGGGTCACGAGGATGCGAAGGCCTTCCGCTTCCAGGGCCTCCAAAAGCGGCAGGTCCATCCCCCGAGCGCGGTCCACATTGCCCGCCACGCGCGTAAGGCCCGGGTCGCCCGGAAGGCGTACGTTTATTAGATCAGAGGCGCCGTCGCCGCAGTGAACTATATGGTCGAACGGCGACTCGCGGTCTATTATGCGTTGCAGCATAACCGTGTTTCCGTGCGAATCGGATACCACCAGTATTTTCACGCCCTCCCCTCGACTCGGCCGCAGCGAACGAGCCTGCGCCCATTCTGCGTTTCTAGCGCCCGGCATGCAATCCCTTTTCCCCGGGCTGAAAACAATCGTGGAGCATCGATCGATTGCCTGCGGGCGCCTGGAGCGCCGGGCGCACGCGCGTATTGTTCGTGTCGCCGCTCGGGGCGCACAGCAACGACATTCGTAAAAATCTTGCCGCCGCGACGCCGGGAAGGGCTTTTCCGTAAGCTCGGGCTGACGGGCTGTCGGGGGAGATACTCGCCGTGCGGTTTTTCAAAGGGCTGGCGGAGCCGCAGTTCGCCTCACAGGAGGACTGCGCCATGCTGAAGGGAGTCTGGATTCGTCACATAGTACCGCACCCTCGAGCTCGGAAGGCGTTACTTGACCAGGCCATCGCACATTGAATTTCAACATCGATGGCTACCGCGCTCCATCCCTTCATACGTCACGTCCGCCGGGAAATGACGGAAAGGTCCGTCGCCGTACCCGTACTATCCGCTCCTCCTCGGCCAAAGCGGAGAACCTCAAGATCGAGGGCTCGCGCCGCTATGAGGTGACGGCCTATTCCGTCGGGACCGCGACCATTCCGATCGAGAACAGCACCATGCGCATGAGTGTGTGTCAAAGCGCAAAGGCGTAGACGGCCGACAGGGTGATGCCGTAGAACTGGTGTGTCATGTCGCCAAAGCCTTCCCTATCGTAATAGGTGCCGAATAGCTGATATCGGAATCCGAGGGAGACGGTCGTCGACATGGACTCCAGGTACCACGCAAGCGAAAGGTTGGTGTTTAGTCCAGGTTCCTTGTAGGCGGACTTTTCACCGTCGTCTCCGCCATCCTTGTGTTTTCCGAAAAGCAAAGCCCCCGAGGCGTTCCATAGCACGAAAAGGCTGTCGGAGAGCGGCAAGGTCAAGCCAATTCCCAGGGCCGGGCCGATCGCCATGTGCGAGAACGAGCCCTTGATATCGTAGCCCATGAATTTGGGGCCGGCGAAAACCTTTATATAGCGGTTTATTGAGTAATTCAGCGCCGTGTCGGAATCGTAGCGATCGATCTTCTCGCTCTTATCGTTCTCGTTGTCCATATTGAACCGGCCGTACAGGAAGATGGAGGATAGGCTCCAGCGCTCGGCAAAGCCAAGCGCAAGGACCGGGCCGTATAGCAGGGCTGGATCGAATTTATCGGTCCTGTTTCCTTCCTCGAAGCGCCACCACGAATACCAGGTGGAGGCGCCCACGCTGAGGTCGGCCGCCCGGGCCGCCGCCGAAAACAAGAGCGTCATGGCAAGCGCCGCGGCGCACGGTAACGCTATGTATCTTTTCATTTCACCCTCCAATTGCACGGCTTTTGAGCAGTGCCCCTTGAAGCGGCACAAAAATACTTATTTGTTCAAACATTCAGAAAGTCAATTGTTTTTCGTACCGGAAAGGGCGCGCTGGGCCCGGCACAGAGGATTCATTTCCGATAATTCGACATCCACCCCAAAAAATGCTTGCCTTGCGCGGAGGCATCCGCGAAGTATCACATTTGTACTATCGTCCGATTGCCGGGCGTCGCGCGACGGGACCGTTTTCCGATTGTACCCGCGGCGCGGACGATGTATAGAGCTCATATATCCTGACGCGCGAAACCACGGCTGCGCCATCTCAAACGGAATTTCCACAAAACGGCATGGACCTATCACACGTACGAAATTTTTCCATCATAGCGCACATAGACCACGGCAAATCCACGCTTGCCGACCGCATAATCGAAAAATGCGAGCTGGTGGACCCTCGCAATCACGTTGACCAGATGCTCGACACGATGGACATCGAACGCGAGCGCGGCATTACAATCAAATCAAATACGGTAACGCTGAACTACCACTCTCGCGGCGGCCGCAACTACACCTTCAACCTCATAGACACGCCGGGCCACGTCGATTTTACCTACGAGGTGTCGAGGGCGCTGGCCGCCTGCGACGGGGTGCTGCTCGTCGTCGACGCCTCGCAGGGTGTGGAGGCGCAGACCATCGCCAACCTCTATCTTGCCCTCGAAAACGACCTCGAGATCCTGCCGGTAATAAACAAGATCGACATGCCGAGCGCCGACGTGGAGCGCACCAAGGAGGGGATCCAAAAATCTCTGGGGCTCGACCCGGAGCACGCGGTGCCCGTTTCCGCGAAAGAGGGCATCGGGATCGAAGACCTTTTGGAACGCGTTGTGGAAACCATCCCGCCGCCCCGCGGGGAGGAGAGCAAACCGCTCACAGCCCTTGTCTTCGACTCTTACTTCGACAAGTACGTGGGAGCGGTCGTTAAGGTGCGCGTCTTCGACGGCACGGTGCGCCGCGGCGACGCGGTGAAGTTTATGTCCACCGACCGCCAATATGAGGTGACGGAGGTCGGCATATTCCGGCCGGACCGCGAGAAGGCCGACAGGCTCGTGCCCGGCGATGTGGGCTATATTATCGCCGGCATAAAGACCGTTAGCGACACGAGGATCGGCGACACCATTACAGGCGCGCACAACCCGGCCCCCTCGCCCCTCAAGGGTTTTCGCGAAGTGAAGCCCATGGTGTTCTCGGGGCTCTACCCCATGTACAGCGACGACTACGAGGCGCTTAAAGACGCCCTGCAGAAGCTCCGCTTAAACGACGCCTCGCTCATATTCGAGCCGGACAATTCGTACGCGCTTGGCTTCGGATTTAGGTGCGGATACCTCGGCCTTCTTCACATGGAAATAGTACAGGAGCGGCTTGAGCGCGAATTCGATCTGGCCCTTGTTACCACCGCGCCAAGCGTAGAATATCGCCTAACAAACCTGCGAGGCGAATCCTATACCATAGACAACCCGGTCAAGATGCCCGATCCCGGCCTTGTCGAGAAGATCGAGGAGCCCTTCGTGGAGGCGACCATAATCACGCCCTCCGAGTTCGTCGGAAACATCATGGCGCTCGTTCAGGACTGCCGGGGAATCCACAAGGACATGCAGTATATAGACTCCATCCGCATGCAGCTTCACTACGACCTTCCGCTCTCGGAGATCGTGTTCAACTTTTACGACAAGCTTAAGTCCTACTCCAGGGGTTACGCGTCGTTCGATTACGAATTCCGCGACTTCAGGCCCTCGGAGATGGTGAAGGTGGACATACTGGTTAACGGCGAGCCAGTCGACGCCCTCTCGTTCATTGTCCACAAGGACAAGGCCTACTACCGAGGCAAGGAGATCATCGAGAAGCTGAAGGACATCATTCCCCGCCACCAGTTCAAGATCCCCCTGCAGGCGGCCATAGGCGCGAAGATCATCGCGCGCGAGAACATCTCGGCGATGGGCAAGAACGTCACGGCCAAGTGCTATGGCGGCGACATCACCCGCAAGCGCAAGCTCCTCGAGAAACAGAAGGAGGGCAAGAAGCGCATGAAGCAGATCGGCTCTGTCGACATCCCGCAGGAGGCCTTTATGACCATCCTGCGAATCAACTGATCGCAAGGACGCGCTCAATGGACCGCGATGCAATGGCCGCCAGAGCACTTGAGTACGCCCGCGAGCGCATGCAATCGGTAAAGCCGAGCCACGGCTGGGACCACGTTGAGCGGGTGATGGCGCTCGCCGAACGACTGGCGCTCGCCGAGGGGGCCGACCCCTTTATCGTGCGTCTGGCTGCGTCCTTGCACGACATAGCCCGCGCCGAAGAGGACGCCTCGCCCG
>Ga0302246_1000908_pt1 | contig 23143 bp, 14 predicted proteins | sample AAG_UR_Trp_MG_FD_193533 | JGI IMG/M metagenome (GOLD analysis project Ga0302246, IMG submission 193533) | Enriched activated sludge microbial communities from anaerobic digester in WTTP, New Holstein, Wisconsin, United States - AAG_UR_Trp | ecosystem: Engineered > Bioreactor > Anaerobic >...
ACTCACACGTATTTTGGCAATGTCGGCATGTATTCTCCTGCTGGCATATAACAATGCAAAAGCAGGCGCCGACCTCTATGTCATGGCTGAAGAGTCGACGCCTCCATACGCCTTCGTTGAACATGGCATAAAAAAGGGGATTGACCACGACATCATCGTCGAAGCTGCGAAAAGAATGAACATCCGTGTTGAAATCGACATGGTTCCATGGATACGCATGTATAAATCCATCGAGACAGGCGTTTGTGATGCAGGGTCTGTATTCTTCCATGTCAAGGAACGGGAGTCATTTGCGATATTTACAAATCCTCCTCTCCATCATAGCACATATTCTGTATTCATCAGAAAGGACAGCAAGCTAGAATACTCATCGATTGAAAGTCTTTACGGCAAAACGATCGGCGTATCCAGAGGATACAGGCTGAACAACGACTTCAAGGAGGCTGTAGACAGAGGCTTCATTCAAATAGAAGAGACGAACAACATCTCTATGAACATAAGAAAAGTCATGGCGGGGCGACTAGACTGCATGGTGGCAAATTACGATGTCACGATGCTTGAACTTTCCCGTGCTGGTCTTCGTGGCCAGCTTATAGCCTTGAACCCACCATTACTTGAAAGAAAGCCGCTCCATTTCGTTTTTTCTAAAGCAGGCAGGTATGGCAACAATAAAGAGTTCATAGCGAAATTCGAGTCGACGCTCGATGCCATGAAAAACGATGGAACATTCAAAAGAATATACGATCGATACTACGCCAAACAATGACGACTGCAGACCATACAATGACGGTCGCACAGAGATGGTATCCTCCTGTCACAGCCGTACAAACGGTCTACCGACCAGACGGAGTGCGCTCTTCTGTCTACCTCTGAGAGGCTATCAGGAGGATTTGACGGGGTATGCGAGCCAAATCGGGGCGATTCGTCCCCATCTTGGCGGGTCTGGGTTCTCATTTCTTGCACAGGCTAGGCCAACGGCATGAGCCAAGAAAAAAGCACTCGCAGCTGTTACGCTGCAAGTGCTTTTTGTACTCATGGTGGGCGGTGAGGGGATCGAACCCCCGGCATTCGGCTTGTAAGGCCGACGCTCTACCAGCTGAGCTAACCGCCCAAGGGAGTATGCTCTTAAAGGAAAGCCGCGCGTGTGTCAAACGCCTTGCACAGCCTGTACATGCCGCCCCTACAACCCCACGACGACCTTGGTCGCCACGGCAATCTGGTACAGTATCTGCGACATGTCCTTCACGAGTTGCATGTTCTTGGAATCGAAGCGCGGCAGCACCATGAGATGGTCACCGGGTGCGATGGTGGTATCGCCCGTCCGGAAGACCTCGCCATTGGGACGCACGATGAGCACGCTCGACGTGTCCGCCCTGTTCGAGTAGCCACCGGCCCCGCGAATATAGTCCTTCAGGCGCTTGTCACCTGCCCAGACGATGGCCTGCGGCATGACGACCTCACCCGTGACGAGTACGACGTCACTCTTGCCGGGAATGACGATGACGTCGCCATCCTCGAGGGCGATGTCGGCGACCTTGCCGCCCGACCCCACCACGACGATGCCGTCGGGCTCCACGTTGCGCGCCTTTTCGGCGAACTTGGAGATCATCTCGGCCTCGTGGCTGCGAATCTGGGCTTCCTCCGCGCTGGCAGATGTGGCCGTGAAGGAGCTTTGCTCAAGGCGGCGCAAGGCCTCTTCGATGGCCTTCTTCTGCCGTTCGGCGACGCTGCGCCGCTTGATGTACAGCCCCTGAAGGTCGGCCCTGTCGCGATCGACGGCGATGAACTGCTGCACGTCACGCAGGCGGGCGTTGCGCTTCACGGGAAAACGCGAGGCCCCGCGAATGGCACCACGCACCTCCACCATGATGGTATCGCCGGGCATGTCTGCGAGGTAGGTCACGTTGTCACCATCCTCGAGCGGCATGGTGTCGAAATCGCGCAACGGAAGGTACAGGTTGAAGGGCGCACCATGGCGGGTCCCCACAAGGCTCACGTGCGATGCCGTGGGCTTGGGGTCGGCCATGAGCGAGAGGTTGTGCCCCATCGCCTCGCCCTTGCGGAACTCGAACCGTGCGACGTTGCGCACTTCGCCGGTGGCGGCCACGGCGGGCCCCTTCTCGCCCACGACGATGGTATCGCCGTCTAGCAGGCGCAAACGCGGCAGTTCACCACGCAGAGCGAAGGGGTAGAGGTCGAAACGGCTCACCTCGGCGTTGTCGCGCATGATGCGGATGTTGCGATAGCTGCCACGCCGCGGGTCGATGCCGCCCGCCTTGTCGAGATAGGCGAGCACCATGTCACCGGGGCCTCCGGTATACCTGCCGGGCCGCAGCACGAACCCGGTCACGAAGACGGACAGGGGACGGCTGTCGAGCAGTGTCACGTACATCTGCACGTTCTCGACCCCCGTGGCACTCAGCTTGCTCTTGATGGCATCGGCCAGTTGGGCCTGTGCAAGACCTGCCACGGGCACCGGCCCCACGTCGGTGATGTCCACATCTCCGGCCTCGTTGACGGTGAGCACACCATCGAACGACCGGTCACCCCAGAGGCGCAGCACCAGACGGTCGCCAGCGACGATTTCGCGGGTGTCGCCACTGCGGGCTGCTGCGAAATTGCCCTGGAAGAGATTCGCCCCGAAGGGCGCGATGTCGGCTTGCGGGGCCGCCTTGGCATCGGCCGTCACGGCATGGGCCATGTCACCGGACACGGCCACGAATACAGACACAAGGAGGGCAAGGGTCAGCGTCAGGGCTGACCGCCCGAAGAACAAGGCAAGGACGCCACGCATGGCTACCTCCGTCATATATGTCGCGGGCGACTTCGCCCGGAGTCGACTCTGCATGAGCCCTGCACCGAAACGGCGCAGCAGCCATCATCCGCCATCACCTCTGCCCCGTCGTTGAAGCGGGCAGGGCCTGCAAAAGCTGGCAGGCGTCGGTCAGCATCAGGACCTCCACAGGCAGTGGCAGACCTCCGCCGGGCCGAAGGGCTCCATATTCGAAGCCACTCCGGTCATGGCCGGGGCAGTGTGCGGCCATGGGGTTTGACACAAGGGCGGTGACGCCCGACGTTCATCTACTGGCCGATACCCTGCCCCCATATGCGGGGGGCCATCGTCCACGTACCGTCATCGCCCTTGCAGGCGACAACGACCTCTGCCTGCCCGTCACGGGTCAGCAAGGTGGCCCGGCGGCACTCCTGCCCAGACGCCGAGAGGAACGAACCCTCGACGAAGACGCGGATGGACTTGCCGAATTCCGGGTCGTCCAGCGTCGCCGATGAACCGCCGTCATGGGTGGACAGATAGTCCAGCAGGGGTTTCTCCACCACAGGGTCGTCGATGGGTGAAGCCGCCATTTCGGGCTGCTTGCCGCCGCAGGCTGCAAGAAGAAGACACGCCACGAGTGCGAGAAGGGCCGCAGGGCGCGTGAAGGATCTGTTCGGATGTCCGGGCATGGATACCTCGCAAGTGGTTGGCGAACGGGGAAACAGCCGGAAGGGACAATACCCTCGCCGGGCTGGCTGGGCGTGGCATGACAGGTCGCCCTGCGCCACGGGCCCACGGATGCCCGCAGTGGCCCCTATACCGCCGCGCGGGGGCCACTGTCCACTACGGGAGAGCATCGCCGTAACCGTGCGATATCCTCATCATCCCTGACGGCCTCACATCGGCCCGCACTCATCCTTTCACCTCGCGGTGAAGGTCGATGCCGTAACGCGCCATGCGGTTACGTACCGTCCCCCGGTATACCCCAAGCAGGCGCGCCGCCTCGGAGATATTGCCGCGTGCACGACGCAACGCCGCAAGAAGCTGCCTTCGCTCCTCTCCTTCGCGCAATTCGCGTTGCGTTGGCGGGAAGGTGTCCGCCATGGCGGGCGGCGGCGTGCCAGCCTCGCCGGAAGTGCCGGGCAGTGACATCACGCTGCCATGGGCGTCCACCGACATCATCTCATGGTCGGGGCCGGAGTCGGTCACAACAGGCACAGCGGGCACCACGGGCACAGCGGACACGACAGGTATCGCGGCAACAGCACCGACTTCACCGGCCCGACCCTGCGTGCCCCCACCGGCACCGGGCCCGGCAACACGCACTGGGGCATCAGGGCGCACCTCATCCGCAGGGGCCTCCTGTGCGGCATCCGGCCCTGTCCTTTCGGCCACGGTGGCAGCCAGCGCATGCCCCCCGCATTCCGGCGTCCCGTCGATGATGTGCGGCGGGAGATGTTCCGCGTCGATGTCACCTCCGCCCGCCACCACACAGGCATACTCCATGGCGCTACGCAATTCGCGCACGTTTCCCGGCCATGTATAGGCCACCAGATGCCGCAGGGCCGCCGGCGTCAGCCCTCCGGCCTTGCGACCGTCACGTTCGGTGATGGCACGCAGGAAGAAGGCCGCCAGCAGGGGAATGTCTTCACGCCGTGCAGCCAGCGCAGGCAGCGTGACCGGAATGACGTTGATGCGAAACAGCAGGTCTTCACGGAAACGCCCCGCGCGCACGAGCGCGCCGAGATTCCTGTTGGTGGCGGCGATGATGCGCACGTCCACCTCACGGGGGTGATTGTCGCCCACCCTCTCGATGCGTTTGGTCTCAAGCACGCGCAACAGCTTCACCTGCGTCGGCAGGGGCAGGTCGCCTATCTCGTCGAGGAAGAGGTCTCCGCCATGGGCTGCCTCGAACCGTCCCTGCCTGTCGCGTACCGCCCCGGTGAAGGCACCGCGCACGTGACCGAACAGCTCGCTTTCAAGCAGATTCTCGTTGAGGGCCGCACAGTTGAGTTGCACATAGGGGCCGTTGCGTCGCCTGCCCAGTTCGTGCACCGCCCGCGCAGCCAGTTCCTTGCCCGTGCCAGACGCCCCCAGCAACAACACCGGGGCATCGCTCTCTGCGGCACGTTCAAGCAACCTGAAGGTACGATGCATGGCTGAGGACGCACCGACCATGCCCGCGAAGCCCTCCTCCGACCCGAGAAGGCGCGAAAGCTCTTCGATACGGCGCTCCTTGTCCACCAGTTCGGAAAGGTCGGTGATGATCTCCACGGCACCCTGCACGCCTCCCTGTCCATCGGTGAGCACGCGGGCGTTCTTGAGCACGGGAACCACCGTACCGTCCTTGCGGCGCACCGTGCACCGCTTGCGGTTCTCCCCCTTGCGGTCGAAAAGGCGGCACCAGTGCGCCCCGCCATCCTTGCGTTGCCGGACACAGGCATCACATTGCAGCACGGAACACGCGCGTCCCACCAGTTCATCACGGGTGAAGCCCGTCAGCCGCTCCAGCGCCGGATTCACCATGCGGATGCGTCCGTCGGGTCCGACGAAGACCAGCCCCTCGTTCAGGGTGTCGATGATGCCGCGAAGAAAACGCGGGTCGGTCTCATGCATGGCCCCTCCTCCCTGTTGCGCCTTTGCATCCATTGCCCGGTGAGCCTCCCCCATGCCCACTGAGAGGGCAAGCGGCGGCAACACGGATCACACCAGACGATGCATCGATTGATGCACACCATGATGCATCATATGCTGCATATTTCGAAGTACCGCGTCGCACTCCACGATGCAAGGGGCCGCCGCAGATAATAACAGACACGCTATTCCGGCATGTTATGATTATCAAACTCTTCAGGCACAGTTCCTGCTCTGCTTTCATGCGGACGGTTCACCCCTTCCATGAGGAGACAACAGGAGACATGTCAGCATCTACAGCAGTCCGCGGCAAGCGCATCTCGCGCCGCCGCTTCCTTGGCGGTCTTGGCATCGCCGGAACGGCCCTCGCCCTCCCCGCAGGCGCACGGGCGGACGTTCCGGCGATGCCGGGCGCGTCATCCGGCAAGACGCCCACGGTCTATGCCACCCTCTATGACCTCGACCGCTGCGTCGGTTGCGGTGCGTGCGTCGAGGCATGCCATGAGCGCAACGGCGCGCGCTACCCCGAACCGATAAAGCCCTTCCCCGACCTCGTCCCCGCCGGGACGAAGAACGAAGACTGGTCGGACAGGCGCGACGTGGACGACAGGCTCACGCCGTACAACTGGCTGTACATCCAGTCCGCCACCGTCGATACGCCGGAAGGCCCGCGCGAGATGCACGTGCCCCGACGCTGCCTGCACTGCGCCAACCCGCCCTGCGCCAACCTGTGCCCGTGGGGGTCGGCACGGCGCGAGACCTCCGGTGCCGTGAGTATCGAGGCCTCCACCTGTCTTGGAGGGGCCAAATGCCGCACAGTATGCCCCTGGCACATTCCGCAGCGGCAATCGGGGGTGGGGCTGTACCTCGACCTCATGCCACGCTTCGCAGGCAATGGCGTCATGTACAAATGCGACCGCTGCGCCGACATCACCGCCCGCGGCGGCATACCCGCCTGTATCGAAGCCTGCCCCTACGACGTGCAGACCATCGGCCCCCGTGACGCCATCATCGCCGAAGCGAAGCGACTTGCCGCCGAAAGGGGCTGGCACCTCTACGGGCTTGACGACAACGGCGGCACCAACACCATCTATCTCTCACCCGTGCCCTTCGGGCTGCTGGACGCTGCCATCCCCAAGGGGCCGGGCAGGCCGCACCTCGCCCCCGTGGCGGATGCCATGCGCGACGAGACCCGCCTTGCCGCCGTGGCTGCCACCGCGCCCCTGGCCGGATTCGGTGCCGCCATGCTGCGTGTAGCCGCCGACATACGCGAAGCGGCCCATAGCGACGCACCCGGCGCACATTCTTCACACGCCATGGGGAAGCCCGGACGGGCTGCCACCCACCGTCTGTCAGCCCCCACCCCAATAGACACCATCACACCCCATGCCTTTCTCCCCCCTGCCACGTCTCGCGCCGTCCGCGCCATCTGGCTTGCGTGCGCCATCGTGCTGGGATTCACGGGGCTGATGCAGATGCCCATCGCCGCACGCTACGGCATGACGGCACTGCCCGGGCTGGCATGGACAGGAGATTTCCACGTCACACACCGCATGCACTACGTCTTCGCAGCCCTGCTGCTTGGACTCGGGGGCTGGCTTCTCGGCAGGGCGTTGCGGCAGCGCGCCTTCCCGGCACTCACCCGCGAGGGCTGGCTTCGTCTCGGGCTTGTGGCCGGACTGACAGGCACCGGGGTGTTGCGCGTGCTCAAGAACCTGCCCGACGTGAGCTTCAGCCCCCTGCTGACCTTATGGATAGACCTCGCCCACCTCGGCCTCGCCGTTGCGCTGGGCGCGGTTGCGCTCGTCTTCGCCTTCACGGGGCGCGCGGCATGGACCCGCCCCCGCCCACCCGCCGGACGTCCCCCCGCATAGTGCGGGGTCATGCAATGAAGGAGGATCACATGCACAACGCCAACGCCTTGTTCCCCCGCCGTCAGCGGCTGGCGGTGCTGGCGCTCGCCCTGACCCTGCTGCTGCCGGGTGCTTCCGCATGGGCTGCGGAAGTACCGCCCGGTGCCACAGGCCTCGTAGGCAAGTTGCCGGAGCATCACATCACCGCCGACCACAGCAAGCACCCCGCGCTGCAACAACCCTTCGCCTCGCCGCAGGAGGTCACCAAAGCCTGCCTCTCGTGCCACAATCAGGCGGCCCTTCAGGTGCACAAGACCATTCACTGGACATGGCTAGACCCGGCCGACCCCACCCGCAAGATGGGCAAGGGCGGCATCACCTTCAACAACTTCTGTATCGCCGTGCCTTCCAACGAACCGCGCTGCACCTCATGCCATGCAGGCTACGGCTGGAAGGACAAGAACTTCGACTTCTCGGCGCAGGAGAACGTGGACTGCCTCGTCTGCCACGACCGCACAGGCACCTACAAGAAATTCCCCACCATGGCGGGGATGCCCGTATCCGAACCGACAAAGTTCGGCGAAGAGCAGTTCGACCCGCCCGACTACAACGCCGTCGCCGCCGCCGTGGGCAGACCCACACGCGACAACTGCGGCAACTGCCACTTCTATGGCGGGGGCGGAGACGCGGTGAAGCACGGCGACCTCGACTCGTCGCTGCATACGCCAAAGCGTGAAATCGACGTCCATATGGATGTGAAGGGGGCCAATTTCACCTGCCAGCGTTGCCACACCACCGATGTGCATTTCATAGCCGGACGCACCTACAAGGAACCCGCCTTCACCGAACGCAAGAGCCTCGTGCAGGACGACCAGGTCAAGCGCATCGCCTGCGAATCGTGCCATACCGCCACGCCGCACAAGGCCGGACACAAGGCCAACGACCATACGGACAAGGTCGCCTGCCAGACCTGCCATATCCCGGCCTATGCACGTGCCATCCCCACCAAGATGTGGTGGGACTGGTCTACGGCAGGCAAGAAGAAGGACGGCAAGAACTACAAGGAGAAGGGGCCGCTGGGGAAGCCCGTCTACGACACCCAGAAGGGCGACTTCAGGTGGGAACAGAACGTCGTGCCCGAATACAAGTGGTACGGGGGCCGCATGGACTACCTGCTGCTGACCGACAAGGTCGACCCCGCCAAGCCCGTCGAAATCAACCGCGTCATCGGCTCGCCCGACGACCCCAACGCGCGCATCATGCCCTTCAAGGTACACCGGGGCAAGCAGCCCTTCGACCCTGAACTGAAGACCTTCGTGGTACCGCACCTCTTCGGCAAGGACGACGCCGCCTACTGGAAGACCTACGACTGGGCCAAGGCCATCGAGGCCGGACAGAAGGCCGTGGGACTGCCGTGGAGTGGGAAGTACACCTTCGTCGAGACGGCCTACCACTATCCCATCACGCACATGGTGGCCCCCAAGGAGAAGGCCCTGCAATGCGCCGACTGCCACAGCCCTGCGGGACGTCTGGCAGGTGTGGGCGGTGTATGGATGCCGGGACGTGACGCCAGCAGTGCCGCAGACACCCTCGGCTGGATCGCCGTCATCGGTTCACTGTGCGCCGTTACCGTGCACGGCATACTGCGGCTCAACGCGCGCAAGCGCAACGACGGATAGGAGTGCGCCATGAACACCGAGAGACTCTACCTCTACACCCGGTTCGAGCGTTTCTGGCACTGGGCGCAGACACTGCTCATCCTCGTGCTGCTGGTCACGGGCTTCGAGATACACGGCACGTACAGGCTGTTCGGCTTCGAAACCGCCTTCACGGTGCACAACGCCTGTGCGTGGACGTGGTTCGTGCTCTACGCCTTCATCGTCTTCTGGATGGCGACCACAGGTGAGTGGAAGCACTATGTGCCCACCTTCCTGAAGCTCATGGACGTGGTCCGCTACTATGTCTCGGGCATCTTCAAGGGTGAGCCGCATCCGGTGCCCAAGAGCGAACGCAGCAAGCACAACCCCCTGCAACGGCTCACCTACCTTGGCATCGTGTCGGTTCTCGTGCCCTTCCAGATGGTGACGGGCTTCCTGTACTACACCTACAACCAGTGGCCCGCCTTCGGCTTCGCCGGGGCGCTCACCCTTCAGGTGGTGGCCGTCCTGCACACGGTGGGGGCCTTCGCCTTTCTCGCCTTCGTCATCGTGCATGTGTACATGACCACCACCGGCCATACGCTCACCGCACATATCAAGGCCATGTTCACCGGCTACGAGGACGTACCGCGCCACTAGGCTGCATGCAGCCCCCGTCATCCCGCATCCACCGGGTTGGCGGGGGCCTTCCAGCACCGTCCACCCGTGCGGCGCGTCTCCTCCGCACGGTCCGGCCGCCCGGCGCACCGTGCGCCGGGCGGTTCCCTTGCAGGCATCCCTGCCTGTTCAGACTTGCCGTGACACGGGCAAAGCGTATGGTAGGCTCGCGCGGCAACATCCCGATGCCGCCCGACGCACACACCACAAGGGAATGGCGTTCATGACTCTGTTCACGGTTCTCCCCTGACCTCTCATGCATGCGTAGGCTGCGGCTGGTGTTGCCTCGACAACCAGTGCGGCGTATCGCATCACCTGCACGGCTACCTTCCGCGATGCCCCGAACTGCTCTGGCACGACCCGGCAAGGCGTTACATATGCCGCCTCATCCGAGACGAGCCTTCCGGCGTCGACCTCACAGAACTCCATGCGGGCGAAGGATGCTGTGCACCGCTCAACGGCTGGCACCATGATGTGCGGCAACGCACCTGAAGCCACCACGTAACGGCAGCTTCAGGCATCATTCTCCGACTTCACACGGGAAGACGGGCCGGGAGCATCCGCCACCAGAAGTCGGTGGCGGGCAACCTGCCGTATCCCACGCGGGCATAGAACCGTTCAAGGCTCTCCAGCGAGCGCTTCGGGTCTCCGCCGATGCGTACCCGGCCCAGCAGTGCCCTGTCTTCGGGCCGCAGCCAGTCGATGCAGAACTGCAGAGGGCATGGCCGCAGCAGCGAGACGCCGCAGTCGCCATAGAGCCACGACCGTTCGAGAAGTTGACGGGCCACGTCGCCACCCCGGGCCTTGGGCGCCACCAGTAGCACGTCCACATAGGAGACGGGGGCGTCGTGGGTCGAAGCCATGGCGAAGCGCACGGCCTCCACGGCCTCGCGCAGGTCGTCGTGCGAGACGCCCGCGAGGTCGCCCACCATGTCCAGCGAGTGGTAGTGGATGACGAAACCGCGCAGCCTGCCCACCACCTCGCCGTCATGGACGGCGTCGATGGTATAGGCGCGCAGACCGGAACCGCATTCCGGAGACTCTGTGAGATGCGTAAGACAGCTTGTGCGTGTCGGGTGCATAGATGTGGGGTTTGAGTGCCCCCGCCGAACGGCCTGGGGGGGCGGGCCTGCAGCAGGGCTGCCAGCTAACACGGGACATGGGGGCGGGAACGGATGCGCCGGCATGTGCACGCCTGCAGCGTGCGACCGTTCGCCCGATGGCCATCCGTCGCCCTGTTCCGGGAGACGGAGACGTCTGCACCGGGAGGCCCCGGCACACCGGCTTGCAGCGGCACACAGGCACCATGAGCAGACCGTGCCCGGCGCGCCACCTTCACCACCATGTCGACCGCTACGAACGCTGACGGTCGACCGTGCTCGTCGACCGCCTTACGGCATCGACACCGCCCGCATCTTGTAAGCCGATTCCCGCCCGGACGCCAGCCCCTACATGAAGGGTACCAGTTCGAACAGCTTCTTACGTTGCGTCGCCACGATATGGTAGAACTGGTTCTGCGGGATGTAGATGTGCGGCACGTCCTCTGTGCGACGGTAGAGGAAGTGCGAGAGAATCATGCGGTTGATCGCCTGATGCCCGATGAGCAGCACACCCGGTGCGTCGCCCGCGATGAAGAGTGCCCGTTTGAGCCCCCTCTCCACCCGTTCTCGCAAGGTAACATAGCCCTCCCCCTGCGGATAGACGTAGTTGTACTTGTCACGCATGCGCGCCGCATACTGTTCAGGCATCTCTGACTGGATGTCCTCGTAGCGCATTCCCTCGCACAGCCCCGCGTCGATCTCGTCGAACTCCGGCAGTGCCATGATACGGCAGTCCGGACGGGCGGCCTTGAGCGGTGCCGCCGTCATGGACGAACGTCGCCGCGTCGAGGTGAAGATGTGCGTGACCTCGACCCGGCTGAAATGCCGTGCCAGCGCGTCGGCCTGTTCCTTGCCGTGCGCCGTGAGTTCGGGGTCGCCGCCTATGCGTCCTTCCACGTTGTAGGTCGTCTCGCCATGGCGCACCAGATAGAGGTTGCGCACCCAGTCGGAGACGAGGATGTCGCGGATACGGTGGAAGAAGGGCACGCGCGCGCCAAGACGTTCCTCGAGGATGCGATTCTGCACCGAGTCGACACGTACCCAGCAGCACTCGTCCTCCAGCGGGGCGTACATGCGCTCGTAGTAGTCCATACGCTGCCTGAAGCTGGCAATGGCCTCGGCCCGTGTCTTTCCGGCGAATTCCGGCAAGGCGGCCTTGCGTTCGAGGCTTGCTTCGAGCAGCACCGGGTCGTCGTTGCGGCATTCCACGAACAGCAACGGGTGGTCCGTGAGACGTGCCTCCAGCATGGCACGGCGGGCACGGCTGGCATTGGTCGCATCGAGAATGGCGACATTGCCGCCCCCGGCGAGAAAGGCGCGTGCATGGGCCACGTTCTCTTGCGCCAACTCTTCGCGGCGGGCCCGCCCTTCGGCATTGTCGGGATGATAGAACTCCGGTGCCGTGGAGTCGCGCCCGAGGCGGGTGCGCCGCAACTCGCCGTTATTGAAGATGCCGACGCGCAGCCCCTCTGCCTCGAGCCCTTCGCGGATGCGCTTCGCCAGCGTCGACTTGCCACGTGCCGGAAGTCCGACCATCGCCACGTACAACTTCTTCACGGTCAACCCTCTTGATGCAGAAATGGTGAAAAGGCCCTTCAGAAGGCACTGCACTCGCGGTCACGGCAGGCCCCTGTGCACATTCCGAAGCCTCGTCATGACGACATACCGGACGGCTTGCGCATGGGGTGCCGTGCCACCACATAGAGGCGACGCTGCAGGCGCGTGTGACCTGATGCCGCAGGCATCGGCACCATGCATCGACAACGGAAAGCGGGCAACACGAAACGCACAACAGAGAACGGGTGACGACGAACCGACAGGCCGAGTCATGCCGCCCTCCCCCGCCCGCTCACAAGACGGTGCAAACTATGCGCGCAGCATCCACGCGACCGGACGGCGTCAGCAACGTCCGTACAGGGCCGTCATCCTCGCCAGCGCCTCATAGCGTCGGAGTTCCATGTGTTCCGGCAGCATGCGCCATGACCAGTTGCCCTGCGGGATGGAGGGCATGTTCATGCGCGCCTCACCCCCAAGCCCGAGCACATCCTGCAACGGCAAGAGGCACAGCCCCGCCACGCTGCCCAGCGCCAGACGCTGCATGACCGTCGCCGCCCGGTCAGAGCCCACCTCGTGCCCGACATAGGTCTCGAAACGCCACCGGTCGCCGTCCGGCAAGGCGTCGAACCACGCCCGCGTGGGCGGGTTGTCGTGCGTCCCCGTATAGACCACCGAACGTTCCACATGCCGGAAGGGGATGTCAGGGTTGGATGCCGGGTCGCCGCCGAAGGCGAATTGCAGCACCTTCATGCCCGGCAGGGCGAAGGTGTCGCGCAATTCGCGCACATCCGGCGTGATGACGCCGAGGTCCTCCGCAATGAACGGCAAGCCCGGCAACGCCCGTGACAGCACGGAGAACAGTTCCATACCCGGCGCGCTGACCCAGCGACCGTTGATGGCTGTCGCCTCCTCCGCAGGAATCTCCCAGAAACCCGCGAAGCCTCGAAAATGGTCGATGCGCACCATGTCTGCCAAGGCAAGGTTGCGGCGCAGCCGGCGCACCCACCAGCGGTATCCGTCGGCCCTCAACGCATCCCAGTCGTACACCGGGTTTCCCCAGCGCTGCCCGGTCTCGCTGAAATAGTCGGGCGGCACCCCCGCCACGGTGACTGGTCGCAGGTCTTCACCCAGCTTGAAGAAGTGCGGCGCAGCCCACACGTCGGCACTGTCATAGGTGACATAGATGGGCACGTCACCGATGAGGCGCACCCCCGCATTGGCGGCGACGGCGCGAAGTTCACGCCACTGGCGATGGAAGAGATATTGCTCGAAGCGCACATAGTCCATCTCCGCCGACTCGCTGGCGGCCCAGTGCCCCAGTGCCGCAGGGTCGCGCCTGCACAGCTTCTCGGGCCACTCGTCCCAGCTTGCGCCGGAATGGGCGGACTTGATGGATACGAAGGCCGCATAGTCGTCAAGCCAGTGGGCCTCGGCGCGGCAGAAGTCACGGAAACCGCCATCAACGGCAAGGGCACCACGGTTGCGTTCGTAGGCGGCGCGCAAGACCCGGCGCCGGTGGCTGTCCACAGCCTCATAGTCGACACGCGAAAGTGCGCCGCCTTCGCTCCCCGCCCCCGGCAGGTCGCCGATATCGGCCCATGAGACCAGCCCTTCGTCGGCGAGACGTTCAAGGCTGATGAACAGCGGATTGCACGCAAAGGCCGAGGGACTCGAATAGGGTGAGTTGCCTATGAACGTCGATGTCGGATTGAGGGGGAGGAATTGCCAGCACGACTGGCCCGCCGACGCCAAGAGGCGCACGAAGGCATGGGCCGCAGGGCCGATGTCGCCGATGCCCCCGACGGATGGTAACGAGGAGAAATGCAGCAGGATGCCACTTGCGCGCACGCTCATGCCTGACCTCCGTGTGGTGTGCAATGGTACCATGGGTTGCGCACGGCGTCACCGAAGAGAGTCTTCGCAGACGGCGGTATTTTGCAAGGAGAACACGCCCAGGCGGTAGACGGCATGGAGGAGGACTGACTTGCCCGGAGCCCCCTGCCCGTGCCCGCCGGGTGACGGCGGTGACTTCGAAGCGTGCAGGACGCCCGGTGGCGCCAGGCTAGTAATACAGGAAGGCGGGCTGGCCCATGTTCTGCGGCGGGGCGATGCCGAGTGCCGATTCGAGCACCTCGCGCACCCACGACCGTTCCTTGGGCGGTTCGATGAACACGGGCTTTTCACCCTTGAGGTCCACAAGGGCAAGCAGCACGTCCATGGCTGCGGCTTCGCTGCCAAGCTTGTCCACCAGCCCCAGTTCAAGTGCCTGCGACCCGGTGAGGATGCGCCCGTCGGCGAAACTGCGTACCTTCTCGACCGGGATGTTGCGGTCTTCGGCAATCATGCTCACGAATTGACCGTACATCTCCATGATGATGCTCTGAAAGTAGGCGCGCTCCGCTTCGGACATGGCGCGGAATGGCGAACCGGCATCCTTGAGGTCGCCGGAGACGAGCGTCTGCCGTGCCACGCCAAGCTTGTCCATGAGCCCCTGCACGTTGGGCATCTCCATCTTCACGCCGATGGACCCCGTGATGGTGGCAGGGTTGGCGACGATGCGAGTGGCGCCCGTGGAGACCATCAGCCCGCCCGATGCGGCAAGGCTGCCCATGGAGACGACGACGGGCTTGTCGGCGGCGAGTCGCTTCACGGCATCGTGCAATTCCTGCGAGGGGGCGACAGCCCCGCCGGGCGAGTCGACCCGCACCAGCACCCCGCGCACGGTGCGGTCTTCGGCAAGCTTGCGCATCCACTCCAGTGTCTTGCGTACATCGCCGATCATGCCTTCGATGCGTACGATGCCGATGCGCGGGCCCCCGAAGGAGCCTGCATCGGTCAAATGACGAAAGGTGGCCGTGGCCCCCGTAAAGAGGGCCACCGCCACCATGATGAGCAGGAATCCGAAGATGAACGGATGCCGCTGGCTGAAAGAGAGCCTAGTTGTCGGCTGCATCCTCTTCCAGCTTCAGCTTGAGGATATCGCCAAGGGTCTGGCCACCCACTTCGGGAGAACCGGAACGGAACTCCTTGGGCTTGCGGCGCTCTTCCTCATCCTTGAGCTGCTTGATGGAGAGGCCGAGACGACGCTCTTCCGCGCTCACGTGGATGACCTTGGCCTGGATCTCCTGACCTTCCTTGTAGATCTCGGAAGGAGACTTGATCTTCTTCTGGCTGATTTCGGAGACGTGGACGAGGCCTTCGATGCCCTCTTCCACTTCCACGAACAGGCCGAAGTCGGTGATGTTGGTCACGCTACCGGTGACGAGGGTGCCCACGGGGTAGGTGGCGGGCACACGGCTCCACGGGTCTTCGGCAAGCTGCTTCACGCCGAGGGTGAACTTCTCGTTCTCCTGATCGACGGTGAGCACCTTGGCCTGCACGACATCGCCGACCTTGTACATCTCATTGGGATGACGGATCTTCTTGGTCCAGCTGATGTCGGACACGTGGATGAGGCCGTCGATGCCGTCTTCGATGCCGATGAACATGCCGAATTCGGTGATGTTCTTGATGACGCCCTCAAGGATGGTCCCTTCGGGGTACTTCTCGGCCACGACTTCCCACGGGTTGGGCTTGACCTGCTTCATGCCGAGGGAGATGCGCTTCTTGTCGGGGTCGACGCCGAGGATGACCACCTCGACTTCATCGCCCACGCGCACCATCTGCGAAGGATGACGCAGCTTGCGGGTCCAGGACATCTCGGAGATGTGCACCAGGCCTTCCACACCGGGTTCGAGTTCGACGAAGGCACCGTAGTCGACAAGGTTGGTGACCTTGCCCTGACCGCGCAGACCTTCGGGGAACTTGGCGGTGATGTCCTGCCACGGGTCGGCCACCAGCTGCTTCATGCCGAGGGAGACCTTCTGGCTGTCGCGGTCGAAGGAGAGAACCTTGAGTTCCAGTTCCTGACCGAGGGAGACCAGTTCCTTGGGGTGACGGATGCGCTTCCACGACATGTCGGTGATGTGCAGCAGGCCGTCGAGACCGCCGAGGTCGACGAACACGCCGTACTCGGTGATGTTCTTCGCCTTGCCCTTGACCACCTGACCTTCTTCGAGGGTACGCAGAAGATCCTGACGCTTGGAGTCGCGTTCCTCTTCGAGGAGCACGCGGCGGGAAACGATGACGTTGCTGCGGCGGCGGTTGATCTTGAGAACGCGGAATTCGTATTCCTGGTTCACCAGCGCGTCCATGTCGGGCACGGGGCGCAGGTCGACGTGCGAGCCGGGCAGGAACGCTTCCACACCGCCGAGGTCGACGGTGTAGCCACCCTTGATGCGACGAACGATACGACCCTTGATGACGCCGTTCTTCTCCTGCACTTCTTCGAGCTGGTCGAAGAGCTGCATGCGCTTGGCCTTCTCGTAGGACAGGGTGATGGTGCCTTCCATCTCGTTCTTGCGAACGACGAAGACGTCTACCCGGTCGCCCACGCCGATGATCAGGTCGCCGTTGGCATCCCTGAATTCGTTGGCAGCGATCTGGCCTTCGGACTTGAAGTTCACGTCGACGAGAACGTAGTCGTCGCCGAGGCGGACGATCTCGCCCTTGACGATGGAACCTTCTTCAAGGTCGCCGAAGTCGGAGCTGAGGTAGTTCTCAAGGGCGCTTTCGAAGCTCATATCTGCGTCGAAAGCGTGATTTTCCATGGTTTCAGGGGTGGTTGCCATACGTTTCCTCCAACCAACAACAAAAATTTTCCTGCCCGTATCGAGCCGGATTTGTCTACATAGCAGAAAGCCCCTGCGAACACAACAGCAACCGCACCATTCACCGGCAACCCGCAACGAGGGGCGTCGGGCATACGGCATCTGTCATGTCCCGCCCCCCTGCACGCCCATCACGGGCCGCGGCAGTGTCACCACCGCGCAGACGGTGCCGTCAGACGAGGGCCACGAGGTCGTAGGTGCGGGTCTCAACGATGTCGGCCTCCACCAGCGCGCCGGGTTCGACGCCGGGGCCGCTCACGTAGGTGATGCCGTCTATCTCGGGGGCCTGGAACCACGTGCGCCCGGTGTGCAGTCCCGGCCACTCCTCGTGCGGGGCGTCCACGAGCACCTGCTGCCGTGTGCCTTCATGGACCGCGAGCAACTCTTCGCTTATCTCGGCCTGCACTTCCATGAGCGCATCGCGCCGCCACTCCTTCACCCTGTCCTCGACCTGTTCCGGCATCTCCGCAGCAGGAGTGCCCTCTTCGGCACGGTAGGCGAAGACGCCCATATGCGTGAAACGGGTCTCTTCCACGAAGCTGGTCAGCGCGGCGTAGTGTTCGTCGGTCTCGCCGGGGAACCCCACGATGAGGCTGGTGCGCAAGGCGGCGTCGGGGAAGAAGTCGCGCACCCGTTCCACCACGCGGCGCGGGTCGCGCGCGAAGGGCCGCCCCATGCGTGAGAGGATGTCGGGGTGTGCGTGCTGCAACGGCACGTCGAAATACGGCACCAGCGGTGCCCCGGCATCGCGCATGAAGCCGAGCAGTTCGCGCGTCAGCCCCGCCGGGTAAAGGTACATGAGCCGCAGCCGCGCAAGACCGGGCACGGGCAGCAGCCTCTCAAGCAACGTGGCGAGGCCGTGCGGGGCGCCGATGTCCTCACCCCATGCCGTCACGTCCTGCGCCACGAGAACGAGCTCGCGCACGCCTTGCGCCACAAGGTCGCGGGCCTCGCGTTCCAGCACGTCGGCAGGCGTGGAGCGATGCCCGCCCCGGATGGACGGGATGGTGCAGAACGAACAGTTATGGCGGCATCCGTCGCTTATCTTCAGCCACGCGTATGACGGCCCGGTGCTCAAGAGTCTGCCGGGAGTGACGGCGCCCTCCAGCTTGAGGGCATGCGCCAGCATGGCGGGCCATGCCGTGATGTCCTGATTGGGCAGCCATACGTCGACTTCCGGCAGTTCAGAGGCCAGTTCCTTGGCGCCGTAACGACCCACGAGACACCCGGCGACCGCCAGCAGAGGGCGCTTGCGCAACCCGGACAGGTCGTCGATGGTCTCGACGATGGTACGCACCGACTCCTCGACGGCGGGCAGGATGAAGCCGCAGGTGTTGATGAGCACCACGTCGGCACGTGACAGGTGCTCCACCGGCTGCACGGCGACGCCCAGCGAACCCAGGAGATGCTCGGTGTCGACCCTGTTCTTGGGGCAGCCGAGGCTTATGGAATAAACGCTTATCATATGTCGTTTTCCGGGCTAGGATGAAAGAAAGTACACATTCGGACGGACACCCTCAGGGCTCACCCGACGGAGGTACGCATGAACCGCTCAACCGGAACATCCCACGATCGCAGGCCCTTTCCGCTGGCGGTGGCAGGAACGGGCAGGCCACTCGGCCCCATGCTCACCTTCCTGCGCCGTAGGGATTTTACCGACGCATTCCCGTGGGTCAAGCTCGTTGCCGTCGTGCTTCCGCACGGAATGGACCTTCCGCCCATGCCGCTGGCCGAGGGACTACCCCGCTACGGCGACGCCGCCACCCTCTTCGCCAGCCACCCCGACCTGCGCCTCATCCTCGACCTCACCGACGACGGTTCGCTGACGGACGGGCTTCGTGCCAGCGCCCCCCCCGGGGTCTCGGTGGTGGGGCCGGACTCGGCACTGGTGCTGCTCGAGGTCATGGCCTCGGAAAGGATGTGCGGAAGCTGCAACGTCCAGTTGCAGCAGGCGCGCGACCTTTTCGCCACCCTCATCGACCAGGTCGATGAGGACATCCTGCTCATCGACACCGAAGGGCATATCCTCGACCTCAACCGCAACATCCTCGAACGCAAGGGAGGCACCAAGGACGACTGGGTCGGTGCATGCTGCAAGGAGATAGACGGCCCGGATTTCTGTGCCCCCCCTGAACGTGGCGGGTGCCCCTTCCGCGAGACCACCGCCACGGGGCGCAAGGCCGAACGCATCCACACCAAGGTCGACGAGGAGGGGCGCGTCCGCTACTTCCGCGTCTACACCTACCCCGTGCAGGACCAGAACGGGCGCCTCACCAGCATCATCGAGATGCGACGCGACATCACCAACCGCACGAACATGGAACTGCGCCTTCAGCAATCCGAGAAGCTTGCCGCCATAGGCGAACTGGCCACCTACATCGCCCACGAGATACGCAACCCGCTCTTCGCCATCGGCGGCTTCGCCAACTCGCTGCTGCGCCTCCCCACGCTGGACGAGACCGCGCGGGGCAAGGTTCAGGTCATCCTCGAAGAATCGCGCAGACTCGACAACATCCTGCGCAGCATCCTCAACTTCGCGCGGCCCACCACCTCCAAGGCGGGCAAGGCCGACCTCAACGGTGTCGTGCGCCAGACACTGGAACTCATGGCCTTCGGCTTCGACACGCGGCGCATCACCAGTGAACTTGCCCTCGCCGCCGACCTGCCGCGTGTACGCGGCGACGCCGAACTCATCAAGCAGTGTCTCATCAACCTCGTCAAGAACGCACAGGAGGCCATGCCGGGTGGCGGAGTGCTCACCGTGCGCACCGGCATGACGCACAGCCATGTCTTCGTGACGGTGGAGGACTCCGGCGAAGGCATCCCCGCCGAGATGCACGAGCGCATCTTCAGCCCGTTCTTCAGCACCAAGGAGAAGGGGGCGGGCATCGGCCTCGCCATGACGCGCAAGATCGTCGAGGACATGGGCGGCAAGGTCGACCTCGTGAGCCACGTGGGCAAGGGCACGCGCATCACGCTCTTCCTGCCCCCCGTACTTGCCGTGCCGGAAGGCGAGACGCCCCCGCACGCGAACGGACCTGCCGGAGAGGACACCCCCGGAGAGACCGGCGGGCAGGGCTCCCCGTCAAGCCGGGATGCACAGACCTCGGAGACCGCGACGTCGGACACGCCCCCCCCGCCGGAGACCGCCTCCGCCCCCGCATCGTCGGCGACGTCGCCCTGTCCGTTCGCACGCAAGGATTGAGGCATGGAGGCCCTCAAGATAGTGCGGGAGTCTCTCTTGCCGGGAACTCCAACAGGACGCACCTAGCCCCGCCATGGGGCTGGTCGCCTCACCGGACAGGCCGCCGGCTGACACACCACAGGCCGCGCACCCTATTGTCCTTGAGGCCATTGGGCCGGGTGCATGGGCGCGTGGGATGTACACCGGAGCAGGGACAGAATGCCCCCCTGTCCGTGCACAGTCCAACGCCCTCTTTTCCGTCGTCCTTCTTCCGTCGCCCCATTGCCGGTCTTGGGTCGCGGGTCGTGGGGCGCACGTGTGGAGTCCTGCGCCAAGCATGCATACCGAGGGGCAGCTTCCCCAGCCAAGCACACACGCGCACCGCAGAGGGGCGGGCATAGCCCCGGTCACGCACCGCGACACGGCGCCCCCCCACGTCTTGCCCCCCGCAGCACATGGGGTTACCACGCAAGGGTGCCCACGATGTGCGGCGCAAGGCCACTGAAACGCGCCTCCCACCCCAAACCTCGACCGCACCCGCACACGGCGTGCGCCAGTCCAAGGACGCTTCATGACCAAGGCTACCATCGTGCTCGCCACCCGCAACGCAGGCAAGGTCTCTGAACTCGCCGACGCCCTGCGTGCCTACGGGCTCGACGTACTCGGCCTCGACGCCTTTCCGCAGGTGGGCGAGATAGAGGAGACGGGCACCACCTTCGAGGAGAACGCCCTGCTGAAGGCACGTGCCGTGGCGGAAGCCACCGGACATGTCGCCGTGGCGGACGATTCCGGCCTCGAGGTCGACGCGCTGGAAAGACGCCCCGGCGTCTATTCCGCACGGTATTCCGACGACACGCCCGACCTCCCCGGCGACACGCGCGATGCCCGCAACAACGCCAAGCTGCTGCTTGAACTCGACGGCGTGCCCGCCGAACGGCGCACGGCACGTTTCCGTTGTGTCATGGCAGCCTGCACGCCCGACGGACGACATGTCTTCGCCGAAGGTGCGTGGGAAGGCCACATCGCCCTCGCCCCGGAAGGCGACAACGGCTTCGGCTACGACCCGCTGTTCATCGACCCGCAGTCAGGCCTCCACTCGGCGCAGCTTTCACGCGACGAGAAGAACGCCCGCAGCCATCGCGGCAAGGCGCTACGACGTCTCCTCGAACTGTGGCCCGCCTTCTGGCGCGGCTGATACCTTTCCCCTGAATGCCATGGGGCCGTCGCCGCGTCATGTGCGGTGGCGGCCCTTCATCCTCGGACATGCGGGCAGCCCGCGGCCTCCTGTTCTGCCCATGCCCGCCGTCCCTCATCACGAAGTCCGGCATCACGAAGTCCGGCACCATCAAGTCCCGCCGGGTCAGCGCATCCCGCCAGCGAGAATGCGCAGTGCCCCGGCAACGCGCACCACCACAAGTCACGTTCACTCTGCACACGACACCGCACGCACCCCGCGCCTTGCCGCGGCGGCCCATGCCCCACCCCTTCCTGCGTGTATTTCCCGCATGGGCGCAACCTATCATTGGTCGCCCCAAACCTGCGGTGCTATGATGCCAATCCACACCCCGTCCCGGCGTACCGCCCGACCACCGCGCACACCTGCGAGGCGGTGCGACCGTAACCCCGCATGGGGAGGAACACGATGACACTCAAGCGCAAGCTCATGGTCGGATTCATCCTTGCCCTGTTCGTGACCTGCACTCTCATGGCCGGAGTCAACTGGCACTTCGCCCACGACGGCATGAACGGCATCGGCGACACTGCAGTGGAAGCCATGAAGGACAGGGCACGCGGGCAGCTTGAGAGCATTCGCAGCGCCAAGGCCCTGCACATCGAAGACCTGTTCCAACGCATCCGCAACCAGACACGCACGCTGGCAGAGAGTCTCACCGTCCGTGAGGCCGCAACGACACTGAGTGCGGCCTATTTCACGGTGCAAGGCGAGACCACTGGCGCGCTCGACGCCAAGGCACTGCGAGGCAAGCTGACCGAGGACTATGCCGGGGCGAACTATCTCGCCAACCCGACCTTCGCCACCCATGCCCGCACCGCGAAGGGCTACGCCCCCCGTCCTGCGGAAACGTACCTGCCGAAAGATGCCAACGGCATCATCCTGCAGGCGATGTACGTGCACCCTTCGGGTAACCCCAACCCGCTGGGCGAAAAGCACCGCCTCGACGCCAACCCGCTGGCGTCCACCTACAACACCCTGCACCGCAAGTACCATCCCATACTGCGCAACTATCTGACGACGTTCGGCTACTACGACATCTTCATCATCGATGCCGCCAGCGGCGTCATCGTCTATACGGTCTTCAAGGAGAAGGACTACGCCACCTCACTGCTGACGGGCCCCTACCGCGACACGGGGCTGGGCGCGGTCTTTCGCGAGGCGGTGGAGAACGGACGCAAGGGACGGCGCGACGCCGTATCCATCTCCGACTTCGCCCCCTACGAACCCAGCTACAACGCTCCGGCGGCCTTCATAGCCGCACCGGTCTTCGACGACCGGGGAACATGTCAGGCCGTGCTGGCCTTCCAGATGCCCGTGGACAACATCGACCGCATCATGACCTCGAACGGACGCTGGCAGGAGGTGGGGCTTGGCACCACGGGTGAGACCTACCTCGTGGGCCCCGACATGCACCCGCGTTCGAAGCTGCGCGCCGCCTCCGGGGCATCGGACGAGGTCGTCGTCGACAGCGAGGCGGCACGCAAGGCCCTCGGTGGCGAGTCGGGCACGGCCACCATCAGGGACTACCGCGGCAAGAGCGTCCTCGCGGCATGGCAGCCACTGCGTCTGGAAGGTCTCCACTACGGCCTCATCGCCGAAATCGACATCGACGAGGCCCTCCTTGCCACCAGCAAGATAACCGCCGCACGGCAGGGTGCCGAAGCGCGCACGCTCTGGGGCACGCTACTGGTGCTCGCCCTCGGCACGCTGCTCGGGTCGGGCATCGCCATAGCGCTGGTGGGCGCTCTCTCCAGACCGCTTCAACGGCTACAGGTCTACGCGGG
>Ga0302246_1000909_pt1 | contig 23139 bp, 18 predicted proteins | sample AAG_UR_Trp_MG_FD_193533 | JGI IMG/M metagenome (GOLD analysis project Ga0302246, IMG submission 193533) | Enriched activated sludge microbial communities from anaerobic digester in WTTP, New Holstein, Wisconsin, United States - AAG_UR_Trp | ecosystem: Engineered > Bioreactor > Anaerobic >...
AAATCGGTTATGAAAAAGTACTGATTGCCACGGGATCTGAACCCACGCTTCCTCCCATTCCCGGACTGAAAGAATCGAAGTACCATGTTCTGAGAACCATGCAGGATGCGCAGGAGATTAACAAGTCGGCGGAGCAGGCCAAAACGGCCGTCATCCTGGGTACGGGTCTCGTCGGAATGCATGCGGCGGAAGGCCTGGCGGAGAAAGGGTTGAAGGTTGAAGTGATCCGGGGACGCCGTCCCGCGGTATTGCCGAACTATTTTGACAAGGCATCGATGCAGATGATTCACAAGGTTTTCCTGGATCATGGCATCGGCTGCAATCTCGACAATCAGGTTGCATCCATTGAACCCGGTGAGGGAGAGAAAGCGAAAGTCATCCTTAAAAACGGTAGTACCGTGGATACGGATATGCTGGTTGTGGGAACGGGAGTTCGATCCAGAATGGATTTCTTCACGAACGGCGCCCCGCAGATGGAGGAAGGCATCCTCGTCGATGAGACGATGCAGACCTCGGTCGGAAATGTTTGGGCCGCAGGTGATGTGGCGCAGGCGGTTGATTTCTTCTCGGAGAAGAAAGAATTGAACGCCATTCTGCCCGATGCCTTTGAACAGGGAAAAATTGCCGGAATGAGCATGTCGGGAAACCTGAAAGCCATCGAAGCCGTGCCGGGTCTGGGAAAGCAGGAAGGCTTCTTCTACAACGGCGGCGTAAGCATGAACACCTTCAATTTCTACGGAAACCGGTCCTTCGCCGTTGGATTGTCGCTGGTCGAAGACGACGGCGAATATGCCATTCATGTCACCTTCGATACGGATCGCTGTTTCTATCAGAAGTTTGTCTTCAAGGGAGATTACCTGGTCGGTGCCATCGGCATCAATACATCCCTGGATCCGGGCGTCATCATGAACATCATCCGGCGCAAGGTCAACATGAAGGGCAAGATAGACGATTTCATTGCAGATCCGCAGAATGTAAGCCGTCGTATCATGTGGGACTCATGGCGCGGCGTGGCAAAAGTTTAAGCCTATCAGTCCAATAGACTATTTAAGTTTTGTGAAGGAGAATAAATAATGACTCAAGCATATTATACGTTGGTCGTTCATCCGGAAAAATGTAACGGCTGCGGGGAATGCGAAATAGCGTGTGCCAAGATAAAGGCGGATTCGACGGATGTCGTCCATTCCCGCATCAAGATGCTCAGGAATATGAAGGATAATTTTTTCGGTCCCGTTGTGTGTATGCAGTGCGGCGAACCGACTTGCGTAAAAAGCTGTCCGGCCAATGCCCTGACGAAGGATCCGGAGACGGGTGTTGTCCGGTGGCACGAGGATCGTTGTGTGACCTGTACGATCTGTACCCTGGGTTGCCCCTATTCGGGAATCTACTATAATCCGGTTACCAGCAGCGTCATCAAGTGCGACCATTGCGGAGGCGATCCGGAGTGTGTGAAAGTCTGCAAGACGGGCGCTCTGGAGTACATGAAGAATTCGGATCTCTACAAGGACCAGGCCCCCCTGGAGGATCTCTTTGCCCCCGGTCTGGCCGGATGCATGGGTTGCAATACCGAACTGATGATTCGGCACGTGTTGAGGCATGTGGGTCCGGATACGGTTCTGGCGGCTCCTCCGGGTTGTGTGCCGGGACAGTGCGTTGTCGGTATGAACGGGGAATGCGGCTGCAAGGTGCCGAGTTTCCATCCCCTGCTGACCAATACGGCCAGCATGCTGGCGGGAATCAGGCGATTTTATAAGCGGAAGGGGCGCGATGTGACCTGTCTGGCGCTGGCCGGAGACGGTGGTGCGGCGGATGTCGGTTTCCAGTCGCTTTCCGGTGCGGCGGAACGGGGCGAGGAAATCCTTTTCGTCGTCATCGATAACGAGGGGTACATGAACACGGGTATGCAGCGGTCCAGTACGACGCCTCTGGGTTCGTGGACGTCGACCACGCCGGTAGGGCCGGCCCTGCATGGAAAGCCCCGCGAGGCGAAGTACATGCCCCTGATCATGCTGATGCACAGCTGTGAATATGTGGCCACGGCATCGATGGCATATCCGCTGGATTTTCATGCGAAGATAGAAAAAGCCTATCAGGCTTCGAAAAGGGGTTTTGCCTACGTGCATGTCTTTTCTCCGTGTACAACCGGTTGGCGGTTCCCGGGCGATATGAACATTGCGGTTCAGCGTAAGGCGGTGGAAGCGAATTATTTCCCGCTTTGGGAGTATGAGCGCAGCAAGGACAAGCTTGTGTTTACGTATCCCATCGACGAGGCGAAACCACTGGAAAGCTATCTTTCCGTTATCGGAAAATTCAGGCACCTGAGCAAGGAGCAGATCGGTCAGCTTAAAGAGCAGGCGATCAAGCGCATGACTGTGTTGCAGCGCATCGCGGAAGTGGGTTTGTCGGATGAAGAGGTAAAGCTGAAATTGAAAGCGGCCTGCGAAGGCGAGTTTAAGGTGGCGGATGTGGATGTTTCGGGAGTAGAATGGGGCGGTATGCCGAAGTCGCATTCAAAATCGGTTAAGAGCGGTTCCAATTAAAAAAGAAAGGATAAATGTATGGCATATTCGAATTTATTCTCACCGCTTCGAATCAGAAATTGTGTCATTCCAAACCGGATCATGTCCACGGCAGCGGTCACGAGACTTGCGGCCGAGGACGGCCATGTCACCCCGGAGATTACCGAAAGGTACCGGAGAATGGCTGCCGGCGGCCTGGGGGCAATGGTGGTCGAAGCTGCCGTTGTTCTTCCATCGAGAAGTTCTTTCAATTTCCGGGTGAGCGACGATCAGTTCGTATCGGAGCTTCGGGAATTCACCGATCAAGTTCGTGCGGCCAATCCTGAAGTCAAGGTCGGTCTGCAGATCATGCATTTTCTGAAATTGTCGCGGAGCGGGTGGCGGCAGAAAGTCGAGGACCTGACCCGGGAGGAGGTGGAAATTATCCCGGAACAGTTCGCCAGTGGAGCGGCCCGTGCCAAGGCGGCGGGTTTTGACTTTGTGGAAGTTCACATGGCACATTTTACGACCCTCGCTTCGTTCCTCTCCCTGGTAAACAAGAGGACCGATGAATACGGCGGCGATTTCGAAGGGCGGGTGAGACTGCCCATGAAGGTGATCGCGGCGGTACGGGAGGCGGTCGGTGATTTCCCCGTCGGGATGCGAATGAACGGCGAGGAATTTACCAAGGAAGGCAATACTCTGGAGCAGACGGTGCGTATCGCACGGCGGATGGCGAAGATGGGTGTCGACTACATCAGCGTATCCGCCGGGGAGCGGTTTGAAGATGCGACCCCTCCTCCGGAAGGATTCCCTCCCTTTGCGGGAACCGGCTACAGCGGCTGCCGCATGAGTCCCCGCTGGTGGAGTCCGGATGGGGTACATGTTTACCTGGCCGATGCAATCAGGAAAGCGCTGAGAAACAGCGGTTATGATATTCCGGTGGCAACGGCGGGCAAGATCAGAATGCCGGATCTGGCGGATCGGATCGTTGCTGAAGGGCAGGCCGATATTATCGGCATGGCCAGAACGCTGCTGTGCGATCCGGACTGGCCGAACAAGGCGAAGGCAGGCAAGGACGACGAGATCGTCAAATGTGCGGCCTGCGGTTATTGCAGTGAATCGGATGAAAAGTATGAGACGGTGACCTGCATTCAGTGGCCGAAGGGCGCTGTCAATGCACCTACACCCTGGTTGCTGGTTCCCCCCTGCAAGGCGGCCTGTCCGGCGGGACTCGACATTCGCGGGTACATGACGCTGGTTACGCAGGGCCTTTATGAAGATGCCTTGAATTTGATTGAATCGAGAGTGCCCATGCCGGGCGTCGTGGGTCGCGTCTGCCCGCGTTTTTGTGAGCCGAAATGTAATCGTAAACAGCTTGACGGTGAACCGCTGGCAATCAATGCCGTGAAGAGGTTTGTCGCCGACGCCAATACGATGCAAAAGCGAGCCGAGATCGCGAAGTCTTCAAGACGTATGATCGGGAAAGCGGCGTCGGTGGCGGTCATCGGTTCCGGACCTGCCGGTCTCAGTGCGGCCTTTTACCTGGCAAGATTGGGTTATAAGGTGACGATCTTTGAGGCGGAAAGCGTGGTGGGTGGCATGCTGGCCATGGGGATTCCCGAATATCGTCTTCCCAGGGAGATCCTCAATGCGGAGATCGACCTCATCAAATCCTGTGGTGTTGAGATCCTCTTGAACAGCCCCATCGGAAAGGATGCCTTGAGTCTGCAAAGCCTCAAGGAGAAGGGTTATGCGGCCATATTTATTGCCGTGGGTGCTCAGAAGAATATGCCGTTGAACATCCAAGCAGGCGATATCCAGGGCCTGGTCGACGGCGTTTCCTGGTTGAAGGATTTCAATCTCGGGAAGCAGGTGAAAACAGGGAAGAAAGTGGCTGTTATCGGCGGCGGTAATGTGGCCATCGATGCGGCAAGAACGGCCCTTCGTCTGGGTGCGGAAGAAGTTTCCGTGGTGTATCGCCGTTCCCGTGAAGAGATGCCGGCCATCAACGATGAAATCCTGGAAGCCGAAAAAGAGGGTGTCAAGATTCATTACCTGACCATCCCTTCGAAGCTGATCGGAAAGGACGGCGTATGCGTCGGTCTGGAATGTCTGAAGACGGAACTGGGCGAACCGGATGAAAGCGGTCGTCGCAGGCCGGTCACGGTTGCCGGTTCCGAGTTTGTCCTTGATACGGATGTCGTGATATCCGCCATCGGGCAATCCGCCGATTTGTCGTTCCTGGAAGGGACGGGCATTGAAGTGAGCCGGAACGCAACGATTCTCGCTGATGCGCATTCCATGGTGACCAATATAAAGGGCATTTTTGCCGGAGGCGATGCCGTATCCGGGCCGGCGACGGTCATCGAAGCCATGGCGGCGGGAAGAAAAGCGGCTCTGGCGATCGATGCCTTCCTGTGTGGAAAGGAATTGGAAATAATGCCGGAACCCCATGTCATCGAATACGAGACGATCGATCTCGACATGTTCAAAAAGACGGCAAGGCAGGACATGCCTTTACTGCCGGTCGATCAGAGATTGAAAGGTTTCGCCGAGGTAGATCTGGGTTTCGACGAACTGCAGGCCTTACGGGAAAGCGACCGCTGTTTCCAGTGCGGGATGTTTCCGAAGAAATGATCGTCATTAATTAGTAGAGACGGGGATCCTGTCCTACGGGGAGAGGATCCCCTCTCTTTTTAAATAACCAGCAAAAGACGAAAGGAGACGCATATGGAAGGGGAAATAAAAGCGCACTATATTGACCATATCAGCATTGCCGTAAAAAATCTTGACAAGGCCGTGAAAGAATACGAGACGTATTTCGGCTGGAAAGTCGCCGGGCGGTACACGGATCCGGACGAGAATTTGAAGGTGGCCTATTTTCAGGTGGGGCCCACGGCGTATGAACTGATGGAAGACCTGGACGGTACGGGTGAAGTGGCCAAGTTCATCGAGCGGCGGGGAGAGGGCATCATGCTCGTGGCCTTCAACGTCGACAGCTGTGCAGATGCCCTGAAACAGTTGAAGGAAAGAGGCGCGAAAATGATCGACGACGTGCCGCGCCTGTCAAAGGAACTCAATCGGCACTTCGGTTTTATTCATCCCAAATCCACCAGCGGTGTCCTCGCCGAGGTGATCGAGGGGAAGTATTGAAAGATTCTAGTCCGATAGCTGAGGGGGATTCCCCTCAGCATCTCTAGAACAGGTATCATATGCGGCCTGCTGCAAGGTTTTATCTGCCGCAATCGTATCTTCTTCATTAGATGATAAATCTTCGTTGTTTTGATACCTGGCATTCCTGTAATCAGCTTCCACTTTTGCAAACATGTCGTCAAGCATGTGACCATGCTCAATCATCGCCTGCTCAGCGGCTTTAGCATCGCCCGCAATCACGGCATCGACGACGGCCTGATGAGCACCTTCGGGATGCGAATAATCCAATTGTAGAAAGACGACGATACTTTTTACTGCTTCTGCAGCGGCAAGAGCTAAGCCTTCATAAAAACGGTTACCGCACATTTCCGCCAATATTAAATGAACCTGCTGAATTCGTTCTTTACCCTCTTCAATCGAAGTCGAAGGTAACGATTCAGTTTCAAGGGCTTCCCGGAGTCTTTCGACATACTCTGGGGTGATATTCAATGCCGCCAAACGGGCAATTTCAGGTTCAAAAAGGAGCCTAGCTTCGGTAAGTTCACGAAGAGATATTTTTTCCAATAAGAAAAGATCAGCAAAAACAGTCATCAAGTTTTTGAAGCTCATGTCGGTAACGAACGCACCGCCTGAAGCTCCGGGACGAATAACAATAAACCCCGTTTTGGCTAAACCCCACAGGGCTTCTCGGATTGCAGCGCGGCTGACATGAAACTGTTCTGAAAGTTCCCTTTCCGACGGCAGTTTATCCCCTGATTTTAAATTCCCTCTTATAATGGAATCTTTGATTTGGTCAGTCACTTCTTCCGATACACGTGACTGCTTTATTGGTACAAAAAAATTATTCATTTACTTAAATCCCCTTAAAAAATGTAAATGTTAATTATACTAATATATAAATATTTGCAATAATTTTCTTTAAAACTGCTCTTGGGCATGAAATAACAACCGGTATGACCAAGCGCATTGCATGACTAAATCCCTACAAACCCAAAGAATCTGTTTCCTCAATACTGACTAACATAGCACCATTACAGAAATAAGAACCGACCGACACCAAGCTGTTGCATCCAATTCATAGCACTGTTTTAATTGTAATATTTGAGGAACAGATGTCCAGGTCCAAGAATAAAGGAAATAATAACTGATAGTTAAAAAAATAATTATGAGTAATTAAAAAATTCTTGACAATAGATTGATATTTAATTATTCAAATATCTAAATATTGTACCAATAAATAAAGTTAAATAAAGGGAGGTGACGAAGGAGAAATCTGTAACAGCATGCAAAGGGGGATGAGGGGTATAAAAAGGGGGGGAAGCTATTCTGAATCTTAACGAAACGCACGATGACTATTCCCTGTGACAACAGCTTCCTATCAGAAACAATTGAAATTAGAATTTCTCCAAGGAGAGGAAAAATGGAAAGCAGTCAGTCAAATTTGCATCAGTGGGCCAATCCCGGACCAAGCGGCCTGTTTGCCTTAGCATTAGTTTTGTTAACGCTGTGGGCGAGTTTTACAGGACTGGTTGATGGCAAAGCATCAGCAACCATGATCATAGCCTGGCTTGCTCTTGCCGGACTTGTTCAAACAATCGTAGGGCTTATACAGTTGAGGAACGGCAATTTCATGGGGAATCTGCAGTTGCTGTTTGGAATGTTTTTCTGCATTGGGATTGCCTTGTGTAAGGGAATATCCCTGTTTGCTCCCGAGTGGTTTCTCGCAAAGCTCGGTTACCATGTGCCCGATGCATTGTTAGGCGTCGTTTTGTGTTATCTGGCCTTTGTCCTAGCCTGTTATTTACCCATCGTCATTCACGCACCCTCTGTCGTCTTTTACTTCACGCTGTTTTCTGTCCCGTGCATTGCTGCCATCGGTCTGCTCGATATGGGTATTCTGGATCGCGCCGTCATTGGTAAACCACTGGGCTGGGCAATTGGGGCCGTTGATCTGCTCTGCATTTATTCGGCGGTGGCCGAGCTGGTTAACCAAGGCCTCAGAAAACAGGTTTTCCCTATGGGCAAACCTTTAGTAGGTGCCGGAGGGCCATCCCATTAGGTGGTACGGCATAAGAGAATTTCGTTAAAAGTTATGCAGTCGCGTCTCGTCCATTAAGATTGACCCATGTAAATCGAAGGAGGTTATTTAGAAGATGAACATTAAAAATGATGTAGCCAGCATCGTCGGATCGAAATATGTTTCTGATGATCCCGAAGTACTCGCAAAGTATTCCAAGGATCATAGCTTTGTAACACCACGAAAACCCAGTGTTGTTGCATACCCTGAAAACAAGGAAGAAATTCAGCAACTTGTGCAATTTGCTTATGAACATTCGATACCGCTCACACCCCGATCATCGAGCATCAGTTTTTACGGTGCAGGAATACCCAGCCAGGGTGGTGTCGTCGTTGACTTCATCCGAATGAATAAAATTTTGGAATTCCATGCCGGTGATAGAAAAGTACGGATTGAACCGGGAGTCACCTGGCAGCAGGTAGAGACAGAGCTGGAGAAAAAAGGGATGATGGTCAGCAGCTCTCTGCTTCCGCCCAAGAACAAGTCTGCTCTCACCAGTGCCATGCAGCGGGAACCCATCCTGAGCGCCAAGTATGAGTATAGCGATACCTTTCAGACGGCGGAGATGGTTTTGGGGAATGGTCAGGTGTATTATACCGGTACGGCTATCGCCCCCGCAAATGTGGGCAGAAGTCATCCGGAGCTGTTTATCCCGAGCAACAAGCTTTTCATGGGCGCCCAGGGGACATTAGGCTTTGTGACATGGGCAACGCTGAAGGCCGAATGGATTCCCCCCAAAGACAAAGTCTATTTTATTGCTTCGGACAGCGTCGATCAGATTGTGGATCCGATTTATAAGACCCAGAGAGTTTATTTGGGGAATGAGTGTTTTGCCCTTAACAATGTCACCTTGGCCTCTATTCTCGCCGGCAGTGCGGAAGAATTCAGCAGGTTGAAAGAGGTCCTGCCCCCTTGGGTGGTTATCCTCAATCTGGCTTCCGGACACGCCTTCCCGGAGGATAAGATCGCTTACGAGGAAGAAGCCCTGATGAAGATTGCTCAGGAAAGGCACTTTAAGGTTTCAGAAACAATAGCGGGTGCGCCTGGCCTGGAGAGGAATTTAATCAGTCTCCTGCGAAAGCCATATCAGGGTGATGAGTACTGGAAGTTCCAGTTCAAGGGCAGTGCTCAACAAATTTTCTTCATTACAACTCTCGATAAAGCTGGCGAATTTACGAAAGCCATGGAAACCGTTGCGGCGAAGCACGGCTATCCGGTTAAAGATATCGGCATGTACATTCAGCCGATCGAAAGAGCCAGGGCCGTATCGTGCGAGTACAACTTTGCCTTCAATCCCAATGACCCGAAGGAAGTGGCTCGGGTGCGTGCAATGTTCCTTGAGGCCAGTCAGTTGGTAATTGCGATGGGTGGTTTGTTTACAAACCCCTATGGTCCATGGGCTGATTTGGTTTACAGCAAAGCCGGTCACTATGCCTCCATAATGAAGGTGGTCAAGAACGTTTTTGACCCGAAAAACATTATGAATCCCGGCAAGCTTTGTTTCTAAGCGAACATTGTCCGAAATCTGATTATTAAAGGAGTAAAAAAATGGAAAAAACAGAGAGAAAATATTTTCCCAGAGCTGATTTTCTTCACAAATATTACTACGATATTGAGAGTATTTTAAAGAATTGTAGCCGTTGCTCAAACTGCAAGTGGATCGATCAGTGGGAAATAAAAGAGCCAAGGTTTTCCAAGGTATGCCCTTCGGTTGCCTATTCCTATTTTGATGCCTATTCCTCTCAGGGGAGGCATGACATTATTTTGGCATGGCTGGAAGGCAGAATGAGTCCGGATATGTCGGAAAATAAAATGCTGGAGGTCCTTTATACTTGCGATACATGCGGCGGGTGTGATGCATCCTGCAAGAGAAGTCGGGATACGGAAGTCATTCGCATGTTCCTGGATGTCAGAGCCAAGCTGGTTGAAGCCGGTGATGTGCTTCCGGAGCATATGCCCCTTTTAGAGAGTCTCCGCAATGAAGACAACACCATGTTTGCTCTGAAGAAGGACCGGGGTAACTGGGCGAGCGGACTGAAGGTTAAGGATCTCACCGAGGAAAAGGCCGCAGTTGTTTTCCATGCGGGCTGTCATATCAGCTTCAATGAAGAACTCTGGGATGTGGGGCAGAAAGCGGTCAAGCTGCTTCAGAAATTAGGCGTTGATGTCGGCATCTTCGGAAAAAACGAGACCTGCTGCGGCACGAAGGCGTGGGACATGGGTTACAGAGGTGAATACAAGAAATATCAGGAGAACAATGCTGATGCCTGGAGTAATGCCGGCGTCAAGACGGTGATCACTGCGTGTTCGGATTGTTATTATGCCTTTAAACGTCTCTATCCGGAACAGTTTGAAGTCTATCACATCGTTGAGTACATCGATAAACTGATCAAGGAAGGAAAGATTCAGTTTACAAAAACCATACCTATGACAGTAACTTACCATGACCCATGCCATTTGGGAAGACGGTCCAACGTCTATGAGCCGGGCAAGGCCATCATGGGCGTCTATGACCCCCCCAGGGATATCCTGAAAAGCATCCCGGGTATCAAATTAATCGAGATGTACAGGATCAAGGAATACGCATGGTGCTGCGGCGCAGGCGGTGGATTAAGGGAGGCCTATCCTGAGAGATCTGCCTGGACAGCCGGTGAAAGGATCACGGAAGCGGTTAGTACGGGAGCGGAAGCGATTGTGAGTGCATGCCCCTGGTGTGAGAATAATTTTAATGAAGCCGTCCGTGCAAACGGTGCCCCGATCAAGGTGCTTGACATACTGCAGCTTGTTGACCAGGCCCTGTAGAAGAACCACGAAAAACAAAGGAGGTAATGAAAATGCCGCGTGGAGATAAAAAACACCAGCTTATATTTGATGAATTGGTAAATATTCTGGGTGAGAGATATGTTGAGGATGATCCGGCTGTAATCGAAGCATACTACAGAGATGCGATTTCGCCGGCTGGGTTGTGCGAAGGCAGGCACGAATTCATTGTTTTGCCGGGCTGCACGGAAGATGTGCAGGCGATTTTCAGGTTGGCCAATCGTTACGAATTCCCCGTTTCCGTTACAGGCACCGGGCTCTTCCAGTTATCCTGCAATGCCCACAAGGAATACCAGTATTGGTGCTTCATTGATCCGAAACGGATGGATAAAATCGAAAAATTGGATGACGACAACATGTATGCCGTCATCGGTCCTTATGTGACAATCGGTCAGCTGCAGTCAGTGGCCATGAAAAAGGGATTGTTTCACGGTGTTCCCGGTGCAAGCTGCCAGGCGTCCGCTCTGGCCGGAAATGTGTTTCAGAATATTCACTGGACCTCCTGGAGGACCGGTGTCGGGAGAAATTTGCTGGGCGTGGAGTGGGTATTACCGAGCGGGGAGGTGTTCCGGACCGGATCCCTGGCCATGGACAATAATAATTGGTTCTGGGGTGAGGGGCCGGGTCCGGATGCCCGCGGCATTCTGAGAGGTCATACGGGCCATCTGGGATCACTCGGTGTCGTTACAAAGATTGCCGTGAAATTGCATACCTGGCCGGGGCCTGCCGTTATTCCGACAAAAGGTGTACAGCCTGAAAAGAAGGCCCTGCTTCCGCAGGAAACATTTAGAACTTTTGCCCCGACTTTCCCCTCGATTGAGGCTTCCGTCGATTTCATCGCCGAGATGGGGAAGGAGGAAATTGCCGGTTATGTCATGAAGTTTGGTCCCTGGGATTTTGTCTGCTGGTTTACGAGCTCTTTTGAAGAGTTCTGGAATGAGTGGGATAACGAGTACTGGACGAATCAGAAGGCAAACGGCCACATGGTGGCGGTAGGGTTGTGGGGCGTTGCTTCGGAGGAGCAGCTCAAGTACGAAGAAAAAGTGCTCATGCATCTTATCAAGAAATACGGCGGTGTTTTGCCCCCGGCTGACATTGCGAAAAGAATTGAAGATCACTTTAACGTCAGTACGGTGAGGGATACCCATCGTCATCGGTTTACAAGGCTGGGTAAAGTTCACTTATCTGGGAATAACACGGACTCCCTCTATGATGTCATTCGCAGTGGCGCCGAAGACAGGATACTGAAGGATGAGTTTACACCGCCTTTGCACCCCATGGGTCCGCAGCTGAAATTCTGGAGTTATGATTTCGGAAGGACAACATGGACGGAGATCGACTCGATCGCGGAAAGGTATACGGAAGAATCCGACCGGGTTGGAGGAGAAATGATGCAGCGCGAAGTGGGACATGGAATTCAGCATGGAAGCGTCAATTCGCTTTACACTTGTCTGGTGACACATGTTTACGGTCCGCATTTTTGCAATGTGCATCAGCTGTTCGGAAAGATTAAGCACACCCTTGACCCCAAGAATATCGCCAATCCGACGAGAATTGTTGATATGAGGGCGTTGGAAGGTCAGGTATAGCGCAACAAAATCAGTTTTGCAGGATGACCGTCTCCCTCTTGGATTTACTTATTGTGAAACCGGGGGGAGACAACTGAGAACACTTGAATGCTCTCGGCGGCTTCGTAAATTCATAAAAAGATTTGAACGCCCTCCTTCTAATATCAATTTAAGAAGTCGCCTGAGCAGGTTCGAAAGTCAGTCATACCCGGAAAGTAGCGCTTCTGTTTTTTTTGAAAGCAGAAGTGCGTCAAAATTCATGTAACGAGAATTTGAGTGATTCCACAGGTTAAGCATTGGTTCCGGAAATTTTTTGAGAAAGGAGAATTTTTATGAAGATATTAGGGATTATGGCCAGTCCGCGGAAAGGTGGAAATTCAGATATACTTCTTGATTCCTTCTTGTCGGGAGCAAAGTCTGTTGGGGCAGAGATAGAAAAAATTAACCTTTATGATTACAAAATTGAATATTGCCAGGGGTGCTGGTTCACATGTTGGATAACTGACAGCAGCTGTCCTCGATGGAAGGACGATATGGATATGTTCCACGAAAAGATGTTTAACAGTGACATCATCGTTTTTTCATCACCAGTTTTTTGTGGAACCCCCCCGTCAAAACTAATCGCTTTCTTTGAGAGAACGATTGATGTGAAAAAAGTCAATATGGAAACACTGGTTGTTGAAAAAAACAAATTACAGGGCAAAAAAGCCGTTGTTCTGCAGGTAAACTTTTTTAAGGATATTGCCTATCAGAAATTACCTTCTGAGATCTTTGAGAGGAATCTCGCGGAAATATTCAAAATGGACATTTTGGGAACTTACGGCGTACCGGGTGTGGCTGATGTGGGTGACATAAACCAAAAGCCGGAAGCCTTGCAGGAAGCATATGACATGGCAGCCAAAATTTGCAGCCCAGCCTAACGGACTTTATTAGTCTTTATCAGAAAAGCATCCGGCTTCCATTATATTTTCAGGGATGCCGGATGCAAAGTGGATAGTCGATAAAATCACAAAGCAGCCACGTTCTGAATCTATTCTTTCCTCTTAAACGAGGGGAGATGAGGAAATTTCTATTCCCCTCGAAAGTTCGTGGTTTCGAGTAAAGCAGGCAATATTGGGTCCGATTATTCTTGCATAAGGAGCGCTTGTCCAGGGTGTCCTTCGTTCGTGATGAAAAATTTAATTAATTCAGATAATTTCTCGTGAGGTGTTATGTTTCACTTGGATTGGGGTACTGCTTTTCAAGTCAATTTTAGTGTGTCGTTTTTTCTGGCCCTTTTGAACATCATCTTCATCAATCTTATTCTTTCGGGTGACAACGCCGTCCTGATTGCGATGGCGGTCAGAAATCTTCCCAGAAACCAGCGTCAGAAGGGCATGATCCTGGGTACCGGCGCCGCGGTCTTATCGCGGGTTGTTCTGACCTTCTTTGTCGTCCTGCTTTTGAAAGTCAGTTTTCTTAAACTTATCGGTGGTCTCCTGATTTTCTGGATTGCCATCAAGCTATTTACTGATGCGGAAGAAGATGAGGGGGAAAAAGAGACGACCAGTATGATGAAAGCCATTCAGATCATTCTGATTGCTGACTTTACCATGTCGCTGGACAATGTTCTTGCTGTTGCTGGTGCTGCCGGTGACCATTTTATTCTCGTGCTATTTGGCCTTTTGGTTAGCATACCCATGGTAGTTTTCACCGCCCAGTTATTGTCCACTCTCATGGACCGTTACCCCGTGATCATTATCATCGGTGCGGCCATTCTTGGCAGGGTATCAGCGGAAATGATCATGACCGATCCTGCGGTGGCAGGTTGGTTTCACCCGACACACGTTTTAGAATACTTTATCCAGGGCCTTTTCATGCTCAGCGTTATCTTGATCGGGAAATGTTTGTTGAAGCAGAGGGCTGCCAGGAAACAGCAAAAGCTACTAGTGAAAGCCTCCGGATTGAAAAGTGTGGCTGACTCTGCAATAAAACCAGAGCCCTAATATTCATTCTCACCTTAGAAATCAACCAGAGGATGGAATAGAGGGGAATCCCACCCGCATTAATAAAGATTCGTGCCTGTATATTTCCCCCGTTCTCCCGAAATCACCGATTCAAAGAGAAGAATCTATAAGCATATAATATTATCTAACAATATTAATTATTTAGAATACATAAAAATTTTATTGTGCGCTCACAAAAAATATTATCCGGATTAATTTTTTGCTTGACAATATTAAAATATAGATATATTCAAATATCAAATATTAGACCAAGTGACAACTTTTCTTAAGGTTAGATGCATTACAGTCAGATTATTGTGTGGAAGGAATCCTTCTCAAATTTTTCAGGAGGTATGTTCATGGAGGGGCAAATGAATAAGGGTAAGGGAATTTTGATATTTGCGGAGACCAGCAACGGCAAATTAGCCGGCATTACGGCAGAGATCGTCACGGCCGGAAAAAGACTGTCTCAGCAAACAGATGAAGAATTGTCGGCGGTTCTTCTTGGAAGCAATCTGAACAGTTATGCCGGTGAGTTGCTCAATCTTGGTCTGCAGACGGTTTATCTCGTCGATGAACCTTCCTTGGCCACGTATACAAACGATTCCTATGTTTTGGCGGCTGCTGAAGTGTGCCGGCAGCTCTGTCCCTCTCTTGTCTTGTTTGGTAGAACGATTACGGGCAGTGACCTTGCTCCTCGTTTGGCTTTTCACCTCAAGACAGGCTTTGTGCCGGACTGTATTGATTTCGACTACGATCCCAGTTCGCAACTGGTGAAGATGATCCGTCCTCAATTTGGAGGAAAAGCTCAGGCTGTCTTCACCATTGATCATTCGTGGCCGCAAATCGCCAGTATCAGACCAAAGTGTTATGAGCCGGCGCCGATGTGCGACGGTCAAGCACAGCCGGGGGAGGTGGTGAATCTAAAAGTTTCTCTGGAAGCGATCTGCCGGAGGATTCAAATTCTCGATAACGTCAAAGATGATTCCACCGGTATCAAGTTGGAAGATGCCAGTGTCGTTGTTTCGGGTGGTCGAGGGATAGGTGGCCCCGAAGGATTTGATCAGCTGAGAGAATTGGCTGCTGTTTTGGGGGGAGCCGTCGGGGCGTCTCGCGCGGCTGTTGACGAAGGATGGATCAACAATAATCTTCAGGTGGGTCAAACGGGGAAAATGGTTGCTCCTAACCTTTACATCGCGATTGGAATTTCCGGAGCGATGCAGCATTTGGGAGGATGTTCAACATCTAAAAATATCGTTGCCATTAACAAAGATGCAGAGGCCTCGATCTTCCGCGTCGCCAAGTGGGGCATTGTCGGCGATTGGAGAAAGATCCTGCCTACATTTATAGAGAAATGCAAAAGTTTAAAATCCGCATCGAATGCACAGCAGTGCAACTAAGTTGACTATTTGATCATTCAGGAGGTTCGAAGAGGCAAGTATGATTAAGATCGTTGTTTGCATAAAACAGGTCATCGATCCCGATATTCCCATTTCATTGTTTAAGATTGATCAGGAGAAAAAGAAAGCTCTTCCTCCCGAGGGTACCCCACCGCTGTTGAGTTCATTTGATGAAAATGCCTTGGAGGCTGCCCTGAAAATCAAAGATGTCCAGGAAGCACAGATCTTTGTTTTGAGTCTTGGAGCAAAGATCGCAAAAAATGTCATCAAAAAGACGCTGGCCTTCGGGGTTGAGGATGTCATTTTGTTGGAAAATGAGGCTTTTGAAAATCTTGATGGGTATTCCACGGCTTACGTACTGGCAAGCGCCATCAAGAAAATAGGGGACTGTGACCTCATTTTCTGTGGACGACAGGCGGCAGATACCGACGCAGGGCAGGTTGGCCCCGGTATTGCCGAATTCCTGGAAATTCCCAGTATTACCGTCGCCAATAAAGTTGAAGTCATTGAAGGAAAGATAAGGGCGGAACGGGAGACGGAAGAAGGGTATCAAATTGTTGAGGTCCCGATGCCGGCAGTCATCACCGCCAACAATAAAATTGGGGTGCTGCGGTACCCTGTCTTGAAGGCGGTTATCGCGGCCCAAAAAAGGAAGATTCCTACATGGAGCGTCGAGGACATTGACATTGATGAATTTGCGGTTAATCGGACGACGCTGTCGGAACTTTATATTCCGGAACGCAAAGCAGTTGATGATCAAGTGATTCTTAACGGAGACACCCCGGAAGATAACGCGGAAAAGTTAGCTCTCATGCTGAGAGAAGCCAACATCATATAACTTACGAACAGGGAGGATATGTATCATGAAGGATTTATTGTCAAATCGTTATTTTTATCTAGATGAACAAATACAGAACGATGAAGAATTGCCACTCGAAGAATTTATCGAAAAAACCCCCATAAAATTGAAGTACCATGCAGGCGGAGTATGGAGAGAATCTAAGACAGATAAATTCATGCCCTGTTACAATCCGTCTACCGGGGAAATCATCGCCTATGCACCTCAGTGTACACAAGAGGAGGTAGAGGAAACCATTCAGGCATCTGCAAGAGCCTTTCCCAAGTGGTCCAACACGCCCGTATCCAGGAGAGTGCAAGTCCTGTTTCGCATGAAGGCGTTAATCGATCAGCACTTGGATGAACTGACCTATTTGTGCGCAAAAGAAGAAGGGAAAAAATGGGATGAGGCCATGGGCGATGTCCTCAAGGTGAATGAGGTTATTGAATTTGCCTGCGGGACGCCTCATATTATGAAAGGTGAGGCCCTGATGAACATTTCCACGGGTTACGATACCACGAGGTACAATGAACCTTTAGGTGTCTTTGCCGGGATCGCCCCTTGGAATTTCCCGGCCATGATCCCCCATGGATGGATGGCTCCCATCTGCATTGCCACCGGGAACTGTATGGTGCTTAAAGCGGCAAGTTTTGTGCCTCAGTCTTCCATGCGAATGCTGGAGCTGTGGCTGGAGGCAGGGCTTCCTCCCGGTGTGTTGAATATTATTACAGCCGGAAGAAATGAAGCGGAAATTTTCCTACGACATCCTGAGATCAAAGGTGTTTCCTTTGTCGGTTCCACGAGCGTCGGGTTGCACATTTATACGACGGCTGCCGCAAACGGCAAACGGGTTCAGGCATTGACCGAGGCAAAGAATCATGCCTTGGTTCTGCGTGATTGTAAAGTCGAACGCACCGCCCAGGGTATCATCAACGCCTTCTGTGGTTGTGCCGGCGAACGTTGTATGGCCCTACCGACCATTGTCGTTGAGAATGCCATTGCCGATGAATTGATTGGGCACATAAAGAAGATGGTATCAAAGATGAAACTGGGACCAGCCTATGAGAAAGCCACGGATATGGGGCCGGTTGTCAATAAAGGGCACCAGGAATTTGTGTTAGGCTGGATTGAAAAAGGCATCAAGGAAGGCGCGAAATTGATCGTGGATGGTCGTAAGCCAAAGGTTCCTCCGGAATGTAAAAATGGGTTTTTCATCGGTCCCACTATTTTTGACCACGTTACAGAAGATATGTCTATCGGCAGAGAAGAGGTGTTTGGCCCTGTGCTGTGCATCAAGCGGGTGAACAGCTTTGAAGAAGGCTTGAAAATCATGAACAGCAGTCGGTTTGCCAATGGGTCGGTAATCTACACACAGAACGGTTATTATGCACGCACCTTCGCCAAGGAAACCCATGGCGGCATGGTGGGGATTAATGTGGGTATTCCGGTTCCAGTCGGAATCTTCGGGTTTACAGGGCATAAGCAATCCTTCTTTGGAGATCTCCACGTCATGGGGCGTGACGGATTCATCTTCTTCACGGAAAGCAAGAATGTCACGCAGACCTGGTTCTCTGAGGTGGCAGGTGAGACCACCAAAGTGGATACTTGGGACGGAACAATGGTTGCGATGGCCAAAGAGTAATATTGATCAACTCTCTTTGCACAGGATATCCCCGTGGCTGACTGATCGCAGCCGCGGGGAACCTGATATTTTATGATGGGAAAGGAGGAAATTAAACAAACCGGAATAGAACCTTGCAGTCATTTCAATCATGTTTGCCTGGGGGGGTAGGAAGAACGTAATTAAACTTGGAGGGGCTGGGAATGGTAAAAAAATATTTTAAGGTGATTTTCTTTGTGCTGATTTGTGTTGTTTTTTTCTCCGAAGATGTAATGGCCGAAATCAAGACGGATTTCGGTGGCAGTGTTCGCCTAAGGCAGGAATACTGGGAGAATGTCATTGATTTTGAGACAACCGGAGCGCCGGATCGGAATTTTTTTCGTCTGAAGACCAATCTATGGGGGAAAGTAGACTTCACTAAAGATATCGGAATTTATGGTTCGCTGACCAACGAGGCCAGATACTACATGGGCAACTACATGCCCTTTGAAATCGCCCCAGGAAAACCGGGTTACGAAACATCAGAAAGCGACCAGTGGGATGAGGATGAACTGGTTATCGACCAGCTTCATTTTACGTATAATAATATTTTAGGCTTGCCCTTTGATATTCGAATCGGACGGCAGAATTTTATTGGGCCGACCGGCTATGGAGAATATTTCTTGATTCTCGACGGTACGCCGGGCGACGGTTCTAGAACGGCTTATTTCGATGCCATCAAGGCCACCTGGCGAATCAATAAAAGTGCTTCCTTGGACTTGATCTACTTGTCAAACAGTCAGTCGGAGGATCTTCTGCCCTCCCTCAATCCATCCAGATCGGACTATCTGGCAGGTTATGTTGATAACGAGAGGTTGCTCAATATCTCCGACGAGAAAGGCTTCATCGCTTACCTGAAAACAAAGCCAACTGAAAACTTGACGATTGAACCATACTACATGTTCAAGCAGGAAGATGGTGTCGGCCATAATTACACCCAGGGTCCCGGTCCAACCGATGAGCTGAGCATTCATGCAGTAGGTGCCAGAGCAATGTACAAGATTGCAAACTGGACCATCAGGGGCGAATTCGCCCATCAGGAAGGCGAGTATGATTCTGTCGGTGAAGACAGGGATAGAGAAGGTAATGGCGGTTATCTCTTCTTTGGTCAGAAGTTCGCTGATGTTAAAATGAAACCGGAGTGGGAATTAGGTTACGTGTATATGTCCGGTGACGATCCGGATACCAAGAAGCATGAAGGCTGGGACCCTCTCTGGTCTCGGGGACCGTCCTGGAACGAAATATTCACCTACACACTGGTATATGAAACAATGGGAGATGGGGGGGCCATCCCGGGGTACTGGACGAATCTTCATTTGTTTATGGCCCGAGCAAAATTAGCCTTATCTGAAAAAACAAGCTGTTCTCTTTCGTACCAATACCTGAGAGCAGATGAAGAGACATCCGCGAAAAATCCGGCAATGTTCTCGAATGATTCCAAAGATAGGGGCCATATTGGTGTAGCTTACCTCAATCACACTTTTACAAAACAGCTGACGGGATTTCTCCAGTTGGAATACTTTAAACCGGGCGATTTCTATACCGACGACGCTGACGATGCTGTTTTTTTCAGGTGGGAGCTCCAGTTTAAATTTTAACGGTAAGATATTTTACACGTAACCCCATCAGCACGATGGGGTTACGTCGCTTTTTACACATCATGTCTCAATCCACGGAAGCCCACTATTTTTCTTGACTTTTAGAGGCCTGGATTTGTCTCATACCCTTTTCCGGATTATCACAAACAAAAGAAAGAAAAATATCGATCCATCGCCGGTGGATGACAATTCATATTTTTCAGTCGATTAATCAATGCCGGTTAATAGAAAGAATATTGAAAGTATACAAATAATAGTGTAGAGAATTCAGCAATCATAAGAATATTGAAAGGTTTTATTATTTGATGGCTAATGTATTTGAACCTATAAAACAGCTCCGGATATCCGAAGAAGTGACTGATCAGATTAAGAGCTCGATCATTAGAGGGCAATTCAAACCAGGGGATAAATTACCCTCAGAAAGGGAACTTTCCGAACAGTTCCATGTGAGCCGCGCTGTGATTCGCGAGGCTTTGTGGGTTTTGTCTAAAACAGGCTTTATTGTTATTCGCCCCGGGGCTTCAGGCGGTGCGTTCGTCACCGACATGAGCTTCAAAAACCTCATAAGTGTATTTGTTGATCTTTTCTTGTCGGAGAAAATATCTTTGCATGAACTTACCCAGGGCAGACTTTTATTCGAACCTGAAATGGCCCGTTTGGCGGCAAAAAATGTAACACCTGAGTATGCTGAAAAACTCAGGAAAGCCCTCGAGATCGAATCACTGCCATCGACATCGATTGAAGAAGATGTCGTGCGTAAACAGCAGGTTCATCTAATTATAGCAGAAATGAGCGGCAACCGTTTTTATGAGGGCATCGCTATCGCGTCCTTTGAGGCACTGAGAAGCATTATCGAATTTCTTCAATTGGATTATTTACATCCTGAAGGTGCTCATCAGGCCATGGTCGATGCCATCATCGCGGGCAATGCCAAAGCTGCTGCGCAAGCCATGAAAGATCATGCCCGTTTGTTGGACGAGATACTTACAAAAGTAGAGGCAGATTTCGCGGCTGTCAGAAATGGAACCAGAAAAAATGTTCCTTTGACGGCAAAGGAGTGATGGTTGTCGTTACACTTGATAGGCAATTGACAGGAGTTACAAGCTACTTTTAGCTTATCCATTGGTCAGGACACAAACCAATAAACAGTCTTGGCTTAAGGTTCATGATGGGCTCGAAAGTCAATAAATGTTCAACGATTAAGAATTATCAGGCATGATGAGGAATCCATGAAATTTGTCGTCATTGTGGTGGACATGCTGAAGGATACCTACAATGTTGTTCCCGAGCATCGTTTCATGAAAGAATTTCGCACCATCATTCCCAGAATCCTCCATCTGGTTGAGGAAGCAAGAAAACTGGGCGGGCTGATCGTTTATGCCAATGACAGCTATCTTCCGGAAGATTTTCTTTTCCGGGGAAAGATGAAGCCGAGTGCCATTCGCGGAACGCGCGGTGCGGAGGTGATTGATGAACTGCCGATCCTGGATGGAGATGTCGTTCTGCCGAAACGGAGATTCAGCGCTTTCTTCAAGACCGATCTGGATATGACCCTCCGGACGCTGGGGATCGATACCATTGCCGTGACGGGTTTGACGACGGAGGTTTGTGTGTTGAGTACGTTGATGGATGGTCTGGCGAACGATTTCAATTCAGTTCTGATTTCGGATTGCTGTGCATCCCGGAGCCGCGACACGCATAACGCCATTGTTGCCGGATTCTCGAGATTCCCGACCTACCCGATCCTGAGGGTCAGAACGGCTGAAGAATTCCTGGCGGAGGCCAGGGACAACAGCATCCTCTAGCGGGTCGTCCATCCTTTTTCATCTCAATCAATTCGATTTTACCCATAAAAAGAGCTCCGTTCCATTTCTGGTCCGGAGCTCTTTTACTAAAGGAGGAAGAAGTGCAGAAGCTTATTTCTGTCCTTCCAGTAAGCTCCTGGAAATGATCAGCTTCTGAATTTCGGTTGTTCCCTCTTCGAAATGGAAGGAACGCACATCCCGGAAAATTCGCTCGACAGGATAGGCCTGCGTGTAGCCCACGCCACCATGAATGCGGAGGGCCTTTTCGGCTACGTCCACAATCATCTCCTCGGCCGTCACTTTCGCCATGGAGGCTTCCATGTCAAACGGCAGGCCGTGGTCACATCGCCAGGCTGCTTCATAGGCCATGAGGCGCGCCGCCTTGATCTGCGTGCCCATTTCCGCCAGCATCCACTGGATGGCCTGACGGGAAGCGATGGGTTTCCCGAAGGTCTGTCGCTTCTTGGCGTAGGCGATGGAGAGTTCGAGCAGCTTGTCGCCGTTGCCCACGCAGCAGGTGGCGATGGAAGCCCGGCTCAGGTTGAGGGCGCTGTAGGCGACTTCCAGTCCCTGTCCGACTTGACCGATAACGTTTGCCTCGGGTACCCGCATGTTTTCGAAGAGCACCTCACCATGGCGAACTCCGAGGGTTCCCATCATGGGGGGCATCGCAACAACTTTCAATCCCGGCGTTCCCTTGTCCACGAGGAATCCCGTAATCCCGTCCGGTGTGGCTGCAAAAACATAGAGCAACTGGGACCAGGGGAAGGAAATGAGCCACTTTCTTCCGTTGATCACATATTCGTTCCCTTCACGTTTTGCCGTCGTTACGATGTTTTTCCCCGTTCCCGTTTCCGGTTCGGTAAGACAATTCGCTGCAAAAATCTCTCCGGTGGCCAGCTTCGGCAGATATTTTCTCTTCTGTTCCTCGTTTCCAAAGATATACAGAGGACGCCAGAAGATACCGTTCATGCAATGGGCAAGCATACGGATCATGGAATAGGCCTTGGCCCATTCTTCTTCGACCGGGAACCAATCGATCATGGGCCAGCCCTGCCCGCCGTACTCCTTGGGGATGGTCAGCCCGTAGAAATCCGTTTTCTTCAAGGCATCCAGAATTGCTTCGGTCAGCATTTCCTTCTGTTCCATTTCAGGTGAAATGGGGTTGAGGACATTTTCAACATATTCCCTTGCCTTTCTCTTACGCTCCAAAACATACTCAGGTAATGAAAAATCCATGATTTGCCTCCCAATTTATTTGTTATGAAATCATTAAATGGCTTGATTAACCGATCATTGTCAGCCCGCCATCCACGCTGAGGACCTGACCGGTAATATACCGTGCGTCATCACCGGCAAAAAAAGCCACGACACCTGCAACGTCTTCCGGCGATCCTATCCTCCGCAGAGGAATGGACCGGACCACTCCCTCGGCGATTTTCTTGCCTTTTTCGTCGGCGGCAAGACTTCTCCAGATATCCGTGTCGACGGGACCGGGACTGATGCAGTTGACCGTGATCTGGAACCGGGCAAGTTCGCGGGCCAATGCCTTGCTCGACCCCATGATGGCAGCCTTCGTGCCGCCATAGATGAGTTCTCCGGCGGTTCCGACACGCCCGGCGTCCGATCCCATGCTGATGATGCTGCCCTGGCCGTTCTTCATCAGGTAAGGGATACAGGCATGGCAGGCATTGAGGTAACTTTTGTAGTTGACGTTGATAAACCGATTCCAGA
>Ga0302246_1000913_pt1 | contig 23013 bp, 23 predicted proteins | sample AAG_UR_Trp_MG_FD_193533 | JGI IMG/M metagenome (GOLD analysis project Ga0302246, IMG submission 193533) | Enriched activated sludge microbial communities from anaerobic digester in WTTP, New Holstein, Wisconsin, United States - AAG_UR_Trp | ecosystem: Engineered > Bioreactor > Anaerobic >...
TCTCTTCCGGTTTCAGACCCCGCGATGAGTCGGCGATATCCGTCGATTTGTCGATCAGTGCCTTGATTCCGTCACCGGAACCGCCGCCGGAGATGGAAATGTTCACGTCGGGATGATTCTTCATATAAGCCTCGGCTGTCGCCTGTGCAATGGGCAGCACCGTCGTTGAGCCCTTGACGACCATGTTCGATGCGGCGAATGCCGTATTCGCCATCATCGCCAGTCCCATTAAGCCGATCCACAATAAACTGATTTTTTTCATTTGAAAATCCTCCGTTGATTAAATTTGAACGAACCATACCGGAGAATTGTTAAGAGAGAATGAAAAAACGGATAAGAGAATATGAACGCTTATTCGTTGTCGGCGAACTTGTACCCGATGCTTCGAACCGTCAGAAGATAACGGGGCTTTTCCTTGTCCGGTTCGATGAGCGATCTCAGGCGGCTGATATGCACGTCAACGGTACGGGGTTCAACGAAGGATTCATTTCCCCAGACGTAGTCAAGCAATTCCTCCCGGGTGTAAACCCGACCCGGATGCCGGATCAAAAACGAAAGCAGTTTGATTTCCCTTGATGTCAGCTCAACCTTTTTGCCGTCGACCGTCACTTCATAAGTGTTCAGGTCGATCCGGATGTCCTTGAAGGTGAGAATTCGCTGCTGCTCTTCCCGGTGAGGGCCTTCACTTCGACGCAGCAGGGCGCGGACCCGTGCCAAGAGTTCCCTGACGTGAAACGGCTTGGTCAGGTAGTCATCGGCGCCCATTTCCAGGCCCAACACTTTGTCCAGAGTGTCCGATTTTGCCGTCAACATGATGATGGGAATGCGTTCCGTGTCGGGATCCTGCTTCAGATGACGGCATACTTCCAGTCCGTCCACTTCAGGCATCATCCAATCCAGAATCACGACATCAGGCCGTTTCTTCTTGATGGTTTCCAGGGCTTTCCAGCCATCCTCAGCCGCGAGGACAGTAAACCCCTCCCGGATGAGGTTGAATTTGACCAGATCAATGATATCCTTGTCGTCATCCGCCACCAGAATGGTCCGAGACATTTTCTTTTCTCCCATTTTTACATAACCACCATGACCGCTTATTTTTGTTAAATGAACGAGAACCGGTACATCAAACGAAACATAAAACTTATTTCAAACAGACATATCTTATTATCCTTCTATTTTTGTAAGTCAATTCCGTATCCGCAACTTAACGAAAATTTAATCAATTCGTAACATACCTGAAAAGAACGCTCATTATATTGATGTCAAAAGAAATTAGAGATTATTTTATAAATGATTCATCTGAAATCAGGTCAGCCTGGATCGTATGGAGATATATAACAGGTGAGGTTTTTACGATACCGGCTTGATCCCTGATTGGGGAGAACGGAGGGACTTTAATGAAGGTTTTTATCAAAATATTGTCATCGTATTTAATCCTGATCCTGCTGACGATTGCGGTTCTTGATTTCTTTCTTGCGCCGAAGATCAACCGTCTCATGACCAACAGCATCGAGGATGAAATGTTCGGGATGGCCCGCATGATGACGATGATGCCTCGAGAAAACATCCGCAACCAGGTGCAAGAACTGTCACGGCAATTAAACGTCAGAATCACGATGATCGATGCTGCCGGTCATGTCCTGTTGGAATCCAATGCCGACCAGAACAAGATGGACAACCACTTGAGCCGTCCGGAAATTGTCCAGGCAAAAAAACAGGGACAGGGGAAAGCCTCCCGTTTCAGTACGACGCTTCAGGAAAGCATGCTCTATGTGGCTGTGCCAATCAAAGAAAATGAAGCAATCAAGGGTTATGTCCGTTTATCCCGTCCCTTGGTCATGGTCAGAAAATCCCTGGCTTCTCTCAATTGGGCCTTATACATGACCCTTTACATCATAGCGATTCCCTCGCTTGTTTTCTCGCTCCTTTTTTCGAGAAAAATTTATTCGAATCTTTCGATTCGGGAAAAAAGTGAGTTATGAAAGCCACTTTCACCGGTTCCGGATGATCGTCATATTGATCTGGCGATTAGCCGGTACAGGCGGAAGTCGGACGGTATAGCTTTACCTTTTGTTCTTCTCTTTCCTGACATTTGACGCATAGAGAACTGGTTGGGCAAATCAGGAGTCTTTTTTCATTGATGAAACAGCCGCACTCTTCGCAGATGCCGTAGACACCCTGATCAATTTTTGCCAAAGCCTCTTCAATGTCGCGCATCAGCAGCACATGACGATCATGAATGAGCGATTCAATACCCAGATTTACTTCCATGGCGGAATGATCGAGGAGATCCGGCAGACGTTGCGGATCGCTTGTCGTCATTTCCAAAAGTTTCTTTCGTATGGACAACTGAATTCTTTGAAGTTTTTGGCACAAGATCGACCTGAAATAAATTTCTCTTTTCTTTTCCATAGATAACTCCTTTCGATATCAAACTGACCTGTCAAAAGCATTCCCGGTTGAAAAAACGGAATTGCTTTCTTGTCGTTATGCCTGAATCGAGACCGTCATCCGCGTATGTTTCCCAACGGAGGGTGTTTCGATAAGCTGCAGGATGTCTATAGAAAATAAAGATTTATGGCTGATGAAGGATCTGTTAATTTTGGGTTAAATGAGAATATGAAGGTGAATTCCCGGTTAACTCATCATGGCAGGCCATCAGGATGCTGACGTTTAACAGGAAAGCGGGGAGGGGATATGAAAAAAATATTGAGCGTGATCGTTGTGGTCTTCATGTTCGCTGTGATTTCTCAGTTAGGATTTGCCGGAAATGAGTTTGCGGCTTCAAAAATGGCAACATCATCCTATAAAGATATCAATCCCGACATTAAGGGCATGCAGCAGGAAATGCAGAATATGCAAAGGCGGCTCACGGATATTGAGGAGGAGATGCGGTATTTGAAACAGAGCATAGCACATCTCAGCCTCCAGACACGGCCGTCAGGACTACAGGACAGACAACAGCAGAATCAGTGGCGGCTGGAACAGAAAATTCAGCAGTTGGAAATGCAGATCATGCAGTTACAGAAGCATCAATACGGTCAATAAATGTTGGGTCATTCAAGGCCGTTCTGCCGCTATTGTGATGTAGGGGATCTTGCGGATGTAAGAGGGCACGGTCAAAATTCGTTCTGTCTGATGGCCTTTGATCCATAATTTCCATTCACAACTTTGTGAAGAGTGATTTCCGCTTTGGAATCCGTTGCCAGATAGAAACGATCACCTTTTTGATATTGGAACCCTTCCGGCGTTTGATAACGCATCTTCAGAAACAGATTTTCCGCCGGACATTTTACCTCTTCGGATGAATTGTCCCGAACATGAACGGTCGTGTATGAATCTTGATTTCCGGCGCTGACGACTTTAACGAGGACGTCCATGCCCGATTGATTAATCAGAGTCAGATACGCCTCTCCGCTGACCGCTGCGAAACGCTCCTTCCATTGATCCTCTGCTCTTAGATCCTGGAGGAGTTGTTCATCCTCATTCGCCTGATCATTTACGCTTCGATCCTGACTGCGTTGGTTTGCTTCATCCGCTTTTTCCTGATCATGTGCGCTTCGATCCTGGCTGTGTTGGTTTTCTTCTTCCGCTTTCGCCGTAGCTTCCCCCCCGGAATTATTCGTCACGCTTGGTGAATAATTGACGAACAAACAAAAGAAAATCCCGACATAAACACAGCCTATGATCCAAATAAGCGTTTTTCGCTTCAACATACAGCTCTTTGCTCCTATGGATGAAGTAAAAATAAAATTTGCCGTTGCGATTTGCGGACCGTCACGTGAATGATCATCGGTTCAACCAGCAGCGGGCGGTGTTAGACTCCGCGAACAATCTACATGGAGATGTTCTGATTGGTAAGCTCCGCACCCAAAAATGTGTATGGCAATGTGATGCGCATGTCAACGAATTTTAGACAATAATATCACGGGTAAAAAATAAGGCATTTTCCGGGCGGGGTTCCTCTCACCCTCCCTCAGATCTTTACCATTGAATGGAATGCATTGTCAGTTTCGTTCCTGGATCTCATAAATCATCAATTTAGTTGATGATATTCGGTTTCAAGTTGTAAACAATAATGTTGTTATTGCGTAAAATATGCTATTACTCCGGCAAGCAAACATGACCAACGTCATGCTGAGTTCGATCAGTTATCCATTCAGATTCATGATGGATTCCGGATTTCGCCGGAATGACGGGAAGCGATATATATAACCGCTGGAGTTAATCATTACGTGAAGTCGACGACACAAGGAGGAATGATGAAGATCAGAAATATCTTTACGATTATTGTCGTGTTTCTCGTTCTGCTCGTGGCAGTTCCCCCCGGCATCTTTGCTGAAAACGCAGGGGGAAATGCAACCTTCAAGCAGGAAGAGCTCGATCAGATGCTGGCGCCGATTGCCCTCTATCCTGATTCGCTGCTTTCCCAGATACTCATGGCCTCCACCTACCCTCTTGAGGTTGTTCAGGCCGACCGCTGGGTTGAACAGAACAAAAATCTGAAGGGCGACGCTCTGGCCAAGGCCCTCGAAGCACAGCCCTGGGATCCCAGTGTCAAATCTCTGGTGAATTTTCCGCAGGTGTTGCTCATGATGAACGACAAGCTGGACTGGACGCAGAAGTTGGGAGACGCTTTTCTTGCCCGGCAGAAAGATGTCATGGCGACCGTCCAAAAGTTGCGGGCCAAGGCTGAGAAAGAGGGAAACCTGAAAAGCACCAAGGAACAGACGGTAAAGGTTGAGAAAGAATACATCATCATTGAGTCGGCCAACCCGCAGGTCATCTATGTGCCGACCTATAACCCGGTCGTTGTGTACGGTACATGGTGGTATCCTGCCTATCCACCGTACTATTACTACCCCCCGCCGATGTATCCCTTTGCTGCAGGTGTTGCTGTCGGTGTGGCCTGGGGTTATGCCTGGGGGCACTGCAACTGGCACGGCGGCGATGTGGATATTGATATCAATAAAAATATTAACATCAACAAGAACATCGATCGCGAAAAATATGCCAGGCAATATCAGGGAAGCGAAAAAGCGGGCAAGGGACAGTGGTCGCATGATGCAAGCCATCGGAAGGGCGTAGCGTACCGGGACCAGGCGACGGCACAGAAGTATAACAGAGGCGCCAATACACAGGCGGCGAAGTCGAGGGAAGCATTCCGGGGTCGTGCCGATCAGGGCAGGAGGGAACTTTCTCAGGGCAGCGCACGCCAGTTCCAGGGTGGTCAGGGACTGGGGAAGTTCGGTGGCGAGCGATCCGGTGGGAGCGCTTTTCAAGGCATGGACCGGGGCAAATCCGCAATGGATTTCAGCAGCCGGGGCAGCACCAGTCGTCAGAGCATGTCACGCGGTGGTTTCAGTGGCGGCGGACGTGGCCGCAGATAGCTGCGATGTCGATAACCGTACCCAGTTTCCGGAAGGAGCAGAATATGAAATACAGGATTAGATTAAAGAATACATCCGCACGGCTCATCGTTCATATCGCATTTGTCATCCTGATCGTAGCTGTTTTTGCGCAGGCGGAAGCCGCTTCTACTAAGGTGAAACAGAAAACATTTCCTTCTGCTGAAGAAGCGGTAAAAGCCCTTGTCACGGCCATAAAGATCAACGATGACAAGGAGCTCCGGGCGATCTTCGGTCCGGCGGGAGAAGATTTGTTTTCTTCCGGAGATCCAGTTGCAGACCGACTGGGGAGAGAAAAGTTCCTGAAGCAATACGAGGTAAAGAACATTCTTATTTCCCGGAAGGACAGCGTAACCCTCCTGTTGGGTGACAATGATTGGCCGTTTCCAATCCCGGTGGTAAAACATGGGGGAAAATGGTCTTTTGATACAGCCGGAGGCAAAGAGGAGATCCTGAACCGCCGTATCGGGGAGAACGAAGTGAACACGATCAATGTTTGCCTGGCCTATGTCGACGCCCAGCGTGAATATGCCATGATGGATATCGACCGGGATGGCATCCCCGAATACGCTGACAAGATCATGAGCGATCCGGGCAAGAAAAACGGTCTTTACTGGGAAACAAAGGAAGGAGAGGTCCCGAGCCCGATCGGTCCTGTACTGGCAGAAGCCAGAAAAGAGGGCTATGGCGGGAAGAAGGCAAAAGATACGCCCGTTCCGTTCCATGGCTATTATTATCGTGCCTTGAAAGCGCAGGGTAAAAACGCCGCCGGAGGCGCTTACGAATATGTGGTCAAGGGAAAGATGATTGGCGGGTTTGCCCTTGTCGCCTATCCGGCGAAGTACGGAAATTCCGGGATTATGACCTTCATCGTGAATCACGATGGTGTCGTTTTTCAAAAAGATTTCGGTAATAATACCGCCAGATATGCAGAGGATCTTAAGAAATTCGATCCGGACAAGACATGGAAAATGGTGACTGTTGCGAACAAATAGTTAATGAGATACAGCGGAGATCGAATTTGTCCGGAAACGGTACGTCACCTGCGGACACGTTGCCGGCGGGGGATGCCGAAGCGGTTCCCGCCGCCTGCCGGGGTCTCGCCTGCTCCGATGTAACGGTCCAACTGTTCCCTTAAAACGTCAAGTCTTTTTCTCCTTCTCATGCCGCGCCTTTCTGTTGTATAAGAGTGCCAATTTACCCGCTGCGGAGGAAACCATGCGCGTGATCATTATCGGCGCCGGAGAAGTCGGATACCACATCGCAAAGAAACTTTCCGACGAGAGGAAGGATGTCGTTTTGATCGATACCGACCCGTCGAAGATCAGGCGGATCAGCGAACATCTCGATGTCCAGGCATTGCTGGGTTCGGGAACCAGTCCCCGGATGCTCCGGTCGGCGGGAATCCAGGACGCAGAGCTCCTGGTCGCTGCGACTGACAGCGACGAGGTGAACCTGATCGCCTGCCTGCTGGCCCGGAGCCTCAACCGTTATACCGTCAAGATTGCCCGCGTCAGAAACCAGGAATACCTTCAGGAACAATCCCTGTTCAGCCAGGACCTCCTCGGAGTGGACCTGATCATCAACACCCAAAACATGATGGTCGATACGATCCTCCGCCTCATGGAGATCCCGGGTGCCTCCGAGGTAATCGATTTTGTGGATGGCGCGGTGAATCTGGTCAGCTTTCTGATCTCCCACGACTCACCCCTCGCGGGGAAAAAACTCAGCGACTTGAAATTCCACGGAGAAAGTCTGCTCGTCGGCGCGATCGTCCGGGGACACAAGATACTCATTCCCAGCGGCAAGGATACCATTCAACCTTTGGATCTTGTCTATCTGGTGGTGAAAAAATCGGAAGTTAACGAGACCCTCGCCCGTCTGGGCATACCAACCCGACCGATAAAAAACATTATCATCGTTGGTGCGGGAGGGACGGGCATGGCTGTCGCCAAGGCCCTCGACAACCGGCGTTTGAATGTCAGGATTGTCGACCAGGACGGAGAAAAATGTAAAACCGCCGCTACGCTCCTGGATCATGTCATCGTTATCAAGGGAGACGGCGGCGACCGGGATCTGCTCCGCGAGGAAAACACCGGCGAGATGGATCTGCTCATTGCCGTGACCGGAGACGAAGAGAGCAATGTCCTCATCTCCCTGCTGGCCAAGGAGTTGGGAACTCAGCGCACGATCACCCGCGTCAGCAAACTGAGCTATATGCATATCGTTTCCGCTATCGGCCTGGATACGGTCATCAATCCCCGCATGTCGGCGGCGCGGGCCATTCTTCAATACCTTCGCCGGGGGAAGATCATTTCCGTGGCGCCCCTGAGGGAAGAGCAGGCCGAGGCCATCGAAGCGGAGGCGTTGGAAACCTCGGACATCGTCAATACCCCCCTGTCGGAAGTGGACTTTCCTCCCGGTGCGATCCTGGGGGCCATCGTGCGGGATGGCGAAATCATCATTCCTCGGGGGAACACCGTTGTCCTTCCCCATGACCGTCTGATCATCTTTGCCATGCAGCAGGTCGTCAACAGGCTGGAAGGCCTGCTGACCGTCAAACTGGAGTATTTTTGATGAATTTCCGCCTCGTCGTCTATCTGGTGGCCGTTCTGGTCTTCTATCTCGGTTTGTCCATGTGCCTGCCGCTGTTTGTAGCCCTCTATTATCGTGACGGCAGCGCCGGCCCCTTGCTTATTTCCCTCTTGACGACCTGCGCTCTGGGAGGAGGTTTTTTCCTCTGGACCCGTGGTGATCAGGATTTGTACCTGAACCATCGGGACGGCGTGGCCATTGTCACCCTGGGATGGATCGCAGCCTGCCTTGCGGCGACCCTGCCCTATCTTCTTTCCGGAGCCATCCCCGGTTTTACGGACGCCTATTTCGAGTCCATGTCCGGATTTACGACGACCGGCGCCAGCATCCTCAAGAATGTCGAGCAACTGCCTCCGGCGATCCTCTTCTGGCGTGCCCAGACCCAGTGGCTGGGAGGGATGGGCATCATCGTCCTTTCCATCGCCATCCTTCCTTTCCTGGGTATCGGAGGAATGCAACTCTATAAAATGGAGACGCCCAGCCCCGTCGTCGACAAACTGACGCCCCGTATCTCAGACACGGCCAAGGCCCTCTGGAAGATATACGTTCTCATGACGGTATTTCAAATTCTGCTCCTTTTGGCTGGTGGCATGTCCCTGTATGATTCCATCTGTCATACCTTCGCCACGATGTCCACCGGGGGGTTTTCTCCAAAGAACACCAGCGTAGGATACTACCATAGCATCTATATCGATTTTATCATTGTGATGTTCATGTTTCTGGCGGGAGTCAATTTTTCGCTTTATTACAAACTGGTGCGGGGAGATGCCCGGCAGTTCTTCCGCGATCCGGAGTTCCAAGCCTATTGTTGTATCACCGGGACCTTGATCTTTCTGGTGTTTGTGAATATCTACGGCACGATTTTCCCCCACATTCTGGACGCCGTCCGCTACGCCGCCTTCCAGGTGGTATCGCTCATCACTACGACAGGATTTGTGACAGCGGATTATGAAAAATGGCCGTTTTTTTCACAGCAGATCCTCTTCCTCTGCCTGTTTTTTGGCAGCATGGCCGGTTCGACCGGCGGCGCCATCAAGATCGTCCGCATCGTCCTGCTGGCTAAATTCTGCTACCTGGAGATCCTCCGGATCATCCATCCCCATGCCACCACAATGGTCAAATTGGGTAAGATGCCGGTTCCCCAAACGATCATGCGCAGCATCTGGGGATTTTTTCTTCTCTACGTGGGGATTTATATTGTGGGGGTAACGGCTCTGACCGCCCTGGATATGGACATGATTTCTGCGGCCTCCGGGATGGCGACCTGCCTGGGAAATGTGGGGCCCGGTCTCGGCAGCCTCGGACCGATGGACAATTTTTCCGGTGTTCCCCTGAGCGGCAAATGGCTCCTGGTTTTTGCCATGCTTCTGGGGCGTCTGGAGATCTACACGATCATCGTTCTGCTGATGCCGACGTTCTGGCGCAAATAAAACCGCTCTTAACCCGGTCAACAGCACCCGCCAAACGGGTCGGACCGTCGCCGGGGAATCCTGGGAAGCTCCCCTGTCAAGGCTTGATTTTTTAAAGGTGCGGAAATCCATTGGGCCAGGAATGGCGGAGCACTAAGTTTCCAATACGCTGGACAGTTCGTTTTGTGTGGATGTATTGGAAGAGGCGATTTCGAAATATGGTTGTCCGGAGATTTTCAATACGGATCAGGTCACGGGGAAAATGGAAACGCTCATCGAAATAGCGATCGGCATCGGCCTGAGTGCTGCATGCGGTTTCAGGGTGTTTGTACCGTTGCTGGTCATGAACCTCGCGGCCATGACGGGACATCTGCATTTGTCTTCGGAATTTTCATGGCTCGGCAGTCAAAGTGCGACGGTAGCCTTTGGCACCGCAACCCTTCTCGAAGTGCTCGGATATTACATACCCTGGGTCGATCATCTGATGGATACGATCACCACGCCGGCTGCCATGATTGCGGGAGTCGTCGCCACCGCGTCAACGGTGACGGATGTACCGCCTTTCCTGAAGTGGACGCTAGCCCTGATCGCCGGAGGAGGGATCGCAGGGTTGGTACAGGGGACAACCCTGGCGCTCCGGGCCAAGTCATCTCTTGCCACAACCGGTCTGGGTAATCCCGTGATTGCGACCATGGAACTGATCGGTGCCGCGGCAACCGCCCTGCTGGCCGTTTTTGTCCCCGTACTGGCGCTTCTGTTGATTGCGCTGCTCTTGTTTTTTGTACTGCGCAAGGTAGGGCGGTTTATTTTGGGTAGAAAGAACCCGAATTAACCGCCATCCGGGAAACGCTTCACGGGCCTTTAACTAAAAAAAGGGCGTATTTCTGCGCTAAGGAATACGCCCCTGCAATCGTATTGCCTGTTCGTTCTTAGGTTTTGCTCCCCGCATCCGCAGTGGTGATGCCAAGCGTCTGCATCGTCTGCACGGCTTTTTCTTTGACTGTACCCGCTACGGAAACGGCCTCGGCATAATTGCCGGCTTTGAAGCTTTCGAGCGCTTTGGCCCAATCGTCCTTGGCGGACATGAAGGTGGTTTTGACCTCCTCGAATTTCTCGGCGGTGAGACCGGCCGGCAGCTTGACGGACTTGGCAAGACTATCCACCTTGCCCTGGATCGCCTCCAGCATGCCGGGTACACCCTGACTGAGATCCGTCCAATTTTTCATCAGCTCGCCCTTTTTGGCCAGTGCGGCGTCAAGCACCCCTTTTGCTTTGGTGACAAGTGATTGCGCTTCGGGAATGACGGCGCCGTATTCACCCTTGGCAAATTTATCTTTCACTGCAGCCAGCGCATTATCCAGTTCCGCCATTTGATCCGGCACGTATTTTTCCGCCTCTACCTTTGCTGCATTGATTGCTTCTTCGGCGGCCTTGATTGCCAGTTCCGCCGGTCCCTTCTGCCCGGCACAGGCAACGAACATTAACATACCAACAAACACCGCGATGATCAGTAAAACAGGATTTCGTTTCATCATTTATTCTCCCTTCGTTTTTTGATTTGCCGCCATGACGATCTCAATCACCTCCTTTCGCTTGTCCCAATATGACCTTCGTGGCCAAGTCAGTCGTTTTATTAACTGTGAAGAAGAAATAGGCTTCGTCTATTTCCGTCAACTGCCGGTTAGAAGGAGTCTTCCTGAAATGTGTCGCATTGTCCGGGATCTCCCGACTCGAACCCCCGCCTGAACCACCGGACCCGCTGTTCCGAGGATCCGTGGGTGAAGGCGTCGGGGACGATGGTGCCGCTGGTCTGTTTCATGATGCGATCATCACCGATGGCGCTTGCCGCACCCAGAGCTTCTTCCAAATCTCCCGACTCGAGAATATTGCGGGCCGTATCGGCGTGATATCCCCAGACACCGGCAAAACAATCGGCCTGCAACTCCAATTTAACGGAGAGGCGGTTTGCCTCCGACTTGCCGACATGCTGCATTTTTTCGTGAGTCTTGCCTAAGATGCCGAGCAGGTTCTGTACATGATGGCCCACTTCATGGGCAATCACATAAGCCTGGGCGAAATCGCCCGGCGCCTGAAAACGATTCTTCATGTCCTCATAGAAACTCAGATCGATGTATACCTTGTGATCTCCGGGGCAGTAGAAGGGACCCATGGCCACCTGGGCAAAGCCGCAGGCCGATTCCACGGCGCCGGTAAAAAGGACCAGTTTCGGCTCTTCATAGGTTCTGCCGCTGCGGTTGAATATTTCATGCCAGGTTTTCTCGGTATCGGCGAGAACCACGGATACAAATTGGCTCATCTCGTCGGACGCGGCCGGTTGCTGCTGTTCCACGGCCGGGGGGCTGCCCTGGGGGACTGCCTGCATGAGAACCGACGGGTCGATGCCGAAATAGAGACCCACGAGCACCAGAATCACCATGCCGATCCCGCCACCTACCATGCCCCGCTTGGCGGTCATACCTCTCCTGTCCTCAACGTTTCGGCTTCTTTCCTGGTCTTTCCAGCGCATTGCATACCTCCTTATCCGGAATGATCGGTATCAATTCTCAGGTCATGATTTTGTTCAAGCAGTGAATCCTTAATTTCTTTACAGAATCTCCCATGGAATCCGTAGCTTGGGCGGATTCTATTTGCACAATATCCGGGTCAATTCATCGATATCCGAACCGGGAGGAATTTTCTCCCAGTTTTCGTTTGCATAGGTCTGGGTATGTAAAGTCTGATGACGCGTGTCATAAAGGGTCGTCGAGACAATCTGGTATTCTTTTCTTGTGCAGTTCAGTTCTTCCTGATTGATCACGTAGGCAAATTTCTCGATCTTTTTGCCGAAAAGTTTGATGATGTAATCCCGGCTCTCGCCGTAGTAAACGGTTCGGACGCTGACCTGAATGCGGTCTCCCGACTTTATGACCTGGTCTTTATTGTATGCGCTGATGCCGCCCACTGTATCCGTCCGTTCCAATTGAACCCAGGGGGCTGGTGCGGGTTGGCAATCACAAAGAGAGATTAGGGATATGAGTGAAAGAAAGATGATAAATTTTGATGGATTCTTCATAACTGATTATCCTTTTTAAAAAATGGTTGGTTAAAGAATAAAAAGGGACGAAGAAGTGTTGACTGATAAACTGATATTTGTTTTTACCACTTTAAATTTGATGGATCAACCGAGTTTAATGGTTCCGAGTTTAATGGTCCACATCGCGGGGTAGGTTTTTTCTCTTGTCCCGGAGTGACGATATGCAATGGTTTGAACGCTTTAATTTGCCGTTACGGAGTTGATTTGCACACGTGCGCTCTGACCCTTAATCAAAAAAACCAGGTCCATTATTTGACAGCATACTTCTGGACCAGCCATTTTTCAGTGCCCACAACACCCAAGACAAGCAATGCGGCAATCAGAATGCGGAACCATGATTCAGGACCCAGCGGGGCACTATGGAACATGAAATTCATCGCAGGCAGATAGGTAAACAGTAGTTGAAGAAGGATCATGACGGATGCCCCGAAGAAAATCCATGGATTAGAGAAGAACCCCAGTTTTATGAAGGATCTCGTCAGGGAGCGGCAGTTAAAAAGGTAAAAGAGCTCGGCCATGACAAAAATGTTTACCGCCACGGTTCTTGCTTCCTCCTGCGTTGCCCCGATCACATTGAACTCGTACTCGTAAAGTCCGAAAGCGCCAATCAGTAAAAGGGTGCCGACGAGCAACAGACGCCGGATCAGAGTGCCCGTTAGGATTGGCTGGTTGGTCCGCCGCGGCGGTCTCTGCATGATGCCGGGTTCCTTGGGTTCAAAAGTCAGCATCAGACCGAGGAGCACAGCGGTAGTCATGTTGATCCACAAGATCTGAACCGGCAGAATCGGCAGGGCCGTTCCGAACAGTATCGCGGCCAGAATGACCAGGCCCTCGCCAAGGTTCGTGGGCAAGGTCCAGATGATGAATTTGGTAAGATTGTCAAAAATACAACGGCCCTCTTCAACGGCAGCTTCTATCGAAGCGAAATTATCGTCGGTCAAGATCATGTCGGCAGCTTCCTTGGCCACTTCCGTACCCGTAATGCCCATCGCTACGCCGATATCCGCTCTCTTTAGAGCGGGTGCGTCGTTGATGCCATCGCCGGTCATGGCCACGATGTGTCCCTGTGCCTGGAGCGCCTCGACGAGTCGCAATTTCTGTTCCGGTGCCACCCTGGCAAATACAGAAACCGTTTGGGCTCGGTCGATCAGCTCTGTATCGGAAAGCTGGGAAAGTTCCTTGCCTGTTAAAACCGTACCGGGATTCTGCAATCCGATCTTCTGTGCGATGGCTGCTGCCGTGACCGCGTGGTCTCCGGTAATCATCTTAACCCTGATCCCCGCATTGTGACAGTTCATGACGGCGCTGATCGATTCTGGCCTGGGTGGATCGATCATGCCCTGAAGACCAAGAAAAGTCATCCCGCCGACGATATCACAATGGTTCAGCCGCGTGGTTTCTTTCGGTAAGACCAGTTTGGCCAGTGCAAGTATGCGTAACCCCCGAGAGGCCATATTATGGACTGCAGCAGAGATTTTTTCATGATCCAATGCCTCGAGTAAACCCTGGGCGGACAGGGAATAGGAGCAGCGTTCAAGAATCGACTCAACGGAACCTTTGGCATAAATCACAGCAGGGGTATCGTCGAGTGTGCCATGAAGAGTTGCCATATACTGCTGATGGGACTCGAAGGGGATGATATCAATGCGCGGCCACTGCAATCTCACCATCTCTTCTGCAAGTCCGCCCTTGGCCGCTGAAACCAGGAGGGCTCCCTCCGTCGAATCTCCCTGGACCTCGAGCCTCCCCTCTTTTTCCACGATCAGACTGTCGTTGCAAAGCAACCCGCATCGCAGAGTCTCTGTGAGCGCTGGATAGTCTTCAGAAATAACCGGGCCGCGGTGATTCGTGATTTGACCGACAAGGGCGTAACCGGTTCCGGTTACGGTGAAAAATTCATCGCCGGCCATGATTTCCTGTACGGTCATCTGGTTTTCTGTAAGGGTTCCCGTTTTATCGGAACAGATGACGGTGGTGCTGCCGAGCGTTTCCACCGCCGGGAGCTTGCGGATGACCGCCCGTTTGCGTGCCATGCGGGCAACGCCAATGGCCAGGGTGATGGTCATGGCTGCTGGAAGACCTTCTGGAATCGCACCCACAGCCAGTGCCACTGCGGCCATGAACATCTCCGCTACACTTTCGCCGCGCATCAGGCCGATGATAAATGTCACGGTCGCCAGAGCCAGAATTGCGTAGAGGAGGTATTGGCTGAACTGGGTGATCTTGCGCAGCAGGGGCGTTTCCAGTTCTGCCGAGGACGCGATAAGTTCTGATATTCGGCCCACCTCCGTCTGGTCTCCGATGGCAACCACGACACCGGCGCCCTGGCCATAGGTGATCAGACTCGAACCATAGACCATGTTTCTGCGGTCCGCCAGAATTGTATCGTGAGGCATAGGTTCCCGGTCCTTATCCACCGACAGGGATTCGCCGGTCAGGGCGGATTCGTCGACTTTGAGATTTTTTACGGCAAACAGTCGCATATCTGCCGGGACTTTATCCCCGGATTGCAGCAAAACAATGTCTCCCGGGAGGACCTCTTCGGAAGAAACACGCTGTTTAAGGCTGGTACGTATGACCGTGGCCTCTGAGGTCATGGTTCTGGCGAGGACTTCAATTGCCTTCACCGCTTTGGATTCCTGAAAAAATCCCACGAGGGCATTAACGAGGACCACACCCAGAATGACTCCAGAATCGACCCATTCCCGGAGGACAAGAGTCACCAGCGCGGCAGCCAGCAGAATATAGACAAGGGGTTGGTTGAACTGCAGAAGAAATCGCAAAAACGGCCCCTGACTCTTTTTTGTCGTGATTACATTATAGCCGAAGCGCTTGCGGCGATCTTCCAGTTCAAACAGGTCAAGACCCTTTGTCGGGTCGGTTTCCAAAAGATCAATCACCTCTTCTGCAGGGAGAAAATGCCAATGTTTTCCAATCAATTGCTGCATGGCTTTGAACTCCTTTCGGACCGTGTGAGAACGGAGTACCAGCCTGTTCTTTTAATTTGGCTGGGATCTGAGCCGGGTTGCTCTTGTTCTACAGGTGGCAATTAAATACAAGAGATTCGTGATATCTAATGTCTTCATCATACAATTAAAAAAGGGGCTCCAAGGCCCCTTCTTGTATCTTCTGCGCATATTAATAATTTAGATCTGTGCCTTTTTGGTCATTTCCGTGGTAAACACCGCTGCATCATGCAGATCTGCGTCGGTTGGATGTTCATGGGCGCTGTGTGCCTCATCGACCCATGCCTCATGTTCAAGTTGCTTTGCCAGTTTGTCAATCAATTTGGGTTGTACCTTACCACGGCAACCAAATGTTCCAATCACCTTAGTCTGAGGCGCCATACCAAACGCATCTTCCAGCGCCTGCCGTGCAAAATTGCCGCCTCTGAGAGAACCGTGGGTTGTGAAGAAAGCGACTTTCTGATCCTTGGTGAGCTCTTTCAAAAAGGGCCTTACCTTTGAGGGCACACTGTGGGCCTGAACGGGAAAACCGCAGAAGATGAGTTCATACCCCATCGAATCACAATTTTCATCAATCGCTTTGATTGCTTTCTCGCATTGAAGTGCGTCATAAATAGCCTGGGCAATTTTTTCGGTATTTCCGGTCTGGGAATAGTAAGCGACAAGGACCTTTTTCATTGCGACCTCCTTTGTTTAAGATATTTTGCAATAAATTAATCTAATTTAGAACCATTATCAAGAAATAATCGGCGAGGGCGCTGTGGCTCTCGTTATCACATTGAATCGCCCCTTGGTATATTGCTCTTTCCCGTAGTAGCGAAGCCCGGAGGAAATCTCATAACAACGGATCAGTTGTGCCGGGGTGCTGACCCCGCTTAAGAGCTCCTCCACAATCTGTCGTTTGAGTTCGATTGCAAAATCTCTTCCGTGTTTCACGGCAGTTCCTTTCTCTCTTTGAGGGATCTTGGTTCCTGCCGACTCTTTACTCGAAATTGCAAACATTACTTGACGCGGTCGGGTTTAGAAACAAAAAACGAGTGCTTGTGTTGGGAATAGCGTTGGGAATAACAACCATAAAATAAAAAAGGATTACGCTAGATAACGTAACCCTGAATATTAATGGTAGTCCCACGGGGACTTGAACCCCGGTTTCCGGCGTGAGAGATCGCTAGAAACGCCAAAACCCGCCATTATATTGAACAATTACAAGGAACAACCCCCTTTAAACTGATTAAGTCCCGACCAGATTCCCGACCCAATACTTGACCTGTTTGCCTCCAACTGGTCAGCGTTGGTGGATTAAATATTTTGGGGATTTACGCTTGAAATAGTTGATCTAATGAAATGCTTTGAACGAGGGAACTGAGTTCACAACGACAGATGTTTATGTTTTCCCATTGGGACCTACAGTAACTTTTACAAATTCGCTAAAAATCTTATCATATCTATGGAATCCATCATTCTTTAAAACGACTGAGCTAATTATAAACTGTGGTTTTTTTATTATTTGAGCGGAATTATAAAGCAGAATTATATATTCTGCTATATCGATAAATTCTGCCGAGCTTACGAAACTTTCTGGCACCGCAATCCAAAGGAGGTTTGGGCTCAGAGCTATTACAACAGTAGCAATATTCTCGTCTTTGCCAAATGTCACTACTGGATTCTCTGTTAAAATGAACCTATAAGGAAAGTTATCGTCTATCTTAATTAACTGCCATGAAAACGAAGACAATGTGCGAACTATTTCGGAATCCTTACAGGATGAAAGCAGCATTAATCTAACTTGATTTTTGCCGTAATTTAAATCTTTTAAAATGTTGCAGCATTGTTCATATGTTTCGTGTGCATCCTCCTTCCCGTTTGCTTTTATTTCATCGAGTATTTCTTTTACAATGTGCCCTGTCAATTCATCATTTGCTTTTATTCTGTCGGGGTTTCTATTCATTAAAGAAAAAACGTAGATAGCCCAACTCTTCTTATCTTCATCGGTTAATGATGATAAGCGTGAATTGGATAAAATTTTTTTCATAACTTTTGCCGCATCGTTGTCAATTTTTGAGAGCTCATTTTCAACATAGTCTGGTGCTAATGTTTGAGCCCCTAAAAAATCCCTTTCTAGACTGTATAATCCATTCTCAAAACAAACCTGTGAAGGATGTTTGAGCTTAGATTGGATACACCCGTTACCAATTTTCTTGTAAACGAGCAATTGGCCACTTTTATTCCGCCAGTTCTGCAAATGAAATTTCGGAATGTAATGGTGTTTATTTTTAATTTGAAGGTTCATTCTCATTCTCACTTAAACATAATAAATCAAACAGACATTTCAGGCAGAACTGCTTGTTGAAAATACCTACTCATAAACGAATTTAAAAGTCTTGAGGTTGTGAATTACAATTTGAAAAGTGCCCTACAGAGTACATTGGGACCGGATACTTCGACGATCCAGAGGAGCAATTTATTAAATTTTTATAGCCCAATCCCAACTAAAGGTAATTTCCTCTCTTTTACCCATTTGATCTCTTACCCAATCAATAACAGGAATCAAATTTGATTGTCCTGTAGGTGCATAACAATTTGTACCTGTCCTATAGAAAGATCGACCACCCCATGGGGCTGCACGTGAAACGACTACTCTCTTCTGTCTGCCAACATCAACTTTCTCAACAACGACAAGCATGTATGAATGCATCATGTTATGAGAGCCGTAAATCATCATTTCATCACCGACCTTAAGAGGTTTTTCTACAATATACTTTTTTAAATTTTCTCCGACATAACCAAAAAGGGGATCTCTCTTTTGATTCAAATTCTTTTCGAAATGATCTGCTCGGGCGTCTTTTGTTCTCATTCTATCCTCATATAATATTAAGTTATGGGTATTGACATTCAAAATTCCTCATATGTATCTGAATTTTCCATTGAGTAGACCTTAACGTACAATGTTTTGTGGATTTTAATTCTCATCTTCAATTCCAGGATGAGTTACCCATAGTGGGATTTCCATTAGACCTATTTCCTCAGCTTTTAATATTATCGTTTCTCCATCAAAATCAGTGAAATGAATAAATTGATCTTTTTCTATAATGTCTTCCGCATCTGCCAAGAAAATCGAAAACTGGTTCATTTCAAAATCTTCATCCTTGAGATCTTCAAATCCTTCAAAATTACCTTTATCAGCATTAACTTCAAATTTTAGTTCCTTTTGTAAAGAAGGCAATAAAAGACGTACTTCTTGAGGATAATCTTCTTCCTCGACATCTCCAGAATCGAACAATAGATGACAATAAACTATTTGATTCAAATTTAAAATGACAGTGGATATAGGAGTTTCAAAAACAAAAAAGGGAATATAATCCTGAGAATTATTATTAATGAGCTTTGCCCAGAGTCGATTCACCTCGTGCGAGTTAATACTGAATATAAATTCTTCTTTGAAAGATTTGATACCTACGTTGATATAATTATTAAAAGGGCTAACGTCGATATCGGCTTCATTTGCAGCGTTAATAACCTCTTCATCATGTGTAATTGCATGGATAAATTCTTCTTTTGAAGTAATAGGCAACTTCTTTAGAAATCCTTTAGATTCTGGAAATATTGTTTCAAGAGTACTATCGAGTGCTTTGCATATTCTTATGGCCAAATCTAATCGTATTGTTTGACTACCGGTTTCTAGTCTCTGTATATGCTGCTGACTTATCCCTACCTTTTCTGCTAACGAACGTTGACTCATTTCTTTCTTTTCACGAAATAGCTTGATTTTATTTTTCATATAGGCACCTCCGTTAGTTTTATAACAATAATATGTGTCATACACATAATATTGTCAAGAAAACAATTATTCAGGAAGAAACAAATATCTCCGGCACCGGCGAGAATGGGCCCGCCCAGAGCTCGTCGGAGCCGGTGACGGGGATATTTGCACAATGTAACCTAGAGTTAAAAAACCTTGACAAAAAGGTATATCAGGTGTACCTAGAATACCAGAGTACATTAAATATACACGATTCAATCCAGATAAACAGGGGGTGTGAGAATGACAGAGGAAAGCAAAGGAAGAAAGATCACATTTCATTGTCCCGAAAATGTGGCTGAACGTTTGGACAGATTGGCAGAAAAAAGCGATACCCCTAGATCAAGACTTGTTCTGAACATGGTTGAAATCATGCTCGACTATGCAGAGATGACCCAAAAAGTAGGAATATTGCAGATGGCTATTCTCTTTCGAGATGCAGGAGATAAGTTGAAAGAAGTTGCAAAAACATGGAAAGAGAAAAACTCATTGAAAGATATCAAAATGTAAATGGAGCTACAGGCATTTTAAAACCTAAGAAATTAGAAAGTTTAAGAGAATAGAAAAAGAAAAGCCAAGCACACGACTTTGGCCGGTCCCGATGCTTGACTTTTCAGACACCAGAGAGAGTCTTGCGAAACGCTCAGGATGATCGCAATTTATCAGCACATCTTGAACGTGTCAAGGCTCTCTCCTTAACAGGAGAAACTGGTCTATGCACGATGCGAGAGAAAGCGGTCAAAGCTCATTAACAAAGGTTGATGAGGTTATCAAAAGCATCTTCAAACACTCTCACACTGCAAAAAATCTCACGCCGGAAGAAGCGGCAAAATTCAATTCCAGTAATTTCAAAATACCCATACCTGTAAATCGTACTAAAAGACCTGCGCGAAGGGGCGCGGGTAGAGCGCCCGCCAGCGCAGGCAAGCAAAGGCAGAACCCAGCAAAAGAGACTTTATTTGATCTGTCTCATTATGGGGGGAAAGAATGAACAACTTTCCTTTCCATCAAGAAGATTCTCAATCAGAAGATGCCCTCCGCATGGCGGAGTCTGTAACACGCCATGCGCTAATTTCACATGTGGGTAATATACGGTTTTTAACATGCGGTATTGATACAATGGATACCTCTTTTTATGTAAATTGGAGTGGTGCAAACTGGGACGAAATAAAGAATATATTTGATGAACGAAAAGCACGAGCCCAGCAAACAGACGGAATTTTAATTCAAGACCCTCCGGTTCGTAATCACCTTTTCTTTGCCAGTGGCAAGGCGCCGAACTATCGCTACCATATCCAATTCCCTGAGTATCATTGTTTCATCGCTATATCTGCACAACCGTTTAACAGTCCGAATGTCTATGTTTCATTTACATCAGAAGCTATCCATCAGAAGTCTTCGGAAAAAGAACTGATTGATCTTGTAACGCAAGATGTCGAGTCCTTCGGCGGGAAAGTGCTTTCCCATAAGATAAGTCGATGCGACTTATATGCGGATTTCAAGATCCCGGGAGGTTTGAATGATGATTTCATACGAAGCCACATGGTGGGGAAAAGCCATAAAACGAACCGATTCATGGATGGGGAGCGGTTGGAGACTTTTTACATTGGCGGCAAGGAATCATTAATTCAACTGAGAATCTATGACAAAGGCGTTCAAATCAAAGGCAAGGCGGATGAAGAACGATGGCTGCAACAGTGGCTTATTGATTATCCGAATGACGTATGGAGAATAGAAGCCCAGATTAGAAGGCCAGTTCTAAAGAGTTTCTTAATCAATACAGTAGAAGACTTGCTCAAGAAGAAAGCTGACCTGTGGCGTTACATTACGGAAGACTGGTTTTCTCTCCGTAATATGGACAATGAAAACACATCCCGAAGAACCATTCATGAATTCTGGAAAAAGATTCAGGCTTGCACTGAAATCTTTGGTCAGCAGCAGGGATCAAAAAGACATTATGAAAAGAAAAGGGCAAGTTCCAGTCAATGGCATATGGCCAGAATCGCGAACCATTGCATCCCAATAGCGGCGATTCATGATTTATGCGATCCGGCGGCATGTGTGGGAAAAGTCGCAAAAGAGGTTATGCGGATCATTGATAATGGCGATTTCTTGGAAAAGGTTAAGATGAAAGCCATTGATTTGGGCATTTCAATTCAACAAGAAGACAGGAGCGATGCCTATGAATTGTATCGAGAATTACGCGCTCAGCCATAGAAATCGTGAGCGTATTGAAAATGCTGATTTAGATGCGTTGCATGCGCTTATGTGGAAATGCCGGGAAGACAAGTTACCGTATAAAGGGGGGCTGTGGGCAGAAATTGAAAAGGTCGCCTATCGAAAATATGTCATGCAAAATTATGAGATCACACACGTATACAAACTGAACCGAAATACTGTGTATACCGCCAAAAGCAAGGAGAGCATTTAGCGGGTTACAAGGCGGCAATATGGATGGATTAACTGAGACATTGGGTAAGCGTTTAACGGCGCAAGAAGTTGCGGATTACTTGGGCGTTGACGCGGAAACGGTAAGGCGGTATTACAACAGTCTTGGCGGAATAAGGCTGGGACGCCTTATCTTGTTCTTTGAAAAACTGATTATCGAGAAGATAAAGGAGAACAGCCATGCCTTACAAGAGGAAGAAAAAGAACAAGGTGGAGTGGGTGGCCGATGTGATGCGTCAAGGCAAGAGATATTACAAGATATTCGATACGAAGGCGCAAGCGTTGGGTTGGGAGTCAGAAGTAAGAAGAGCTCCCGAAGAAGAATTGAAGACCCCTTCGGAATCCTTGAGGCTCATTGAATGGGCGACAAAATACCTTGAATATTCACAGATCAAGTTCACGGCAAAGACCTTCGACGAAAAGAAATCAGCATTCAAGGGCTTATTCAAGCAGCTTGATCCATCATTACCGGTTGAAAACCTCAGACCCGTTCAAGTGCTCAATTATCTGAGGACGCAAGCGGTAGAGCGTTCAGGCTATGCAGCAAACAAGGAAAGAAAGAACCTGCTGGCCGCTTGGAACTGGGGCATCAAGTATTTGAACCTGCCTTCACCTAATCCCTGTATGACGGAGCGTTTCCCGGAAGAAAGGCAAACCCGTTACATTCCCCCGGAAAGTGATTTCTGGAAGGTCTATGAAGTTGTAGAGGGGCAAGATAAAGTTATGCTGCTTGCCTACCTTCATTTAGCCGCGAGAAGATCGGAGCTTTACCGGCTCAGATGGGAGGATGTGGACTTTGCCGGGCGAAAGGTGAGGATCGGCACAAGAAAGAGGCTAGGGGGCAGTTTGGAATATGATTGGCTACCCATGACCGATGAGCTATTCAATGCCATGATCCTTCATCGTCAAGAAGCACAGACGGAATGGGTCTTCCCGAATCTGGAGAGGGGAGTTCCCTTTATAGCGCGTCAACGTCATATGAAGCGGATTTGTAAAAAGGCTGGGGTGAAGCCGTTTGGATTGCACGCCATTAGGCATTTAACGGCCAGCATACTAGCTCAGGAAGATGTTCCGATGGTGACGATTCAGCGGATTTTAAGGCACAAGCAATTGACCACAACAGAAAGATACATCCGTGGACTTGAGCCTGTGCGACCAGCCCTTGAAATCCTGTCAAAAAGAAATTCACGACCAGCAGTCACGACCATAATTCAATTGCCACAAAATAAAAAATCTGAGGCATTGTAAGTACCTCAGATTCTTAGAAAAGATTTGGTAGTCCCACGGGGACTTG
>Ga0302246_1000914_pt1 | contig 22985 bp, 20 predicted proteins | sample AAG_UR_Trp_MG_FD_193533 | JGI IMG/M metagenome (GOLD analysis project Ga0302246, IMG submission 193533) | Enriched activated sludge microbial communities from anaerobic digester in WTTP, New Holstein, Wisconsin, United States - AAG_UR_Trp | ecosystem: Engineered > Bioreactor > Anaerobic >...
TGCTGGATAACCGGACGGAACTGCTGAAATCGCTCGGCAATCTGATCGATATCAATACCGTCGAAGGTCGTGACGGCAGCATCAAGGTCTTCCTGTCCGACGGAGGATTGCTGGTAGACGGTACGATGACAAGAAGTCTGGCCCTTGAATCCCGTAGCACCGATCCATCCGTCTCCGATATTGTTTTTACCGATCAACCGGGTGAAGCCATAACAAATAGCATAAAACAGGGAAAACTGGGGGCATTGCTCGATGTCAGGGAGGAGATTATCCCCCGGTACCTGGGCTTGCTCGATACCCTGGCAAAGGGGATTGCCGACGAAGTGAATGCGGTCCATCGGGGCGGATTTGACCGTTACCAGAATACGGGGATCAATTTCTTTGACCCTGTGACCAAGGCGGAAGATATGCGGGTCAATGCGGAGATCTCCGGGGACATCAACCGGATTGCCGCGTCTTCGACGGTCATGGGAGACGGAGACAATGCCCTTAAGCTCAGCGAGTTGGGACAAAAAAAGTCGCTGAACGGCGGTCTGTCGACGTTCGGTGATTATTATACCTCGATTGTCGGCAAGATCGGGCAGGACGTAGCCAACTGTAACTGGTCCGTGGAGCATCAGAATAATATCATGCAACACCTGACCAATTTGCGGGAATCCATTTCGGGGGTATCCGTCGACGAGGAGATGGTGAAGCTGATCAAGTATCAGCTGGGGTATAATGCGGCAGGCAAGCTTTGCTCTGTCGTCGACGAGATGCTCGACACCCTGATGAGCATCCATCAATAAGAGGGTCATGCCAGCATTGGTCGGGAAAATGTGAAGGGCGGGTGATTATGCGAGTAACGGATAACATGAAGTATTCTTTGGCGATCAAAAACTTGAATGGCCTTCAGAAAGACTATAATGAACTGCTGGAAAAGCTGGCAACCCAGAAGCGAATCAACCGCCCTTCAGACGATCCGACAGGGATGATGAAAGTTCTGGATTGCAGACAGACACTGGCTACCATCGAGCAGTACCAGAGCAATATTGAGCGGGGAACAACCTGGATTTCTGCAACGGAAAAAACCTTGACCGGCATCATGGATCTCCTGTCGCAGGTCCAGGCTGCCGCCGGTAATTATGGCACGGAAACCGACTCCAGCAAGCTCATTTCAGCCAGCCAGGTGCGGGAGATACGAGATCAGATTCATTCTCTTGCCAACTACTCCCTGGGGGGAAGTTATCTGTTTTCCGGGTCCCTGGTCGGTACGGAACCCTTTTCGAATACCCTGCAGATTGCGCATACCGAAACCGGCAAAGGGGCAAAGAATGTCTACGGGGGTACCCTTGCGGTGAACGGAACCTACACGGGAACGACCAACAAAACCTATGTCGTCAAGATGACGGGAAGCGGGGCCGTCGGGAGCGCGTCTTATCAACTCTCCACGGACGGCGGAAAGACGTGGAGTGCTCCCTCTAATACCTGGAGCGGGGCCGGTACGGATACAATCCTTTTGGATAATAATGGGACGCCCCTGGACACGTCGGACGACCTGAATTTGACCTTTGCCGCCGGAAATGTCGGCCAAAATGATGTATTTTACGTCAAGGCATATGCCGCGGGATATTACAAGGGGGATGGCCAGTCCCTTTCTCTGCCGATCGGCCCTGATAATACTGCGAATTACAGCACCCCCGGAGAAGGGCTTTTCGTTCCCAAGGGTGGAACGGGTGTCGATGTATTTCAGGTCCTGTCGGATTTGATTACGGCCATGGAGAGCAATGATGTCGCGGGAGTGGACGCGTTGGTTGATGATTTGGCGAAAGCACGCGAGCAGCTGGAACTCGGGGTTTCTCTATGTTCAACGAAACAATATCGGCTGGACATGGCTAAGAACAGTCTTAACCGCTTGGACCAGAATGTTACCAATATCGCTGCCAATACGGAAAACGCCAATGTTACAGAGCTGGGCATGCTTTTATCCATGAAAGAGACTGCCCTGCAGTCGACCTATGCCCTGGCAGCCAAGTTAGGGGAAAATTCAATCCTGAATTTTCTGAAATAATCCCTCGCCTCGAACGAGGTCTTGCAGCCTTTTTAAACATTATGTCTGAGCAAAACGAAGAATCTAATCATTAAGACATGTTGAATTGATGAAATTTCCCGGCTGGCGCCTCAGGCACAGCCTTTCCGATTGACAGATGTCTGCATGCTGCTTTTTGGTCCAGCATGAAATGATTTTCTGTTGTCATGCCATGCGGACGCAGTGCGTCTGAAAATCAATCTTTATCTTTATATTCAGTGATTTACGGATACGGGTTTGTTCGGTATGAACACAGTGCTGACTGGTGAGAGGATGGCCGATATTATACGATCTTCGAAAAGCGGTTATATTGATCTTTTGATGTGTCCATGGCATTTCCGTAAACATCTGTGCCTTTAAACTTGAACACAAGATGCGAAAGATCAATGGTGCCGTCGCCGGAGGCGTTCTGGGTAATCTTGAAGGTTACCTTGGCGGTCAGAAGTTCGGGATCATAAACCACGCTGACGGGCATCGGATTCAGGCTGATTTCTGTTGAGGGGACTTTCATTCCCCAGTTGTAAAGGCCTCCCGTATCTGGACTGGACGACCTGCTGATGTTCCAGTTGGCGATGTTTTGGATGGAGGCCGGGTCCATATTCTTGTCAAAAAGAAAATTCATCGTATAATTCTTGCTCGCGTCCGGCGTTGCCAGCGATGGATCAAGAGAAGACACCTCGGTACCCGGTCCGGAAGCAAGATTGAGATTATTGACGTAGGCAGCGAGAAACCTCGGAGCGGAATTCTCGGTTATTGTGTTTTGCAAATCCGCATAAAACTCCGAGTCGGAGTCGGCAAGGACATTAAGCTCTGTCTGTGCCTTTGCGATTTGCTGTTGTTCGGCGTAGAGCATTCCCAGCTCATAATGGGCATTGGCAAAGTCCTTCTCAAGGGCCAGAGCTTTATCAAGTTGGTCCTGAGCTTCGTCGTATCTGCCCGCCATCCGGTATGTCTGCCCCAGGGCGTAATACCCAGCGGAATCCTGCGGGGACATCTGGATGACCCGCTTAAATTGCGCTTCGGCCTCGTTATAACGCTTCAGGCTCAGGTATCCCTGGCCGAGGGAGTAGAAATTTTGACTCACCGCCGTGTTTTTCCTGACGGCGGTGGCATACTGTTCCAAAGCCTCTTCGTATTGACCTTCTGAAAATAAAAGATTTCCCAGGCTGAGGTTCAGGCCGTCAGCGGAAGGAAAGACCTTGCTTGCCTGACGATAGGTTTCAATTGCTTCTGAGGTCTTGCCGTTGCTGACAAGAGCATTCGCCATGTATTCAAAGGCCTTTAATGCATTATCCGAAAAGGGCGAAAGGGAAATGGAGCGCTTGAATTCCCGGACGGCTGTATCGTAATCCTTGGCCGTGAACGCATCGATACCACGCCCCAATGCCCCTCCGGCGATGTTATCCATCATGGCAACCGTTGGCGTTGTAGCGGAAAAAAGCAAGTCTGCGGCGGTGTATGTTTCCATGTAATAATTATCGGAATAATTCCCGCAAACTTTAGAGTCAGAATCCATGTAAAGTTTTGTTAAACGTCGTAGCCGCTAACGATGGATTTTGAGAAAAATATTCTTAGGCGCGACCTTCACATGGAATACGTGGGGTCATTAAATACGCAGATGTGGCACCAATATTGCTAAATCACCTGTTGCTGGATATTCTTTATGCAACCGGCAGCAAAAGCCGTATACAGCGTGTTTTGCTCAGAACTGAAAAGAGAAAGGTTTGTTGACTTTCGCCGGGGAGGAGGATTTTATTTTCATGAAAGTCGTTATATTTGCAGGTGGTATCGGAACACGCATCTCAGAGGAATCCTATCTCAAACCAAAACCCATGATTGAAATCGGCGAAAAACCCATCCTGTGGCACCTCATGAAAATATACGAGGCCCAGGGTTTTAACGATTTTATCATCTGCGTTGGCTATAAAAGTTTCATGATCAAGGAATATTTCCTTAACTACTACGTTTACAATTCAGACGTCACCGTCAATCTTCTGACAAACAGTTTTGAAGTCCACCGATCCAATACGGAAAAGTTTCGCGTCACGCTTGTGGACACAGGCCTGAATACGAGAACGGCGGGCCGTTTAAAACGTGCTCAACATTATATCGGCCACGAAGACTTTCTCCTGACATACGGGGACGGACTGGCGGATGTCAACCTGAAGGAGTTAATCGCCTATCATCAGGAACATGGAAAAATTGCGACCGTAACCGCCGTGCAACCGGCTGGCCGCTTCGGTCTTCTCGGTGTCGAGGATGACGCGCGTGTATCAAGCTTCAACGAAAAACTCCTGGGGGACGGCGGCTGGATCAACGGTGGATTTTTTGTGCTGAAACCGGAAGTGTTTGACTATCTGCCTGAACATTCCGACAGCCTCATGTGGGAGGAATTCCCGCTTCTTAAGCTCTCCAAGGACAACCAGTTGATGGCTTATAAACATCACGGGTTTTGGCAATGCATGGATGCCATGCGCGACAAAGAAATTCTCGAACAACTCTGGAGATCGGGGCAGGCAAAATGGAAGATTTGGGAATAGGCTGCAGATAGAATCATGTTCAACAACATTTATCATAATAAGAAGGTCCTCATCACAGGACACACAGGATTCAAGGGATCATGGCTGGCCTTGTGGCTGTCCCAAATGGGTGCGAACGTGACCGGCTATTCCCTGCAACCGCCGACTGAACCCAACCATTTCCGGTTGCTAGACATCGACATCAACTCCGTCATCGGCGATGTGCGCGACACGGAGCGATTAAAACAGGTATTTCAAGAGCAACAGCCGGAAATCGTATTTCATCTTGCCGCCCAGGCTATTGTCAGATTTTCTTACAAGGAGCCAATTGAAACATTTACCAGCAATGTCATGGGAACGGTCAATGTTCTGGAGGCGTCAAGAGCAAGCGACGGCGTCCGCGCCATCGTCAATGTAACAAGCGATAAATGCTATGAAAATCGGGAATGGTCCTGGGCTTACCGGGAGATTGATGCCCTGGGCGGTTATGATCCCTACAGCGCCTCAAAGGGGTGCGCTGAACTTATCGCCGGTTGCTGGCGTCAATCTTTCTTTAATCTGAATGATTATGGCAGCGCACATCACACGCTTCTGGCGAGCGCCCGAGCCGGGAATGTCATCGGTGGCGGCGATTGGGCTGCGGACCGTCTTATCCCGGACATCATGCGCGCCGTCCATCAACAGGACAAGGTCAAGATTCGGAATCCACAGGCCGTCCGTCCTTGGCAATATGTTCTGGAACCACTGAGCGGATACCTGCTCCTTGGTCAAAGGCTGTTGGAGGGCCGAAAAGAATTCGCCGAAGCTTGGAACTTCGGACCATCCGAAAATGAAAATATGACAGTAGGCGAGATTGCCGATCAGGTGAAAAAAGTTTGGCCGAAAATGGACTATGAAAACAGTCAAACGACGAATCAGCCGCATGAAGCGGAGATGCTCCGGCTCGACTGTTCAAAAGCGCGCACAAAGCTAAAGTGGTTACCCGTATGGGATGGGAAGAGCGCCATTGAGAAAACCACTTTTTGGTATAAAACCTTTTATGAATCCGGCGAAGTACAAAGCATGGAACATCTCGAAAGTTTTATTGCTGACGCAAAAAGCAGACATCTCGCCTGGGCTGAAGAATGAAATTTGTCGAAACGAAACTCAAAGGGGCCTTTGTTATCACGCCTGATCTGATTGAAGATGAAAGGGGATTCTTTGCCCGCACTTTTTGCCGCCGCGAATTTGAAGATCATGGATTAAACCCCGATTTGGTTCAATGCAACCTCTCTTTTAATAAAAAGAAAGGCACGCTACGAGGCATGCACTATCAGGCCAGTCCCCATGCCGAAGTAAAACTGGTCCGCTGCACTGCCGGGGCTGTTTACGATGTCATCATCGATCTGCGTTCTGCTTCGCCCACCTTCAAACAGTGGTTGTCAGTGGAACTGACGGCGGAAAACCGCAAGATGCTCTACATTCCCAAAGGTTTTGCCCATGGTTTTCAGACTCTTGCCGATAATACGGAGTTGATCTATCACCATTCTGCCTACTACAGCCCTGAGTATGAACGTGGTTTGAAATTTGATGATTCAGGTCTCAGCATTGATTGGCCATTGCCCGTGGATGTGATTTCTGCCAGGGATCAGAGCCATCCCCAGATTGACAATAAATTCCTAGGGAATTGAACAATGAACTGTCGTTTCTGCGGAAAACAATTGGAACATCACTTCATTAATTTGGGCGTGGCCCCACCGTCAAACGCCTATCGCTATGAAGAAGATCTTCACAAACCTGAGTTGTATTATCCGCTTAAACTGTTTGTGTGCGACGATTGCTGGCTGGTGCAGACGGAAGATTACACGCGCGCCGATGAGCTCTTTCGGTCCGATTACGCCTACTTCTCATCAACCTCAAGAACATGGATTGATCATGCCGCCCAATACAGTGCTATGATCTGCGACCGGCTTGAACTCGGCAGGAATAGCTTTGTTATTGAAATCGCTGCCAACGATGGTTATTTGCTGAAAAACTTTGTCGCCCGAAACATTCCCTGTCTCGGCATCGAACCGACAAACAGCACAGCTTCAGCAGCGGAAAAGATCGGGATTCCTGTTTTGCGCGAATTTTTCTGCACAGCGCTTGCGCAACGGCTCTGCAATCAGGGCAAACAGGCCGATCTGATCATTGGCAACAATGTCTATGCCCATGTGCCAGATATCAATAATTTCACCGCAGGCATGAAAACAGCGCTTAAGCCAGGGGGAACGATTACTCTTGAATTTCCCCACCTCATGCGCCTGATTGAACATGCCCAATTTGACACCATCTATCACGAGCACTATTCTTACTTCTCGCTATACACGGTCAGCCGCATTTTTGCGGCAGCCGGTCTGCGAGTCTTTGATGTGGAAGAACTAGTTACCCATGGCGGCAGTCTGCGTATCTATGGCTGCCATGCCGAAGACAAACGGCCCAGAAAAAACGCAGTGTCGAACGTTCTGGATGAGGAAGAAAAGCGGGGACTGCAAAGCCTGCCTGCCTATCAAACATTTCAGCAGCGGGCAGACCAGATTAAAGATCGCCTGCTCGCTTTCCTTATTGAACAGAAACGCATCGGCAAAAAAGTGGCGGCGTACGGTGCGGCTGCCAAGGGAAATACCCTCCTCAACTATGCGGGAATCAAACGAGATTTGATCCCCTATGTCTGTGACGTGGCTCCCTCCAAGCAGGGAAAATTTCTTCCCGGCAGCCATATTTCTATTCTGTCGCCATCCGTATTGAAGGAAGACAAACCAGATATTGTATTGGTTTTACCTTGGAATATTGCCGATGAGATTATCCAGCAGCATGCGTATGTACTTGACTGGGGTGGATCATTTGTTGTGGCGGTACCGGAAATAAAAGCTGTGGAACGTGTACGATGAGTCGCATTTACTATACAAAGCCAAGCATTACAGATCTGGAAATTCGCTATGCCACCGATGCGGCTGCTAACGGTTGGGGGGATCGCTGTTATGAGTACATTGCCCGTTTTGAGGATGCCTTTCGTCAACACCTCGGTGTTAAATATGCCATAGCTACCTCCAGTTGCACGGGTGCTCTGCATATGGGATTGGCCGCCTTAGGCGTTGGTCCGGGGGACGAAGTTATTTTAGCGGATACCAACTGGATCGCCACTGCTGCTCCCATTACCTATCTCGGGGCAAAGCCGGTGTTTGTGGACATCCTGCCAGACAGCTGGTGTATTGATCCGGAAAAAGCGGAAGCCGCAATTACACCGCATACAAAAGCGATCATTGCGGTGCATCTTTACGGCAACTTGTGTGATATGGGCGCTCTTCTTACTATTGGGGATCGTTACGGCATTCCAATAATTGAAGACGCCGCCGAAGCCATCGGATCGATCCACCACGGCAAACGGGCCGGTAGCATGGGTATATTCGGTACCTTTTCCTTCCACGGCACAAAAACCATTACAACAGGCGAGGGGGGCATGTTCGTCACCAGTGATGCAGACCTGTATGAAACCGTTCTGACACTCTCCAACCACGGTCGAGCACGCAGTCAGACAAAGCAGTTCTGGCCCGACATGGTGGGATTCAAGTACAAGATGTCCAATATACAAGCGGCCATTGGTTGTGCACAAATGGAGCGCATTGATGAACTTGTTGCTGCCAAGCGGCGGATTTTTACCTATTATGACAAACATCTTTGTGAACTGCCGTTAAAGATGAATCCAGAGTCTAGGGGAACAATAAATGGCTATTGGATGCCCAGCATTGTAGTCAACAAAGGGATTCATTTTAACAAAGAAGCTCTTCTTTCCGCATTTAAAGCAGACAATATTGATGGACGCGTGTTCTTCTGGCCGTTGAGTATGCTGCCAATGTTCGAGAAAAAAATAGAAAATACCGTGAGTTATCGGTTGTATAAACGAGCTATCAATTTACCCACGTACCATGATCTCACCGAGATTGAGATGGATCGAGTGATTGGCATTATCAAGAATTTTATTAACTGAGGAATGACGCAATCATGGATTTTGAACAAATAAAAAAATATTGGGAGGAAAGAGCATCCTTTGATTCTAGTGCTCAATCTACGACTCAAGACTATTTCATGCGCGAAATTGAATTGTGTGTGATGAGGGAACAGATCGCAAAATTAAAGCCAGTCAGGGTTATGGATATCGGCTGTGGGGATGCTAGAACAACATTGGGGTTGGCTTCTGAGTTTCCGATGGTGCGTTTCTACGGTGGGGATTATTCTGAATCCATGGTGAATAATGCCAGCAATAACATTGCTGCTTCAGGTGTAAAAAATATAAATGTTCAAGTATGCGATATTACTCAACCACTGCAAATAGATAAGCTTGAGTTAGCATACACCATGCGCTGTTTGATAAATTTGCCTACATGGACTCTTCAGAAACACGCCATCAATCATATATATGATGCATTAGCGCCACACGGGTATTATGTCATGATCGAAAACTTTATTGAGGGCCAAGAGAACTTTAACCAAGTGCGTGCGGCGTTTGATTTACCTCCAATTCCTGTCCGCAGCCATAATCTTTTTTTTAAACGGAAGGAGCTTCTCAAATATATTTCCTCGATGTTTGATGTCATGGAAGAGGTGAATATAAGTAGCACCTACTATCTTGTAAGCAGAGTTATTTATTCAAGACTTTGTAAGGATAAGTCCCTGCAACCAGACTATTTTGATGAACACCACCGCTATGCTGCGGGTTTGCCATTCTCTGGTGAATACGGTCCGGTGCGCATGATTTGCATGAGGAGGCAATGATTTATGGATAAACGCGGTTTGGATTTCGTTATGAGTTCTCTTGAGGATAAATATTCATACAACTTCAAATGGCTTGGACGCCCCATCATACAGTATCCCCAGGATATGGTCGCCGTTCAGGAACTAATCTGGCAAGTCAAGCCTGACCTGGTTATCGAGACCGGCATCGCGCATGGGGGTTCTTTGATCTTGAGTGCTTCCATGCTAACGCTCATCGACTATTGTGAATCCGTTGAATTGAACACAACGTTTAACCCGCGCGCTACGAGACGCCGTGTGTTGGGGATTGACATTGATATCCGCGCGCATAACCGGGCTGCCATTGAAGCGCACCCTATGTCGCATCGCATTGACATGATTCAGGGGTCATCTGTTTCGCCGGAAATCGTCGCACAGGTATACGAAAGTGCCAAAGATTATAAGCGAGTGCTGATCTGCCTTGATTCAAACCACACGCACGAACATGTATTGGCCGAACTTGAAGTTTATGCACAATTTACCAGCATGGATAGTTATTGTGTCGTTTTTGATACTATTATTGAAGACATGCCTGACAACATGTTTCCTGACCGTCCCTGGAACAAGGGGAATAACCCAAAGACCGCTGTTCACGAATATTTACGTCGCCTGGAGAAAGAAGGCCGGAAGGCCGCTGACGGAGAACCACTCCATTTTGAGATTGACAAAATGATTGAAAATAAGTTGCTGATCACTGTTGCGCCGGATGGCTATTTAAAAAGGGTTAAATAAACGTCATGTCGTGTGGAGATTTACATGATGAGGGAATAAGGGGATATAAAATGCAATTTGCAATTTGTGTTATGGAACCGGAAGGTTTCAGGTACGCCCATTTTCTTTATGATATTTGCAAATACCTTTGTTTTGGGATCGAGTCGGCAGGATACAAATGCAGCATTCAACGCAACAAACTATCTCCTGATTGCACAAACATTATCGTGGGTGCTCATAATCTCACAATTCCGGCGGTTGTGGAAACAATCAAACAAACAGGGAATTACATTCTGCTGCAATCAGAAATCATCACGGGCGATTCGATTAATAACTGGCCGTCTCAAAAATCCTTTGCTGATGTTTATCTGCCACTCATGCGTCAAGCTCAGGCGGTTTGGACGGGGGTTGAAACGAATGTCAGTGAATTGAAGAAATTGAATGTGGAAGCAGGTCTGATATTGATAGGATATCATCCCCAAATGGAGGAAATTCATCACAAAAAAAATAAAGATATAGATTTTCTTTTTTGTGGTTCTATTACCCCGCACAGGAAAAAATTGCTTGATGCATTGACCAAATACGGAAGCAACGTGGTAACTATGTTCGACGACGCTGCCATATACCGCAACGACCTTATAGCACGTGCACGAATCAACCTGGCTCCGAATCAGGGGCCGGAAATGAATCACTTGGGTTACAGCAGAGTGTCGTACCTGCTTAACAATCGCGCCCTCGTTGTAGTCGAACGTTGCTATGACCAGGCCATGTATGAACACTGCTTTCCGTGGGCTGAGACGGAGCAATGGGTTGATCTCTGCATGGAAACTCTTCGACGACCCGATTTGGACCTTATCACTGAAGAATACTATGAGCGGTTCAAGAAAATCCGGATGGTTGATTTTATCGCACCGCTGCTCGACAAGTTCATTTCAAAATACGGATCTTGTTCATCCGTTAAAACATCCATGCAGGCTGACGGGCAAATTATACCAACTATTGCTTCAGCAGCGAGCTCTCTATCCTTCCGCTTCCAGGAAAAGACCGTACCGAGAATGACATCCATTATCATCCTCACCCGCAATCGTCTTGACTATACTAAAAATTGCCTCAAAAGCATCAGAAAACATACACCGGAACCTCACGAGATCATTTTTGTGGACAACGGTTCCACCGACGGAACGGTCAAATGGCTGCAAGGTCAGTTAAAGAAAAACAAAAATTACCGGTTGATTGAAAACAAAGAAAACGTTGGTGTGGCAAAAGGGCTTAATCAGGGTATCAACCTATCTCAAGGCGAATTTATCCTGTTCATGCACAATGATGTCCTGGTCGGCAATGGGTGGCTTCCCTCGATGCTGGAGTGCCTGAATCATGCACCCTTGGCCGGTATTGTCGGCCCCATGACGAACAACATCAGCGGCCCCCAGCAGGTTGCTTCCGGGGAATACCAGTCCGTGAATTACCTGGATAAATATGCGGCAAGGTTCAGAGAGCAATATCGTTATCGCCGGATTCCACTGAGAAGGATTGTCGGGTTCTGCATGCTTTTCAGAAGGGCCTTGGTCGAACAGATCGGCATGCTGGATGAGAGCTTCGGTACGGGGAACTTCGAAGATGACGATTTTTGTCTGAGGGCGGCACTGGCAGGGTATAAAAATTATATTGCGGGGGATGTCTTCATCCATCATCATGGAAGCAGAAGCTTCATCGACAACAAGATCGACTACAGCGCGACGATGTCCGGTAATAGAAAGATCATCGAGCAGAAATGGATGTTGAGTTCTCAGAGCGAAGCGGGAAAGAAACTGGTTCTGCTCAAAGCGGTCGAATTGGCCAATGATCTTTATCAGAAAGGGAAGCTGGATCAGGCCGTCGAAGCGCTTATCAACTGTATTAAAGTCACACCGGATGCCGAAGCAATCTACTATGAAATGGCCCGGATGTTTCTGGAATCCAGGAAATTCCCGGAGGCGTGGGAAGTGATTGAATCCATGCCTGAAACCGCGAGCAACACTCTAAAAGGCCTTGAATGCACTGGCTACGCTAAAGAAGGCTTGGAGTTGGACGACGAGGCTTCGTGCTATGCGGACCGCATGCTGGCGCTGGATGAGAGATATGCACCGGCGCTCAATTTGCGGGGTGTCCTAGCTTATAGAAAGGGCGAGAAGAAAAAAGCAGCGAATTATTTTAAAAAGGCCATCGACGCGGATCCAGGTTACGGGGAAGCCTATACCAATTTGGGTGTCCTGAACTGGGGCCTGGAGAAAAAAGACGAGGCGATCGAAGACATCGAAAAGGGTTTTATTCTGGGACCGCTCGTTCCTGACCACAGCTCGATATACTACTCTGCCATGATATCTATAGGGCGATTCGCCGAGGCGGAGATGGTTCTGCTCGATGCCCGGCGTCTCTATCCAGACAGTAAAGCGATTGCCTTCCTGTATATCGATGCATTGATCCAGCAGGGCAAATGGGATGCCGCCATGTTGCAGATTGAAGATGCCCTTGTTTCCTTTGACCTGGACGAGGGAATGCTTAATGCGGCCATGTCCGTTCGCGAGCACCTGGGGCACCGCCGGATAGGCCAGGACAATACCCAGGAAGGTACGCTCTCTTTATGCATGATCGTGAAAGATGAGGAAGCGCACCTGGCGAAATGCCTCAGGAGCGTCCGTGATATTGTCGACGAAATGATTGTCGTGGATACAGGTTCGACGGATAAAACCATGGATATTGCGCGGGTTTTTGGGGCGCAGGTTTCCGAATTTCCCTGGACAGGCGATTTTTCCGCGGCACGTAACCAGTCCCTTGCCAGGGCTACCGGAGACTGGATTTTAATTCTTGATGCCGATGAAGTTCTGTCACCCCTGGATTTCGAGGAGTTGAAAAAACTGATCGAAAGGCCTGCACCTGCCGCCTTTTCCATCGTGACAAGAAATTATATAGATAATGTAAGTACTCTCGGCTGGACAGCGAATAAAGGGGAATATCCGGAGGAAGCCGGAAGAGGATGGCTTCCAAGTCCCAAAGTGAGACTTTGCACGAGAGGAGAAAACATTTATTTCTCCGATCCGGTTCATGAAACCTTGGAGGCATCAATTGCCAAAGCAAATATTCCAGTAGAATCATGCAACATCGTTGTGCATCATTATGGAAAATTGTCAGGAGAACTTGACCTCAAAAAGGGAGAAAGCTATTACCTGTTAGGTAGAATAAAGCTCGAGGCGGATCCGACCAATTGCAATCATATCCAAGAATTGGCCAGACAAGCCCAAACACTGGGAAGATATGAGGAATGCATAGATTTATCATTACAGCTGATAGAGCTTGCCAAAACGAATTTACAGGCGAAAGCATATATGGGCATGACACATCCCTTGAAAATGAATCCGGAAACGGAGACATATATTCACCTTGCCTCCTCATATCTCATGCTTGAGCGCTATGAGGAAGCTTTGGCGGCATCCCAAAGGGCCGTTACCATCAGTCCAAACATCAAAGAAGCTGTGCAAACTTACGCAAATTGCGAAATTATAGCAGGATCGGTCGACAAGGCCTATGATACTCTGCACGGGTTACTCATAAAAGAACCTGACTACCCTCCCGCACTTTTGTTACTTGCCATCGTATTTTGCCTGAAGGGACAAACTGAAATGATGCGGGATATCTTCGTCCTTCTGTTGAACCGAGGCTTCAACATCACACCGGGTTTGAATAAAATGGCTAAGCAATTAGCATCCTCTCAGGGAAAAACGGATAATGCCCTGTTAATTCTGCAGGCGACAATAGAAAGCAAGTTGGGTGATAAAGAAACCATACAACTTCGTGATGCCTTGCTGAACAGTTGAAACAGACAAATAAATTAGGGCACTTTAGAGCGGCTATTGCGATGGGTTGCTCCGAAGACCGGCGGCGATGTTCAGATTGATATTGATCAAGATATCCAGTTTCTCCGGTGACGGGAAGGCCATGACGTCAAATGTGCGCTTGTCGACGAAGAGGCTCAGCGATAAAAGATCCTGTCTTAGTTGTACGGGCAGCGGGTTGTCGTCTTTTGCCAGCTCTCCTTGAAGGATTGTCCAGATATCCTGATTGAATTTGAGGGATTCGGATCTTTTCCCGTCACGGTCATCGGGATCCCAGTTGCCCCGGCATTTTTTTAGTTGCAACGCCGCCTTGGTGAGAACCATCGCTTCAATTTCACGGCCGGACATGACCGACTTCTGGGCTGATTTATATGCTTCAAGTTGAGCTGCGGACACGATTTAATACCTCCTGCTCATAGTCTATTAATTTCTTTGTATCCTTGAGGGCCTGATAGTATTCGTTCTTCAGCAGATGCTCGCTGATCCGGCCGACATGCTCAAGGGTGCTCGGTACAGCGTTGACCAGATCCCTGACGAGGGTCCAGTAGGTGTGATGGTACTCAACCAGATTTCCCCCGTCGATGTACATCATCTGAATGGCCAGATATATTTTGCTGCAATAGGTTGTGGCCTCATCAGGGCGCATGATGTCTTTTTCCCGCAGAACCGGCGCACTGTTCTCGATGATAAATTCTGAACGTTTGGGACCGTTCTGTATGACCGCGCCGCTGATGATCAGTTTTTCGTGTGGTTTCAGGTCTATTTTCAGTGCCATAGCGGACTCATATCTCCACGGCCAGGAAGGAACCCGGCTCGATTTCCGCGGTTGATCCCATCCCATTGTTCTTTATGCGGTCGCGGAATGAAAAAAGATTGTCCAACGACAATGATAACTCTGAATCGGTTGCTCCGTCATTCAATTGGCTGGGCGAGGGTTTTGACGCCGGTTCGTTATCAGGAGACAACCGCTGAGCTTCTTCAGCGATAATCCGGACTCTTTTGATGAGATCCGCCCGCTGGTAGGTTGCAATCGGAAAGAACGGCGGATCGCGAACAATATTCAGGTCTGATTCCACGTGTTTCTGCAGGTTGTCGATCTGCGCTATTATTCCCAGCAACGGTGTTGGTGTTGTTTCGGCTTCCCCTGAAAAAGAACTGGAGTTGGTGGTCATTCCTGCGGAAAGGGGTCTGTTTGGGGTGACGGAGTTGTCCTCACCAGCAGAGCGGACCGCATTCTGTATCCCCTCCGGGTGTATATGAATGTTTTGTATATTCATAATATTACCCCCCCTTTATGGGGTCGGATGGGGAGGAATCCTTCCTCCCCATCCGAAGCCCGGATTGGCGATTATCCGAACAGTCTCAGAACCGACTGTGCGGCCTGGGCAGAGAGGCTCAACGCCGTCGTGCTCAGGGACTGCCTGGTCTGCAGCATCAGCATGTTGGCACCTTCTTCGTTGGTGTCGGCCAGGGTCAGCTTGTTGGCGCCTTCGGTCAGCGTGTTGATCATGTTCGTCGAGAAGTCCTGGCGCACGGTGATAATGCTCAGGTTGCCGGCGAGACTCGACGAGTTCTGTCTCAGCTTAGTTAAAGCAGAGTCCAATTGCGTGATAGAGGCGTTGATGTCAGTGGCACCATCCGTCCACATGGTGGTTCCGGCATTTGCCGCCGTAATGTTCAAACCATCAACTCCCGTAGTCGCGTCAAAACCTACCACATTAAGCGTAGCACCTTCAAACTTAACTTCCATTGTCCTGAGTCCCGTAGTGGCAGACAGGAGGTTTTTGCCCTTATAGCCTGAATCTTCAGCCAACTCATCGATCTGGGTGCGCATTTCGTTATACTGCGCCTGGAGAGACGTCAATTCTGTTGACGGAGCATCAACAACCGTGGGTGTCGCCGTCGTCAAAGTGCCAACACTTACATCGGTGCTAACGAGGTCCGTGTTAAGTCTACTAATCGTTACAATGTCTCCGTTGGCGGTCGCTGAATAGCCTAAGCCTGTCAACGTGCCGTTAAGATTAATCGCGGTCATCAGGGATTCCGCATCCGCAATATCCGTACCGGCCGAATTGAATGTATTTGCAGTAGCTCCACCGTTAACTGTTGCAACAAAGGCTTGCCCCCCGATTGTTATCGTTGTACCTGCCGCAAAACTGGTCAAATCAATCCGAATCGTATCATTACCCGCGGCCGTCGTGTCCGCGCTCAGGGCTGCCTGGGCGATACCTTTGGCCTGTTCGATCATCGCCGTGATCGCCTTGATACCTTTGTCGGCTGCGGTGATCGTCTGGACTGCCTGTCCCATGGCATCCTTCAAACTGTCGATGACGGACGCGCGGGAGTTTAATGACTGCGAGGCGAAAAAGGATACGGGATTGTCGATGGCTGTGTTGACTTTTTTACCCGAGGCCAGACGGCCCTGCGTACGATTGAGAAGGCTCACTGTATCCTGAAGACTCAGGAGGTTGCTCCGCATGCCTGCGGTTAAGGAAATATCATTGATAGCCATGGTAAATTTCTCCTTTTCTAGGTTTTTTGTCGGCATTCCTTGCCGAATTCTTATTTGCCGATCCGATCGGCTTTTTCGGGCGGCATCTGAGCGGTCTTTGTCAGCGATCCTCCTTCCTGACCGTCTTTTTTCATCTGCCTTTGACAGTCTTATCGGTAATCTGTGCGAACAACTTTAGACGTTTTTCGAAGGCGGCTTTCTAAGCGATATTCCTTGGGAATGTCTTTAAAGGAGAAAGGAGATTTAAGTGACCGTTTTTCGGATGTTATGCTGTACGACGGGGCGGTGCCTGTCAGGCATAGACCGGCGACCGGATTCAGGATGATTTCCTTGCGGCAATATAATTTTTCAGCAGGATGCCTTCCCTGAATTCAGGGTTGAGGGCCAATCCCCGGTCAATGGCGTCCTCCGCGTCCCGCCAGTCCTTTCTTTCGAGGTAGGCCCGGGCGAGGTTGTAATGCAGGTGCTCATCGGCGGAGTGGACCACGATGGCTTTCTGGTAATTACCGACGGCCTTTTCGTAATCGCCGTCTTTCCGGCATTGGATCCCGGCGGAATTGTACAGGTCGACCAGGTAGTAACGCACGTCTTCATCTTTGCCGATGATGTCCTGAACGGAGGCAAAATCTCCCCGTTCCAGGGCCAGACAGGCTTTCCGGATGCATTCTTTGCTGGAAGCGGACCCGCCCGATATTTGACCGGCGTTGTCATCGAATTGACGTTGACTCATGATTTCCCGCACTTCTTCTTCTTTGAGCATCATGAGCTGGTGCATGAAGTCGAGAGTCGTTCCAAAATCGTCGTCGCGAAAGGTCACAGGACCGTAGACGTCCCGAAAGGTTTTGGATGCCGCAAGCTGGCTCTGGAATTTATTGATGTCGCTGGCCAGTTCCTTCGCGTCGGAGGCCAGCATCCTCGTGGCCTTCATCTTTTCCAAAACCTGTTTGAATCCGGAGATGCAGGAATAGATATTCGATTTCTGAAGGTGAGTCCTGCACTCGTTCAGTTTGATGTTGATATTGACCACTTCGTTTCTGTCAATGGATTCGCTCATGCGGTGTTTCCTCGATTCCGTCTCTTGAAGATTTGATCCTCCCCCCCGTACTGTTTGCCCTTGGAAAAGGGCCGTTTTTATGGTCATTTGCAATAATCGTGACATGATTGATTATGCAAGTGGGATTTTTTCTTTAAAGAAAGACGCCACGACAACCGTCTTCCGAAGGGATCACGCATTCTTAAAGCCAAATACGTGCCGGTATGTTGAAAAAATAATCATGATTTTTGTGAGCTATTTCACACTTACGGAAAAACATCCCCGGCGCCCTAAAGTTTTATCCTTCTTTTGCCGATACAAAGATCGAAAAGGTAATTGTTGAAACGGGGTGGTGTATTTATGACCATATCGACATATCAGGTGGACAACGTCATCAAGGCCTATAACAAGCAAAACAGGCTGGGTGCCCGTTCGTTCGCTTCACAGGACGTGAAAAAAGGGGAATCGTGTGTGGATATGGTTTCCCTGTCAACCAATGTGGATAAAAAGGAAGCGTACCAGAAAATTTCCTACAGCCTGTTGGATGTCATTCTGAAGGACAGGCGGTAGTGCTTTATTTCCCCAGTCATGCCGAAAAATGGGGGAATGTCCTGTGCAGGTCGGTTTTGCGCCCCGGGGATTAGGAGACAAGGATGTTACAACTGGCCGTATCGGAAGAATTCGGTTCATTGAAAAAAAAGATCCTCGTCGTCGATGACGATAGCAGTCTGCGGCAATTGATTATAGAGGGCCTGTCCGCCTTCGATTACGATATCGCGGAGGCTGAAAGCGGTACGGAGGCGATCCGCAAAATCGAGGAACGGGTCTACGACCTGGTCATCACGGACATGATGATGCCGGGTATGAGCGGGATGGAACTGCTGACCCGGATTCGGGAGGTCAAGCCGGAGACGGCGGTCTTGGTCATCACGGCTTACCCTGCAACTCACCTGGCCGTTACGGCCATGAAAAAGGGCGCCGTCGATTTTCTCGCCAAACCTTTCGACATTGACACCCTCCTTTTCAAAGTCAATGTTTCTCTTCAGGAAACCGCCATTTCCGAGAACAACGTCCAGACGGCTGGCGCCGAATCCATCCAGATGGTCAACAAGAAGGAGGAACTTTCCCTTAAGAATTATATTTATGAAAATATAGAAAACGCGTCCGGGGGGAACGACCAGATATTTCAGAAGATCGTGGATATGGCCATGCAGGTCGTCGATGGCGAAAGCGGCGCTCTTCTGCTTTACGATGAAGATGAAAAACTGTTTCACCCCCAGGTGATCAAAAGCGATGATGTACAGGATTACCTCGATAAAAAACTGCCTTTCTTAACGAAACTGTTTTCCGAGGTGGTGGAAAAACGGGAAGCGGTCGCTGCCAAAAGCGATGAAGCGGGGGAGTTTCTGCCGACCATTATCTGTGCGCCCCTGATGATCCGCAACCGGGTATTCGGTGTTTTGACGGTTAAAAAGGATGGCCGGGGTCCGGGGGTAAACCGGAATGATCTGCAGCATATTCAGAGCCTGACGAACAGGGCGTCATTGAATCTGGAAAACAAGGTCCTTTACGAAAGTCTGTATGTCAACCTGATCGAAACCTTCAAATCTCTCGTGGCGTCCATCCAGCTTCGGGATCACTATACGGAAGAACATTCCTATCGTGTCATGGAACTGTCGCTGGCGGTTGCGGAAGCCATGGGATGCCCGGAAAGCGACCTGGAATCCCTGAAAATAGCCGCGATTCTTCATGATATCGGAAAGATTGCGATTCCGGACAGCGTCCTGTTGAAGGCCGGCCGGTTGACCAATGATGAGTACGAGATCATCAAGACTCATCCGACGATCGGCGACAGTATTTTGCAATTCATGGTCATCTTTGAAAATGAGCGCAACATCATCCTGCACCATCACGAACGCTGGGACGGACGGGGTTATCCGAGCGGTCTCACGGGAAAGGATATCCCCTTTCTGGCGAGGATACTGTGTGTCGTCGATGCCTATGACGCCATGACCAATACCCGCCCCTACCGGGAAGCCATGAGAATCGAAGATGCCATCGTCGAACTGCTCAAGAACCGCAATACCCAGTTTGACGAAAAGGTGGTCGATTGCCTGGTCAAGCTGGTGCTGCAGCAACCCCGATGAAACCGTAAAAAGTTATTACATCGGCAAGTAAATATCAAAAACGTCATGCCGGACTCGATCCGGCATCTACTCAAATTCATTATGGATTCCGTCTTTCGACGGAATGACAGGAATTCAGCAATTAAATTGCCGAAGTAATAAGCGCTCTGAATGTCATCCCGGCTGCAAGTTCACATTCGAGTCGCCACCCTGAGCAAGGCCTCTCCCCCGTTTGTTCCGAACGATATCCGGTCTCTGGCATGAATATTGTTTATAAATATCCGGGTACCCCAATGACATCGTACCCGGGAGGATGAACAATGAGTATACAGCCGGAAAAAAACGTCTTTCTTCATTCCCGAGTGATTTCCCGCAGCAATGCACAATCCGTGGCCGATTTGCCGCGATTGCCCGATACGGGAGATGCCGGTGTCTTCTCCCGTATTCTGGAAGAACTGGTAACGGATCCGTCCGTTCCATCGCAGGCTTCCTCGGGAGATACGGTTTCTCTGGATAAAGAGAAGCTTCTGCAGTTGGTTCAGTGGATCAATATCAAGATGAATGAGCAGTTGCTCCGGTCCGCTGGAGATGGTGGCCTGGACGTGTCCTATCGTTGGAAATTTGACGGTTTCCTGGGAAATTTTGCCCTGGGGAAAAATGCCGACATGGAAGGAAAAATAAAACCGGGGGCCGGGGAAAGATTCCCCAAAGAGATTTCCGCATCATCCGAGAGATACGAGGGAATCATCCGGAAAGCGGCGGCGGCCAACGATGTCGATCCAGGGCTCATTCGGGGGGTTATCCAGGTGGAGAGCGGATTCAACGCCTCCGCCTGTTCTCCCAAGGGGGCGATGGGACTGATGCAGTTAATGCCCGGGACGGCCAGGGAATTGGGGGTCAGTGATCCCTATGATCCCGAGGCAAATGTCATGGGGGGGACGCGCTACCTGAAAAAACTCCTGAATCGCTATGACGGAAATGTTTCACTCGCCCTGGCGGCCTATAACTGGGGAATGGGAAATCTGGAAAACCGTCGTGACCAGATGCCCGAGGAAACGCGGAACTACGTCAGCAGAATCACCAGTCTCTGTAATGGCGAAAAGCAGCGTATTTCCTAATCTTTTCTAAAAAACATCGATCGGGTTCCTCCCGCTATTTCAGATGGTTTCCGGTGTCCCATCTCTTCCGCAACCTTTCTAACCGCTCACGATTGTACCCGGAACAAATTTCCCTAATCGGTTTAAAAAAGCTGACATTCTCTGCCTGCCGTTATATAAAGTAACAGTATTTAAAGATTTTATTAATCCCACACTGAAAAAAGGACGGTTCAACCAGGTCATGGCAAAAATATTCATCGTCTACCACAGTCAGACGGGACATACGGAGAAAATGGCGCAGGCAGTCTTCGAAGGGGCCACCGCGATCGAGGGGGCGACGGTCGTGATGAAGAGGGCCGCCGAGGCAACGGCGGAAGATCTTCTATGGGCCGACGGGATTGCGATCGGTTCCCCCGAGAATTTTGGCTACATCTCGGGGATGGTCAAGGATTTTTTCGATCGGACGTTTTATGTGGTGGAAAATAAGGTTTTCCGGAAGCCCTATATCGCTTTCATCAGTGCGGGCAATGACGGAACGGGCGCCCTTCGGGCGATCGAACGGATTGCTCTGGGATATAAATTCAAAAAGGTCTACGAGCCCGTGATTGTCAAAGGGGACATCGAGCCTGTCGATCTGGAAAGATGCCGCGAATTGGGAGGCGTGTTGTCCGGCGGATGCCAGATGGGAATTTACTGAACCGGATGATGACCGGCGATTCTAAGTATCTGCAATAAAAGTTGTTTTATCCTGCATAACATGGTATGGGGGGCGTCATTTGGAATGTATCGGTCTCACCCCGGCAGCATGGATGCCGGGTGTGAGGGGAATCGTTCCGGGGTTGCCGAATCGCGTGCGGTCTTTCTCGGGCCGGTGCATTTCCGTAGTGAAAAGGGAGGATTTAATAATTTTCGTTCAACCGGGGGCAGAAATGGAATGTCAGGGAGACACAGAAGGACAAAAAGCAACAAAAGAGCAACTTCTAAATGAGCTGGCCGGTATGAGGAGGAAACTGGCCGAGATGGAACAGCGCGTCTGTCGGGGAGACAACCTCAAAGATGAAATCAGGAATCTGCGGTGTCATCTGGAGTGCATTCTCGGCACGGCCGAACCGGGGGATAATGACACCGAAGAGGGCGGTCATTTCCACGATGCCGGTTCGCACCAGGGTGGACAGAATGATGACCGGCCGGACCCGAAATTTTTCCGGGAATTCCGGAAGGAGGTAAGGACCGGCGGGGACGACGAAACGCGCTATCGGGAAATGTTCGATCACCTCGGCAGCGGTGTGGCTGTCATGGCGCCGGCTCCGGATCAGCAGGATTTTTTTCTGACCGATTTCAACAAGGCAGCCGAAAAGATCACCCACGTCCGGCGGGAAGACGTCATCGGCTGGGATATCGGCAGTGTTTTCCCACATTTGCATAAAACGGATCTTATTGACGCCTTCCGGCATGTCCAACGGACGGGGGAGTCCGAGTACATTCCCGCAACCTATTATCGTGACGGCATCCGGGAAGGATGGCATGAAACCCGTGTTTACCGGCTTCCCTCCGGCGAGATCGTTTCCATTTTTGAAGATGTGACCAAACGGGTCCGGTTCGAACGGGAACTTCAGATTCGCAACCGGATCGCCCAGGCCTTTCTGCTGCATCCGAGAGACGAAGTATATCCCCACCTGATTAAAATTATTCTGGATTTTATCGACAGCCGGGACGGTTTTATGGGTTACCTGGGCACCGACGGCAATCTGGTCATCCACGCGATGCAGGAAAACGCTCTGGTGAACCGCCGTCTTGGTGGAATTGCCTTTTCCCCCGAAGCCTGGTTGGGACCATGGGGGGAAGCGCTCAAAGAGGGTAAAACCTGCCTGGTTAACACGCCTTTCTCCGTTCCGGAGGGTCATGTTCCGATCAACCGGGCGTTGGCCGTGCCGATGGCCTTTCAGGGGAGATTGGTCGGCGTGGTGGTTGTGGCAAACAAAGCAAGAGACTATACGGACACGGAACGTCGGAGTCTGGAAAAACTTGCGGATTTCATCGTTCCATTCTTGGAGGCCCGCCTGGATTTCTGCCGGGAGGAACGGGAAAAGCAGTCCCTCCTGAAAACCGTTTCGCAGTCGGAGCGCCTTCTGCGGGATATCCTCGATTTCCTGCCCGATCCAACTTTTGCTGTCGACCTGGAGGGAAGAGTGATCCTCTGGAATCGTGCGATTGAAGAAATGACCGGTATACATAGCGATG
>Ga0302246_1000917_pt1 | contig 22938 bp, 25 predicted proteins | sample AAG_UR_Trp_MG_FD_193533 | JGI IMG/M metagenome (GOLD analysis project Ga0302246, IMG submission 193533) | Enriched activated sludge microbial communities from anaerobic digester in WTTP, New Holstein, Wisconsin, United States - AAG_UR_Trp | ecosystem: Engineered > Bioreactor > Anaerobic >...
GAACAAGTTGAAGACCAAATCAGACAAGAACAGCTTAGTTTGTGGAAGGACGACAGCGAATGACATTGTCAGAAGTTGTCGTCCTTAGAAAGCCACCGACAAGGTCGGTGGTAGTTTACTTCCTTTAAGAGGGCGGCTGCGCCCATTCCCCCTTTGCTCGATTTCCTTTCCGGTGTCTCAAAGTTATACTTCCCTGCGGCGTCCTGTGAGATCGTCAAAGTGGGATCGATGAGTCTGCAGCTGGTTATGTCGATCTGCTTCTTCAGAAGGGGCCAAAACGCCACGCCCAGCTTCAGCGTTCTGAGCGCAAGAATTTCGCTGTCCTTTCCGGTGACGTGGATGTCGCCGGCGGATATGCCCAGGGGGAAAAGCGAAATCCCGATTTTCCCGTTCAGTTTCACGTTGAGGCCGGTTGCGTGCCATAGCGCGGCTTCAATGCGGGGTTTGCAGGAATTGATATCGACCAGCAAGGTGATGCACATAATGACGACGGCGACGAACGCGATGGTCAGGCCCGTGATCGTCAGAATCTTTTTCGGAAATGATTTCATCTCTGCCTTCTTTCCTGCATAAAATTGAGCATGACTAAAATACGATCTGAAGAGGAATGCCTTTCCGCTTGAAGCCATTGGCCAATTTTTGGCTCATTTCAGCAAAGAAGCGGCTTTCAAGAGCCCAGGCCAGATTCTGTTCCCGGTAAACGCGGTTTGCATAGTGATAATTCAGCCGGTCTACCAGAACATAATCGACCGCCCCCTCAAGGGCATCGGGTAGTTTTTCCGCGCCGGGCAGAATGGGCGCGATCATGGCGAAGGTTTTAATCCCCTGGCCGTGCAGAGTGTTCAAGGCGTCGATCCGATCCCGAATCGGCGAGGCGCCGGGTTCGAAGATTTGCCGGATCTTTTCATCCGCCGTGGTGATGGAAAACCCCACTTCCACGTCCCCGGATGTCCGGAGGAGATCGATGTCCCGCATCACCAGAACAGATTTGGTCTGGACCGTCACCGGCCATCCCGCCTTAAGCAGTACTTCCAGGCATTTCCGCGTCAACCGGTAGTCCTTTTCCACGGGCTGATAAGGATCACAGACACCGCTTACCCAGACCCGCCCCATCGGCTTTCTTTTGATCTCTTTCGCCAGCAGTTCCGGCGCATTTATTTTGACGTCCACAAACTCGCCCCAGGGTTCCCGGTGGCCGGTGAAGCGCTTCATGAACGCGGCGTAGCAGTAGCGGCACGCGTGGCCGCATCCCCGGTAAGGATTCATGGCATAATCGTAAACCTGGGATCTGGACAGGACGGATTTAACGGATATTTCTGTAACGATCATCGGAACGTTGCCAAATCAAAGCAAATTCCCGCCTTTTGGGAGCGGGGATTCGTGTTTTATATCCGACTAAGGGGGGCTACCCCTTGGGAAATTAGACCGGCCTTACCTGCAATATGAGCCGGGACAGAAGCCTGACGTCATTTCTTATTCGAATTCCAGTTGCAGGTTGGCGTCGTAATAGGACCAGCATCTGTTTCTCTGATCATCATCATATGCCGGAAAAACCTGTAAATTTGTCAACAGGAAACCGTGGTTAGGCGTGGAACCGGACATCCACCCTTTGACGATAGCCGTGACGTCAATGTACTTGGTGTCCTGGCTTGTGGAAACGGACCGTTGGAACCCGGGAATCACCGGCATATCCATGCACTTGCTCCACGGACCGTTTAAGGCGTAAAGGCGGTCCACACAAAATCCCCCATAGCCGCCCAATCCCGAGGTCTCGGTCGGTATAATCTGGAGGGTCGCCTTTTTTACGATTCTATTCCGGATATGCTGGAATGAGAGGCCGGGGAAATCCATCCTAGACCGGAAATGCGTGTAAGTTGCTTCGTGTTCGCTCGCCGCCATAAAGCCTCCAAGGTCTTCATAAGTGGCCTGTGATCCCACGCGGCCTTTGCCTGGCGGAGGATCCGGGAATTGCGGGCACTTTGCAGGCTGATCCGTCGAATCATACCTTTCCGCATGACAATGTTTTCTGTTCTTGAACGTTGCCGGCAGGCTGGCTTCTTTGATGGCATTCGGATCCACAATCCTGAATTTCTCGCTCACTCCGGTGCAAGCGCCGGGGGTGGTCATGCTTGCCACCCTGATTTTGTATGTCCCGGTCTGGCAAGAACCACGCATCAGATTCCAGTCCCAACGCCAGTTCAGGTGTCCGGTCGGCCCCTCATTAACAAAAACATATCCCACGTCTGTCAGATCCATGACCTTTTCGTAAACAGTCCCCTGTTCATTCGTCTTTATCAATTCGATGCGGAACCCGTCATCGATCGGCCCTCCGTTGCCCGAACACGCGGATGTTGAGGCCCATTTTACGGGGATGATGTCGCCAAAGGTCCGATCACCCATGATGGGGTTGGTGACTTTAAGACTGGCGGGGGGTATGGTCCCTTTGGAAATCTTGATCGGACCGACGATGGCTTTCTGTGTGCCATCCATCGTCTGAAGTCTTATTTTGTACAGCTTCTCTTCATCGGGTAGATTCATGGACACCTTCCAGCCCTTGCTTCCCGTGTTCACGAAATTGCTGGCGATCGTTTGGAGAACGTTCTGTTCCTGATTATCGAGGAGTTCCAGTTTGAGCATTGCATCCTTCAGATTGATCGAGTGCCAGGTAATGGTATACGAGATGCCCTTGTGGAAAAGATCCGCCCTGCGGGGATAGATAAAAGAAAGGCCTTTTAGGTTATTAACCGGTGCGGAGACAACCGGTTTAACCTTACTGGCCGCGGCAATAAGATTGAATTGAGGGCTCGATTTCGTAATGGGCGGATTCGTCGCTGTAAATACAATCCGGTACCCTTTACCATGCGTGGAGACAACCCCGCCGAGATACTTCCCGGCCTCCCAGTTATATTTGCCGTTTGAAACCGATGTGTTTGCCGTAATGGTTCCCACTTTATGGGGGCTGGGAAGATCACAGTAAAGATCCAGTCTCAAGTATCCGCTGATGTTGGAACTGGACCAGGTAATATCGTACTTGCTGCCGAGTGACCAATTCGCTCCGCCGGCGGGCGCTGTTACCAGTAATATGGGAATCGGCCCGGGAGTTGGTGCATTCGTCACTGAGGGAGGCGAAGGGAGAGTCTTTAAAGGTTTTTTGGTTAAATCCGCCGACGCATACGGCAAAGCCAGGAAAAGGATGAACACGGCCAATACAAAAAACAAGGAACCTTTTTTCATGATAAAGCCCCCTACTTCTTGAATCTGATTTTGAATATATTTTGCAAAAAACGCTTTTCCTTTGCCTATTTATACGTGTATGGCGTTTTGTGTGTCAATGAAAAATATATCAAGACCTTCTATTTGGTTCGGGTTCGTGCAAAGGGATGGCGTCTTCTTTGTACATTATGACTCGGGGCAAATGCCTCGATTTCAACCTGGTCATGTTGATCTTTCCCCTGTCATTTCGACCGCAGGGAGAAATCTTTGTCTTTCAATTTCGTCATTCCGGCGCAGGCCGGAATCCAGTTCTTTTGAAACTCAATTCCCAACCCTGTCGGGAGGGGACCAAGGGAAGGAGAAAATAAATTATGACTTCATGAACTGAAGCAAAACTCACATTCTTTGAGATGCAGGTAAAAGGTTTTCTTGGGGATGCCATGGAATTTCATGAGCCCCCTTTTGACATATGACCAGAATGATTTACGAGGAAATGAATTATTTACATTTCAGCATGTTGAAAGACAGAGATCCTTCGGCCACCGCATCAGGATGACATTGCGACACATCCTCCGAGTCCGGCATGACGTTTTTAATATTTGCTTGCCGATGTAATAATGTCTGCTCAAACAAGGTCAGCAGGATAGCCAGGCTTTCTGCGAAGCCGGTCTGCTTGAGTTCATCGCAAGTAGCATGAAACAGAGATCCGAGCGACCGGGGATCTTTATTTTGAGATTTGTTTAAAGATTTTCAAATTTCTGCTGTATGATCACGAAAAGAAAATAAAGGAGAAACAAATGAATAAAAGGCAAATAAAGAAGGCACAAAAGAAGCAGATGGAAGAGGCGTTTCAGGTGGTTATAGGAGAATGTTGGGCAACTGATGACCCCCTGGCAACATTACAGGAAATCAAGAATCGAGGCGAACAACATTTCAAAGAATTGGGACTCGACGTCCCTCCGCCAGTATTTGATGAAATCATGGCTGGATGTGAACAAATAATCAATGAATTAACCACTAGATAGTCCGGTCCTGCACCAGTTACAGAACCCCATTGGAGAAATCCAGTGGGGTTCTGTTGTGTCTGAAGGTAGAGACAAATTAAAATTGTTTTAAATCCTACGATGCCCCGCCTTGTGAGCGGGGTAATTCACCGGGTATCGGAATCGGACCATCTCCTCCGGGATAACGTTCCGAATGGAATTAAAAGCGGAACCAGCCACAACAAGGCCCACTCATCCATTCCTGTCGCTTCGATTCCTCCGTATGCCCACACCGCCCACGCGACCGACGCGAAAAACAGGCCATAGGGGATGATCAGGAGTTTCCAATAGGGAAGGGATGGATACCGCCAGGGTGCGAAAAAGATGATACTGACCGAAGCCGCGCACAGCAGGGTGATTCCGGTGAGGCCCGCCATCCATTTTCCCTGAAAGAGAAAGATTGCGGACAGGGCGGCGACCCAAAGAAAACCTCCCAGCCAACCGGCGGTCCACCCGATTTTTTCGCCTTTTCTGCTGGTCATGACGGCACTCCTGAAATTCTGCTCAGTGAATCAATGGACAACGTTGAATATGGCCGTTCTGTCACTGCAGCCCGCGTTCACGCTTTGCAGATAAATGCGATATTCCCCCGCCGGGATGCTGGCCGGGATAGTCCAGGGGAAGGAACCGTTCCAGTTTGATCCGATCGGCCAGCTCGTCTGTAAATCGTACGCCCATTGATCACTGGTCAGGATGGCTTTAATCCTGACCTTGCTGCCGCAACCTGCCGAATACTTCCAGGAAACGGTGTGGGTTTCCCCGACCTTCCAGTTCTGGCCGTTCGTGACCGGCGCCTGTACTTTCATGATCGGCATGGCAATGAACTCCGAACCGGTTCCGGCGTATTTATCATTGGTGTTGCTGACGACTTTGACCTTGTAAAGCTTGAGACCAAACTCATTGTCAGGCATCAAGGCGTTCATGGCCCCCTCGCCTCCGTTTCCCCAGGACGTTCCCGACGTGAATGTCTTGACGACCTGATCTTCCTTCAGCAAAAGCACCTTCGCCTGCCCGGGAGGATTGCCCACATACTTCCATTTTATGGTAAGAGGCCAACCGGGCACATAAGGCGTCTGGCTGGATTTGGGTTCCAACACCGTCACCGGCGCAATCGGATATTTTTCAAGATTCTTCAATCCGGCAACGCCGGTTCGTGATACCACACCGGGGACCGAAATGGTAAAAAGATTGCCCGTACCTCTCACATTTGTGGTGTTGCTTTGTATCACGATGCGGTAGTCCTGCCCCGTCGGTGTATTTTTATCGATGGTCCATAAATAGGATCCTTTGCCGCTATTGTTGATCAATACATTGCTGGCGAGCGTCGCAACCGTTGTCGAAGCTTTCTGTAAAATGACTTTAACGGTGGCGCCCGGATTTCCCGTATAATTCCAGGTGATGTTGTATTGGCTTCCCCGTACCCATGTTTCACCGCCGGCCGGAGATGCGACCTTGATGGATGCCTCCGGGGTCCTGACCTGTTTGATGTTTGCTGCGGGAGGCGGCATTGCCGCGAGCGCAATAGCGGGCAAAAAACATGCGACAACGAACCATATCCAGCTTAACCGTTTGCACATACTGACCTCCAAAAGTTTAAATCATTTTCCCCAACATTTCACTTTTTTGCGAGGCGAAAGTATAGGGGGGCCGGTAATGCATGTCAATGAATTATTAAAAGAAAAGGAGATGTTTCACGAATTGCAGAAAAAACAGGAGGAGGAACTTTACAAAGATCGGGGGGAGCCTTATTTTAATGACAGGAAAAGCGGTGAAAGTAATAATTTCATTAACCCTTCATGAAAAAGAAAGGAGAAAACGCCATGTCCAGGATCACGATGACACCCGAGGAGGAACGGGAACTGCTGCTTGTTCTGGAACGATACCTGCCCGACCTTGAGATCGAAATGTCCGATACGGACAGCAAGGAATTTCTCCATGCTCTCAAAGAGAGAGAAAGGTTCATGATGGAGTTAATCAAGCGGCTCAAGGAAGTAATCAGTTAATCTATTCAGCGGTTTTGAAGAGAATCCCCCCTTTTCTTGTCAATGGGAAAAGGGGGGATTTCTTTAATACGAGAAATTGCTTTGTGTTTTAGCGTACGAATAAGATCACGGTGCGGTGAGGGCCTGAACGATGTCCTCGCTCAATCGCCCCAGGGCGCGGCTGTGGGCGGCGACCAGGGCTTCATAGCCGGGGCCTGCAGCCGGTTCTTTGGCGGTTGTTCGGCCTGATCGAATCCGGCCGTCTTCGATGCGGCGTACTGTCCACAGGGTATCGATTGCGGCGGATTCCCCCGGGACGGATTCCAGGCTCAGAACGTCGATGGTCACACGATAAGTCGCTCCCTCCGCGGATGTTTGCGGAAATGTCGTGACCCGTGCCGAGCCGAGTCTCCGAATCAGGTTTTCCGCCACAATCCCGGCAATGTCCGTTTTGAGCGGTGATGCCCATCGGTTGAACTCGTCGATCCGTACCTGGTTCGGCCCGATCCGCGTGACGATCTGGGGGCGATCCACGGCGGAGGGAACCGTAACCGGACCAACGGAAACCGCATAGGGAAATCCGCCACCGGGTGTTGCCTGTGCCATCGCACTCAGGGTGTAGAAGCGGGATGAGCCGGTGGCACATCCGCATAACAGGACGATTAAGCTGAAAAAAAGCAAGAGGGATGTCTTTTTTTTCATGGGGCGTTCTCCTGTGTTTTCCCCCTTAGAAGGGCACTGGGGTTTTGTTCGAGATACTCGGTGAAGGCACTGATCGCCCGGGCGGCCCTGGCGATCTCCTGGAGGGCCTCACGCAATTCCTGCTGAGCCGGTGCATCCTGGCCGATGAGGTTCCGTTCGCTGTTCTTGAGTACATTCTCGGTTGTCGTTATCGCCCGGCGCAGATCTTCCATGGTTTTCCTGGCCTCAGGCAACACCTCCTGATCGAGGTGGCCGGCCGTTTTACGGATGTCCTGCAATGCCTGGTTAAGCGTTATGAGGGTCGCCTTCAACTCTTCGCCGATGGCTGCGAAAGGGACTTTCTCCATTTTGGTCAGAATTGTGTTGATCTTTTCTTCGAAATCCACCAGTCCGCTCTGTACGACAGGAAGCCGGGGTGATTCCTGTTTCCAGTCGATTTCTACGGGATTTGCTTTGGGGAAATAGTTCAGGGAGACGAAGAGTTGACCCAAAAGTATATTCCCGCTGCGCAACTGGGCTCGCAAGCCGCGATCAATCAAATGTCTGAGGAAGGCATCACAGGCATTCCTGTTGATGAGTCCGGTATGGGCCTCCGGGTTCAGGAAACGTTTGGGGTACAAGACAATATCCACGCGGGGACGTGCGTTCATGGTATTCTTCAAATATTCGAGCCCCACGTTCGTTACCTCGCCGATGGGGAGACCGTGGAGCGTCACAGGCGCCCCTACTGTCAATCCCCGGATGGATTCGTCGAAATAAAGGGTGTAGTTGATCGCAATCCCGTCTTCCTCGGCCATCGCAATGGTCTTATCATTGTAGAGCGTAAAAACAGCATCCGCAGCGGCGGGCCGGTCATCCCTGACGAAAGGAGGCGTTTCAAAGGCGATACCGCCGATCAGCATCGACAGGATCGACTGGGTCTTCAGGGAAAGACCGTTTGCGCTCAGGGACACGTCGATGCCGCTGGTTTGCCAGAAACGGGTGTTTTCCGTTACATACCGGTCATAAGGGGCTTGAATAAAGACTCTGATGTTGACCGATGAACCGTCCGGCATCAGGTCATAGGCGATCACGCGTCCCACGTTCAAAAGACGGTAATATAGAGGAGATCCGATTCCCAGGGAGCCGAGGGTAGGGGCCTGCAGGTTGAATTGTCTTCCCGGTTCGGATTGCGTGACAACGGGGGGGATCTCCAGGCCTTCGAAATGGTCGCTTGACGCAGACGATTTTCCCGCCTCGAAGCCGATGTAGTTCCCGGAAAGCAGCGTTCCGATTCCGGATATGCCGCTTAAACTGATCCGCGGCTGAACAACCCAGAATTTTGCGTCTTTCACGAGGAGCCCCTCGGCGCTTTTGTCGATTTGCGCGGTCACCACCACCTTTGTGTAGTCCTCGGAGAGTTTCACCTGGGTGACCTGGCCGATATTGACATCCTTGTATTTAACGAACGTCTTGCCCGCTTCGATCCCTTCCGCTGTCTTGAAAACGATGGTGATGGTCGGGCCTTCACTGAGGAAACGCTCCACGGCGATTCCGAGGGCGACGACAGCGGCCAGAATCGGAATAATCCAGACGACCGAGATCATGAAACGTTTCCTGGATTCAGGTGTTGCCTGGGGCACTTGAGGCGAATCAGCTTTTTCGGACATGCAGGTCCTCCTTTTCGATATCGGAATCCCAGATCAGGCGGGGATCGAAGGTTTTGGCGGCCAGCATGGTCAGGACCACCACGGCGGCGAAGAACAGAACGCCGGGACCGGGTTTCGCAAGCAAAAACGGCTGGAGCTGAACCAGGGCGACGGCAAGGGTGACGACGAACACGTCAAGCATCGACCACCGGCCCACGAAGTCGATCAGTCGGTACAGTCGCGCCCGATCGAGATTTTTGCCGGGTGCACGAAAACGGACAATAGTCAGGAGATAGGCTAAGGCAACGAGCTTGGCCATGGGGATGATAATGCTCGCGATCAGGACGATCAGGGCCAGGGGCCAGGATCCGTCTGCATAAAGGGCGACAATACCGTCGATGATGGTGTCTTCCTTCGTATAGACGAGGGTGACGCGGGTCATAACCGGCAGGACGTTGGCCGGGATGTAACAGATGGCTGCCGCGATGATGAGGGCCCATGTGTATTGAATTGTATTATGCCGGCGCCGCGAGAGCTTGTAGCCGCAGCGGGGACAGAATCCGGCCTCATCCGGGCTTGCCGGCCGCGAAAGAAGGCCGCAGGTTGCGCAGGAGACCAGTCCCGCTTCTCTCGAGGTCAGGGGGGATGACATCATGCGTCGGTCTCCGTGGCGGCATCTTTACGGCCTGGCTTTCCGGGGGGATCGATGTCAATGATCCATTGGAGTCGCCTCCAGACGATCTCCGAATCGAAGCTGACTTTCATCGCAGCTAAAATCGCGATCAGTGCCCCCATGGCATACATCCCGATGCCGGGCGTCATCGTTGCGATGTCGGAAAGTTTGATCAGGGAGATGAGGAGGCCGAGCATCATCACCTCGAGCATTGCCCAGGTCTGTTGCCGATCGGCCCAGTGCAGCAGGATACCGACCCACCAGGGAGCCGGGGGATGCAGCGCCGTGAAGTTGATGATCAGCATGAACGCAATATAAACGGCCGGAGCGATGATGGAACAGAAACCGACGAGGACGGCGGTGATTTCATATCCTCTTGCCCACATCTCAAGGACGCTGCCGAAGACGGTCGTGTTCGTTTCACGACCATGGGTGGACAGTTTGATCAGCGGTTCCAGATTGGCGACAGCAAACAGGATTAAAGCGGCGACGGTTAAAGCCAGCGTGCGTTCGATGGTATGGATTTTGTCAACCGCGAGAATCCGTCGGCAGCGATTGCACCGTACTTTTCCTCCGGTCGGCAAGGGCGGAAGCCGTTGAAGAAGGTCGCAATCCGGGCAGGCGATGAGATTTTCGCTCAAGAGGTGTTCTGCGGTTGATTCCATGGCACCCAGATTAATGATTCCCCCGATAAAATTTCGCGTACTCTACCATCACTTGGGTATGGAACCATAATACTATTTTCTATCATGTCAGACTTCATCTGCTAATTTTTACTTCAGACCTTGCCCTTAGAAATGGATTCATCTTCAAATTGAGTTCATCCCGGCAGTGAGGGTTCCCCAAAAACGGGTCCAGATGGAAAGATCGTTTTTAGAGAGTCATCCACTGTACAAATACTCAATTTGTCGGCAGCCTGGAAAGTACGGTAAGATCAAATTGACAAATCCTGATTTAGATAGCATGATTAACCAAATTCTCTATCGGAGAGACGATATGATTGGTACCGTTACCATCAATCCTGCTTTGGATAAGGTCTACTTCATCGAAGACTTCGCGGTAAACAGACTGCACCGTCTGGCCGAGGCAAAGGGGGCCCAGATTCACCCGGGAGGAAAGGGCGTCAACATATCCCGTCTTCTTAAGAACCTGGGCTTGGATAGTATTGCTTTGGGTTTGGCCGGGGGAAACAATGGACGGGTGCTTTTGGTCGAGCTCAGAAAGATCGGGATCACGACTGGCTTCATCCCCACGGAAAGCGAAACAAGAACCAACTTATACATAATCGATATCAAAAATCATTCTCTGACCCAGATCAACGAGAGCGGCAGCTGTGTGGAAGAAGATGATATCCATCTTTTCATGGACCATTATCAGAGAGTCGTCCGCCAGGTAGAGATCATGGTCCTGGCGGGATCACTTTGCCCCCGCATGGATCGCGGTTTCTACCGTGAACTCATCCTTATTGCGGCCAACGCGGGGTGCAAGACCTTTCTCCATGCGTCTCCCGATATTCTGGAAGCGTCCCTGCCGAGTGGACCGACCTGCCTTCTGCCGGACATGCGAAGCGGAGGACAGTTATTCGGTCACAAGCTTTGTTCACCGGATGACTGTATCCTGGCCGGTACGGAAATCATCAGAAAAGATCCTGCCATTGAACTGGTCGTTTTTTCACATCTGGTGACACAGGTTGTGGCCGTTACACGCGACCGGGCCATGATTTTTGTGCCCGATGATGCGTCTTATATCAACCTGTTCGGTTTCAACGACGCCATTGCCGCGGGCATTGTTTACGGAATGAGTCAGCAGAAAAGTTTTCAGGACGCCATGTTTTACGGGTGTGCTTTAGGTTATGCCGTTTCCCGGACGAAAGAAAAATCATGGCCGAAATTGGATGTTGTCGAAAGTTGTCTGTCCAAAATCCGGTGCGGCGAGGAACGAAACCTATGAAGGTTCGAGACGTCTTCTGCCACGATATCACCTCTTTGTCGGAAAACATGACGGTACGCATGCTGATCAGGACAATGGCCCTGACCCGTAACCATGCCGTTCCCATCGTCAGCAAAGACAACCGGTATTACGGCTGTATCGACGTATACGATATCATCGATGCCTGCCTGCCGGATTATATGAAGGGGCTTACGACCTCGGTTTTTCTGCCGACCAAATTTTATGATAACCTGCGGAATATTCAGAACAGAAAAATCTCCGAGTTTATCGATAAAAATTATCCGTTCGTCTCCCCGGACGACTCCCTGAACTATGCGGAGACCATTTTCAATAAAACAAAACGAAGGACACTGCCTGTCGTGCAACAAGATACCTTTCTTGGCATCCTGACTCAGCTGGAACTGCTGACGGTCATCTTGAAGGATTGAAATGATATTAGCCCTCATCATTTTCGTCCTGGCCTATATCGCCATCATGTGGGACAGAATTCCCGGCGCCATCGTATCCATGCTGGGTGCTGCGGTCATGGTCGCGGCCGGCATCCTCAGTCAGGAGGAGGCGGTCCGCAGGATCGATTTCAATACCCTGGCCCTTTTGTGCGGCATGATGATCGTCGTCGGTCTGTTGAGGAAAGAGGGCCTGTTTGAATATGTTGCCATAAAGGCCATCAAAATCGCCGGCGGCAAGCCCTGGTCGATTTTTGTCGCCCTGTGTATTTTTACGGCGGTAATGTCCGGCTTTCTGGACAATGTCACGACGATCCTGATCTGCCTGCCCATTACCCTGGCCATTGCCGACGCCTTTCACATGAAACCGCTCCCCTTTATCATCGGCGAGATTTTTTTCTCCAATATTGGCGGAACGGCAACGCTGATCGGCGATCCGCCCAACATCCTCATCGGCAGCCGTGCACCCCTTGGTTTCATGGATTTTATCTATCACAACGCACCCGTTATTTTAATTATCTCTTTCTTTGTTCTTCTGTTTTTCCGAATCTTCTATCGCCGCGATTTCAGTGTTGTACAGAATAATGCGGAGGAAATTCTGGCCGAATTCGACGAGACCCGGGCCATCAAAAATCCGGGCAGGACGAAAAAAGCCCTCGTCGTTTTCGGACTTATTATCGCCGGTTTTGTCTTCAGCCGGTTGATTCACCTGGAGTTGGGGACCATTGCCCTGGGAGGGGCCTTTCTTATGCTCCTGGTGACAAAACCGGGAGAAATCGACGAATTTCTGAAAGAAGTCGAATGGCCAACCATTTTCTTCATTACGGGGCTTTTTGTGATGGTCGGGAGCCTTGAAAAGACCGGGTTTATCAAGCTGATTGCGAACCAGCTCCTCACCATGACAGACAATGCGACGGTGCTGCCCCTCATGCTCCTATGGGTATCCGCTCTTCTTTCCTCGTTTATTGAAAATGTTTCCTTTACCGCGACGATGATCTCCGTCATCAAGTCCATGGGACCGATGGGCGGCATCGATATACAACCCCTCTGGTGGGCGCTTTCGCTCGGCGTCTGCCTGGGAGGCAACGCCACCCTGATCGGTGCGGCTGCGAATATCGTGGCGGCAAGCTATGCCCGGAGAAACCAGTGTGAGATCCCCTTCTGGCGGTATTTCGCCATCGGGTTTCCCCTCATGATCATGACCGTTGTGATTGCCACGATCTACATGCTGATCGTGGACCTGTGAAGACGGATTCAAACCGGATTTCTTTCGAATGGGCTGCCCATCCGGTCCTTTCAAAGGTTTTTTCAGAATGGTCAGGGTATCAACCCTGTATTCGAAGTTCGGCAATGATGAAGGACCGTCCCTAATTCCTGCCTTGCCATTCTCCGGGAAGCGGATTTTTCCGTTCCTGATCGCTGTTCAAGCTTGACACCTCGGTTTGCCGGAATGATCTGTTATGCGAAATCAAAGCGATATCCGGCATCGGGAATTGAACCGGCTATAGCGGTGATCGGAAAAGGTTACAGCCGTCCCCCTTGGGCTGCCCCATGGCAGGGTCAAGCGACCCGGTTCGATATTTCACCGATTCCTTCAATGGCGATGCGAATATTGTCCCCTTTCCGCATCGGGCCGACCCCCGATGGTGTGCCCGTAAGGATCAGATCCTGCGGGAAAAGCGTCATGACCGAGGAGACGAAGGAAACGATTTGGGCCACGGAAAAGATCATGTCGGAGGTGTTTGAATCCTGAACCACCCGGTCATTCAGGAAGGCCCTGATCCGGAGCCGATTCGGATCCAGCGTATCTTTGGACGTGACGGTTCTGCCGACGGGGCAGAACGTGTCGAAAGACTTCGCCCGCGTCCATTGACCGTCCTTCCTCTGGAGGTCACGGGCCGTGACGTCGTTTGCACAGACGTAGCCCCCAATGTACTGATAGGCGTCTTCAACGGGTGCGTTTCTGCAGGTGTGGCCTATGACCACGCCGAGTTCCGCTTCATAATGAAGCTCTTGGGTCAGGGGAGGATAAATGATATCGTCACCGTCGTAAATCAGGGCCGTCGGCGGTTTCAGAAAGATGACCGGTTCTTCCGGCACAGGCATGTTGAATTCTTTGGCATGCTGACGGTAATTGAGGCCGACACAGATAATTTTGGAAGGTTGAATAGGGGGCATCGCGGGTATCCTCGTCGTGGATTTATTCTCATTGATAATGCCGGGGAAAACACTTAATATTACATAGTCAAATCACTCATATCAGAAGATGATCGCGGCGGCCACTGATCTTTACGGAGAGATCACGAAAGTTGTTATTCGCCCGGGGTGATGAGGCAGTAAAGCAGGCATTAAAACCGCTTACACATGGGGAAAGGAGCAGAGGCGATGAAGCTGAAGATGATCGTTGTTTTAGGGGGTATCCTGATGATGCTGGCCGCAGAGGTTCACGCGGGGTTCCTGGGTGACATTCTTATCGATCTGACAAAACCGGCCGCGAAAAGCTCCGATACCCAGACGACCGCTTCGGGACTGAAAGAAGCCCTGACCGTCGGGGCGGGAAAGGCCGTGGGCCTGCTGTCGAAAACCGACGGCTATTTCGGGAACCAGATGGTGAAGATTCTCCTGCCGAAGCAGATTCAGAAAGTAGCCGACGTGCTGGGAAAGATCGGTTACCAGCCGCAGGTCGACGAATTCGTATTGAGCATGAATCGGGCGGCGGAGGCGGCGGCACCGAAGGCGGAGGCGATTTTCGTGGATGCGATCAAGCAGATGACCTTCGAGGATGCGATGAAAATTCTCCGGGGAAACGAGACGGCGGCCACGGAATATCTCAAATCGAAGACTTACAACACGCTGGCCGACAGCTTCCGGCCGATCATTTCATCCAGCATGAATCAGGTGGGGGTGACGCGCCGGTATGATCAGCTTATCGGGACGTATACCAAAACCTTCCCGCTTTTTGGCGTTGAGTCCCTGGATTTGAATAACTATGTGACGACCAAGGCGCTGGATGGCCTTTTCTGCATGATCGGCGAGGAGGAAAAGAACATCCGGACCAATCCGGCGGCGAGGGTTACGGACCTTTTGAAAACCGTTTTCGGTAAATAATTTAAAATTTTTGACCGAAGGAGATCCGGAAGCAAGATGAGCGGATGCGGATCTCCCTCAACCGAGAAACGTCTCCATGCCGAATTTTTATGCCGTTCTGGCAGATATGATCGTCGCCGTTCATTTCCTGGTTGTCCTGTTTGTTCTGGGATCTCAGGTTCTGATCCTCCTGGGACGACTCCTCGGGTGGGTGTGGATCAGAAACCTGTCTTTCCGGGTCACGCACGTGATTCTGGTGGCATTTATTGCCGTCCAGTCCCTGGCCGGGAATCTGTGCCCCCTTACAGTGTGGGAGTATCGGTCAAGGTATCTGGCGGGACAGGCGGTGGAAGGCGATGTGCCTTTCATGGCGCGCCTCGTCCGGGCGATCATCTTTTATGATTTGCCCGCCTGGATTTTTAACGTGATCTATGTTTCCTTCGGGATCTTCGTTATCATGACCTTGGTGCTGATCCCTCCCGATATGCGTTTCGGGGCGCGACGGAAATCAAAGGAAAGCCCGGAAGCGCATCACGATAAAAAACAAGGGGTGTAAATCGAAAGGAGATGGCATGGCGAAACAAGTGATCGAGGTAAAAAAGGTTCCCGCAGTCGGCCCCTATTCACATGCGGTGGAAGCGGGGGCATTGGTATTCTGTTCCGGTCAGATTCCCATCGATCCCCGGACGGGCCGTCTGGTTGAATCGGGTATCGGGGAAGCAACCCGTCAGGTCATGAACAATCTGGCGGTCGTCCTCGGCGAAGCCGGACTTTCCCTGAAAGATGTGGTCAAAACGACGATTTACCTGGTGAATCTCGACGATTTTGCAACGGTAAACGAAATTTACGGTTCCTTCTTCGACGGCGCATTTCCGGCAAGAAGCACGGTGCAGGTGGCGGCCCTTCCAAAGGGAGCGCCGATTGAACTGGATGCTGTTGCCGTTCGACCGTAGATTTTATCGGACGAAACCGGCATAGAGCACCCCATACAAGTATGCGCCAAGTGTGCCGGATTGACGCGAAAGTCCATCCGGAAAAGGATTAACCCATGTTTCAGACAACTCCCGTATCAAAACCCTTCCTGGGGATGAGGAAGGTTTTTCATGTCTTCAGTTCCTCTGTCGTCCCCCTGTTTTACTGGTTTCTTCCCTTTTTCCCCACGGCGGCGGAGGGAAGGGCTTTTATCCTGATCGTATTGTCGGTTGCCCTTGTGTTGTTTGTGCTTTTCGACGGACTGAGATTACTTTATCCTCCGTTCAACCGGTACGTCATGAGGCATTTTTCTCTGCTGATCCGTCAGTCCGAAGAAAAACGCTTTACCGGGGCGACGTTTACCTGCCTGTCTTTTTGGGTGGTGGTCTTTTTCTTTTCCAGAGAGATTGCCGTCACAGGCATGCTTTTCCTCTCCCTGGGCGATACGGCGGCGGAAATCGTGGGGAAGAACTGGGGACGGAAGAAGTACTTCGGCCGTTCCCTGGAGGGGATGGGCGGTTTTTTCATTGTTGCGTTTCCCCTTGCCTGGATGATTATCCAGGATTGGCGGCTGGCATTCTCGGGGGCGGCTATGGGTGCCCTGATTGAGTTCTTTTCCTTCAGAATCGATGACAATCTGACGGTGCCCATTTTATCGGCGACATCAATCTGGCTGATTTCCCAAATTCTATTCTGAACAAGAGAAAAGGATATGCAGAAAACATGAAGACAGTGACGGCGGCAATCCTGGTACATGAAGGAAAGATCCTGATCGCCCGGCGGCGAGAGCAGGACCGGCAGGCCGGCAAATGGGAATTTCCCGGAGGGACCATGGAGCCGGGTGAAACGCCGGAGCGTTGTCTCAAACGCGAATTGAAGGAAGAATTTGACATCGACATCGAAGTCGGAATGTTTGTCGGAGAAAGCGTATACCATTACGATCATGGATCCGTTTGTCTGCTGGCGTATCTTTCGAAATGGCGTGGTGGGGATCTGATCTGCCTGGATCACGATGCCTGTGCATGGGTTTCGATCCCGGAGCTTCGAGATTTCGATTTTTCCCCGGCCGATCTGCCCTTCGTCGATTGTCTCCTTGAGGGAGGAGTGATGATTCAATGAAAACAACGGGGAAAATCCTCGAATAGTGCGAATCGACATTTGCCGGACGGCCGATAAAATGCTATGGATGTGGGCAAGAATCGATTCATTGATCCTGATTTGCGGGTCATTCATCAAAAACAGGAGTCTGTGATCAAATCATGATGGAGGAAGAAGGAATCGTGGTCGAGGCCCGGGGGCCGACAGCCAGGGTTCAAATTGACAAGAAGAGCGCCTGTGAGAGCTGTTCTGCCGCGTATATCTGCCATCCCAAGGAGCACGATTATGTGGATGCGGTCAATCCCATCGGTGCCGCCGAGGGCCAGAAGGTCAAGATAGTGGTGCGACCGGAGTTATACCTCAAGGCATCGATTCTTTTATACGGGCTGCCGATCCTGGTTTTCCTCGGCGTCGCCGTGATCGGGAAAGTCCTGGCACTGCGCCTGGCAGGTGAGCTCTATTCCGATCTGTGGGCCTTTGGTGCGGCCTGTCTGTTTACCTGCATCACGTTCATGATGATCATCCGTTATCATAAGAAAAGCAGGCGTGCACACGCTTACGACCCCGAGATCGTCGAGATTCTCTAAAAAGGCCGGGAATCCCGGATTTGTCGGATATTATTAAAATAGAAGAAAGGAGGTTTCGTTTAACGGACGGGTTCTTTTCCATTTTTTATTTCGGCATCATACGACAAGTCATGTTCGGAACAAGACATCGGTTTACAACGGATGACCTTGAGAGGGAAAATGATGATCCACGGGTTTCTTAATATTCAGCCGTTAAGCCAAGATCGGACCTTTAAGCATTGAATTTACGACCCATACGGGGGAAATAAAATGAAGATCGAGCAATTCAAGTGGACTGAACGAGAAAATTGGGGACCGGGCCATCCGGGGAGTTTGAAAAAAACGGCCCAATTGGTCCTTGTCTTCGGGAGTACGGCCATCTGCAAGAATACGGTCTTGATGGCGGAAATCCGCTCCCTTTATCCGGATGCGCAGATTTGCGGTTGTTCGACTGCCGGAGAGATCTACGGGTCTCAAGTGACGGATGATTCCCTCATCCTCACCGCCATTGACTTTGCAGAGACACATATCCGGGGTGTGAAAGCGGATATTATGGATGCGGGAGACAGCTTCTCTGCAGGAGAGTCCCTTGCGAAGGAATTGGCGGGCGACGATCTGGTGCACGTGCTGGTTTTTTCCGATGGTTTGCGGATCAACGGGAGTGACCTGGTCAGAGGGTTGGTAAAGGGTTTACCGGAAGGGGTTTCCATGACGGGGGGCTTGTCGGCCGACGGCGATCGCTTTCGGGAGACCTATGTGTTCTGGAACGGTATGCCGGTCCGGAATCAGGTTGTGGCTGTCGGTTTATACGGCAGGCATCTGAAGGTCGGATACGGATCCTTCGGCGGATGGGATTCATTCGGCCCGGAGCGTCTTGTCACCCGGTCCCGGGGAAACATCCTCTACGAATTCGATGGCAGGTCCGCTCTGGCCCTCTATAAGACGTATCTGGGAGAGCACGCGAAGAATCTTCCCGCATCGGGCCTGCTTTTTCCCCTTCAGATCCGGATGCCCGGCTCAACCGAAGGATTGGTAAGAACCATTCTGTCCGTCAATGAAGAGGATCAGAGTCTCACTTTTGCCGGGGATATTCCCGAAGGGGCCCTGGGCCGACTGATGAAGGCCAATTTCGACCGTCTGATCGACGGTGCAGTGGATGCGGCGAAAAGCAGTCAAGCTATGATCCGCAACACGTCGCCCGATCTGGCTCTCCTCATCAGTTGCGTCGGCCGGAAATTGATTCTCAGGCAGCGGGTGGAGGAAGAGGTCGAAGGGGTGCAGGATATTCTGGGAGAAAAAGCGGTCCTGACCGGTTTTTACTCCTACGGAGAAATCTCCCCCGCATACGGGACAGGAAATTGCGAACTTCATAATCAGACGATGACCGTCACCACATTATCCGAGGACGCACAATGAAGGAACCTCATCGCTTACTGGCCAGACAACTGCGCCGTTTCATCCCGCCATTGGAAGCACTCCCCCCTCATTTCAATGCCTTTCTCGAATCGGTCAGCACGGCCTATTATGAGAGCGAAGAAGATCGTTGCATGCTGGAACGTTCTCTGGAGTTGAGTTCGAACGAGCTCCTTCAATCCAACACCGAAATGCGGGCGATCCTCCAGGCCCTGCCCGACCACTACTTCCGGATCAATGCCGAGGGAACGGTTCTGGAGCACAAGCCTGCAGGCGGCAAGACTTCTCCGCTTAAAGACAGCCACCCCGTCGGGAAAACCCTGTCCGATCTGGTGCCGAAAGAGACGGCGGTCCTGTTCGAAAGGGCGGTAAAAGTCACTCTTCAGGAACAGGTCCCCTCTGCTTTTGAGTATTTCCAGCCCCATCCGGAAGGAAACCTGTACTTTGAAGCGCGCCTGATTCCTCTTTTCGACGACCAGTTGATCCTGATACTGAGAGATATCACCGGAAGGAGAAAGTCGGAAATCGCCGCTCAGGAACGAGCCGGGAAAATCATCCGCTACCAGGCGGCCCTGCTGGCGTTGTCGAAGTCCGATCAGCAGAACTTCGAGACGGCCATCGCCGGCATGATGGAAGTCGGCGCCCGAATGCTGGGCATCCATCGCGTTGGTTTATGGCTTTTCAACAAGGGGAAAACGCATCTGATCTGTGAAGATCTTTACTGCATCGAAAGCGGGATCCACAAAAAGGACCATCCACAGCGGCTGGATGCGTCCCAGCATCCGCGATACTTCGCAACGCTTAAGGAAACCCTGATCATCGTTGCGGAAGATGTTCATGCGGACCCTCGCATGGGCGAGCTGGCGGCGTACTTCAGGGAGCACGAAATTGTTTCCACCATGGATGTGCCGCTCCGTCTCCATGGCCAGGTCGAGGGTGTCCTCTGCATGGACTATTCCGGCAAATCCCGGACATGGAGTCCCGAAGACCAGGACTTTGCAACTTCCCTGGCCCAGATGATTTCCCTGCTTCTGGAAGGGCGTGCCCGGAGATCGACGGAAGAGGCCCTGAAGGATCGGGAAACCAATCTGCGGATCCTTTTACTGGCGGCGCCCGTTGGGATTGCCATGCAGTCTTGCCGGAGGTTTCGGCAGGTAAGCCAGCGCCTCTGTTCCATGTTGGGGTATGAAGAAGACGAGCTCGTCGGCAAGAGCCCCAGTATCCTATACGAAACATTCCAACTGGCGAAATTCGTCGGGGATACCATCCGCGAACAACTGACGCGAAAGGGTATCGGCCATATCGAAACGCGCTGGGTCCGTAAAGACGGGAAGATGATCGATGTGCTCCTGATGGCCGTGGCCATGGAGGACTCCGATCCGCAGGCGGGGCTCATTTTTACGGCCCTGGATATTACGGAACGGAAACGGGTCGAAGAAGCCCTGGCCGAAAGCGAAAAACGGTTCCGGAATTACTTTGAATTATCCCTGGCGGGAATCGCCATTACGACCCCCCGGATGGAATGGGTCGAAGTCAACGATAAACTCTGCGACCTGCTGGGATTCACGCGAGATGAACTGAAATGCAGGTCGTTGAAAGACCTTGTGCTACCCGAAACACATCCGGCAGGGAATCGGGTTCCAAACGACAGTTCAACCGACCTGACGGGTTTGGTCAATGTTGAGAAGCGCTTTCTTAAAAAGGACGGGACGCTTCTCCATGCGCTGGTTTCTTCCCGGTGCGTGAGTAAGGAAAACGGTACGCCCGATTATGTCATCACCCTGATTCAGGATGTAACGGATCGGAAAAGATTGGAGGCGCAATTGCTCCAGTCCCAGAAAATGGAGGCCATCGGAACCCTCGCCGGGGGGATTGCCCACAACTTCAACAATCTCCTGATGGGAATCGAAGGTTTTACGTCCCTGATTCTTTACGACCTGGATGCCGATCATCCCCACTGTGACAAGCTGCGCAGCATTGAGGACCTGGTGTGCAGCGGGGCGGATTTGACGAAGCAACTGCTCGGTTTTGCCCGGGGAGGGAAATACGAGGCGAAACCGACCAATGTGAACACTCTCGTTGAACGCAGTTCCCAACTTTTCGGCCGAACCAGGCCTGAAATTGTTCTGAAAAAGAAACTGCGGGAAGACGTCTGGATGGTTGATGTGGACCAGGGACAGGTTGAACAGGTCCTGCTCAATGTATACGTCAATGCCTGGCAGGCCATGCCCGGAGGGGGGACGCTCTATCTCCAGACGGATAATGTCAACATGGACAATCCCGGTGACGATGTGCCGGATCACCGGTTACCGAGTGCTTATGTCCGCATCTCTGTGACTGATACGGGGGTCGGCATGGACGAAAAAACGAAAGAGCGCATTTTCGACCCGTTCTTTACGACCAAAGACGGGAGCAGAGGCACGGGGTTGGGGCTGGCATCCGCTTACGGTATCATTGAAAATCACGGCGGTTTTATCAGGGTTTACAGTGAGAAGGGGCGGGGTTCGACCTTCAATATTTACCTGCCGCGTTCCCAGAAAGAATTGATTGAAGGGGTGAAGGAAACAGGCAAAGAGCTCCGCCGGGGAACGGAGACTGTTTTGGTGGTTGACGATGAAGAGATGAACGTCAATGTCACGAAGCTGATCCTTGGAAAACTGGGATACCACGTTGTCACGGCAAGCAGCGGCCGGGAGGCCATCGACATCTTCCATAACCGGGAGGCGAAGATCGATTTGGTTATTCTGGATATGGTCATGCCCGGGATGGACGGCGGCGAAACTTACGAGAATCTTAAGCGGATATGCCCTTCCATGAAATGCATTCTGGCCAGCGGCTACAGTATCAATGGGCAGGCGGAAAATATCATGAAAAAAGGTGTGGAAGCCTTCATTCAAAAGCCTTTCAGCGTGGGCGACCTGGCGGATGCCGTGCGCAGGGTGCTTGACGGCGGCAATGGAAACGGTACTGGTGCGGCCGGATTGTGCTGTTCCATAGACAGACTCGGGACATCATGAACTCGGATCGATACCGTGGCCCAGATACGTTCTGAAGACGGGAAAACGGACAACCAAAAGAAGGAGATTGGAAGATGGCGCAACACATATCCTGGCTCGGGCATTCCAGTGTCAAGATAAAAGGGAGCTGCATTGTTTACATCGATCCCTGGAAAATCAAGACGGAAGAAAAGGCGGATTTAATCCTGATCAGTCATAGCCATTCCGATCACTTCTCCCCCGATGATATTAAAAAAATCCAAAAAAAAGAGACCGTTATCCTGGCTCCTCAGGATTGTCTTTCGCCCCTGAGCGGTGACGTCCGGGCGATGAAGCCGGGGGATACGGCCGTCGTTTGCGGTGTCACCGTAACAGCGGTTCCCGCTTATAATATAAACAAGTCCTTTCATCCCCGAAGTCATGGCGGCCTCGGTTTTCTTATCACGGCGGACGGAAAGACGATTTATTACTGCGGGGACACGGACCGGATTCCCGAGATGGATCAGATCCGGGCGGATATCGTGATCCTTCCCGTCGGGGGAACCTACACCATGACGGTGGAGGAAGCGGCGCAGGCGGTCAACGGGATAAACCCGGAGTTGGCCATCCCGATCCATTTCGGCGATATTGTAGGATCCGTCGAGGACGCCAGACATTTTCAGAAGCTGTGCACTGTTGCCGTATCGATTTTACCCGTATCGAGAGATTAAATCACGTAGCGGGACGATCATCTGCCCTGGGAATTATTAACTTATTAAAATTAAAAGTAAATGATTCCATCATGGATGTAAAGTGAAGGGGTTTAATTTTTTTTCAGCACGGCCTTGACAGGATTGAATCGATGTTTATTATACCCTCGTTTTATGGGTCGGGGGCAAAACGAATGCATCTAAGTCATTATATAAATGGGAAAGGAGATATTGGGGGATGAAAATCAGACCGTTGCAGGACAGAGTGATCGTGAAGCGTTTGGAGGAAGAGCAGAAAACCAAGGGAGGAATTATTATCCCCGATACGGCCAAGGAAAAACCCATTGAGGGCGAGGTCATTGCCGTGGGTAAAGGTAAAATCATGGAAGACGGCAAGGTCGTAAAGCCGGATGTGAAGGTTGGCGACCGGGTTCTGTTCAGCAAGTACGGCGGAACGGAAGTGAAAATCGACGGCGTGGA
>Ga0302246_1000922_pt1 | contig 22749 bp, 16 predicted proteins | sample AAG_UR_Trp_MG_FD_193533 | JGI IMG/M metagenome (GOLD analysis project Ga0302246, IMG submission 193533) | Enriched activated sludge microbial communities from anaerobic digester in WTTP, New Holstein, Wisconsin, United States - AAG_UR_Trp | ecosystem: Engineered > Bioreactor > Anaerobic >...
CCGAAATTCATCTTTTATGCAACCAATATGCAGACAGGGCGCAGTTTTCGCTTTCGCCAGGACATGGTTGCCGATTATGTGCTGGGAATTTCCCGCACGGTTGAGGTTTCCCTGGCGGATGTCGTGGCCGCCTCAAGTGCCTTCCCCCCAATATTTTCGCCCATTATCCTGGAAACCGATCCTGACGCCTGGGAGAAGCCCGACAGGGATTTCCCCGGTCTGAAGAATTTACGCAAACGGATCGTTCTGGCTGACGGCGGTGTCTATGACAACATGGGCCTGGAATCGTTGGTGGATAACGTGGATATCGTCCTCGTGAGCGATGCGGGGGCACCCTTCGAAATCGATCAGAGTCCATTTGAGGACGATCTGCTGCAGCTTGGACGTGTGCGCGACATCTTGATCGATCAAACGCGCGCATTACGCAAGCGTTGGCTTGTGGGGGATCTGGAGGCCGGGCGCAAGATGGGCGCATATTGGGGCATAGGCACCCGAATCGGCGATTTTCACGCACATGAAGCCCTTACAAACGATAACGCCGTTACGGCATCGCTGGAATCAATCCCCACCCGTTTGTGCGAGTTTGACGAGAAGGATCAGGGGCACCTGATCAACTGGGGTTATGCTCTGGCCGATGCGGCGCTGCGCACCAGGGGCGGTTTGAATTTCGGGCCTGCGGCGTCGTGGCCGGTGCCGGTCTGGCCCCTGAGCTGACCCCTATATGATCCATCGATGAACGGAAACCGGCTCGAACGGATGCCGCATCCGGAGGGGGAATCATATGATTGAGATAGAGGACATCGAGGCTTTTCTTCAGGCGGCGAGGGACGATCAGATCCGTGAAGATCGTCTTGCGGCCATCCACACTCTGACCTATCTGCCTTTATCTCCGGATGCCTGGTGTGCCCTGGCAGCCATTGCCGTCGCCTTCCTTCGGCAACTGCCGGCATCCGAGCCTGCTTTCGGGCATGCCGTCGGCATCTGCGCGCGCATACCGGTTTGGTCTGTGAGGGAATTCTTGGGCTCGATTGCCCGTGATCCCGACCATCCGTCATCATTCACCTGCGCCGTTGAGTTGGCACGACACGGTGATGCGGCGGGATTGCAGCGATTGCTTGACTCGCTTGCGAAGACGGACGCGGAGCAGGCGATCGAGCGGCTTGCCTGCCTTCCGATTGAAGGGCTCCACGTCGGCCGCAAGCCTTTCTCGGGGGCCTTGTTATCCGGGAATCCGATGATTCGCTTCTGGGCCGCTCTCGCATTGGCTCGCCTCGGCGCAGTGGAACCATTGGAGAAGGTCTGGGATAATCTGCTTTCAGACAATGAAACGCCCCCAATCTTCCACGGTGATCCCTGGACTCCCTATCATGCCTTGACCGCGGCGCGTCCGTTGCCGGAGCGATTGCATTCTTTCCTGACCGGGCTCTACGAGCATGAATTGAAACGGTTGGTTGAACCCGAATACCCCCAGGGCAAGCTACCCCGTAACATCCTCATCCTGGTGGGAGGTCTTACCGGCGCCGTCGATATTTACGGCGAACCAAGGACGGAACGGGTGACAGCCCCGCAACCGTCCGGAGGAATCTTTGATCCCACCTTGATAGACGCCGCCGTCCGCCGGATTCTGCAGGAGCCGTTCGAACCGCTTGGGGAGGAAGCGCTTCGAATCATGGCCACGCTTCAGCCGGAACGCGCAGGCAGGCTGATGCTGGATGCCCTGGATGCACTGGAGAAAGAGTCGGCGTCACAGGGGGAAAAATACGGAATGATGCGTGAGGAGATCGCCGTCAATGCGATGCTGCATATGGCGTGCGCCTTGCCCGGACCCTTGATGCTTCCCCTTGGCGAGGTTGTCGAGACCGGCGGGCAACGTTGGCCGCATTTGCCATGGTCAACGCTCGTATGGGTGATGTCCCGTTCAGGGGCCGAAGTCTTGGTTAAGGAATTCGGTCTTCGCATCAAGGCGGCGAAGTCGAAGGACAGGGGGAACTGGCTGCGCCGGGCGCTTGAGATAGCGAGCCGGTTGCAATCCCCTGCTCCGTTTACCGGCGCCGGACCCGGCAGGGAAAGACCGGTTACGGCCGGCGCCGTCATTGACGATTCCCGGTGTGGCGGAGAAACTGCGAAGAGGGTGGAAGCAGAACCAGGGACGACACGGATGGCAGGACCAGCGCGGCGCGGAATCGCGGCGGAACCCGAAACGCCCCGCATGGGTGGTGAAGAACCGGAAACACAGGCCCCCCGTTACATACAGTCGAGGGTTCGGCGCATGGACAGGATCCCCTCCGTAGAGGATCCGCCGGTATGGGTCGGGGGTGTGGAGCACCTCATCTCGGTGCGGATCGGTTCGCCGGAGGCGGGATGGCCCAACCCCAAAAACCTGGTACCATTCCCGTATGAACTCCTCCCACCCGGCAGGAAACACCGTCTGCAGGTCTTTCTGAGCGAACCCGATCACCTGGAAAAACCTCTCATGGATGTGATCTCCATTCGCCGGAGCGGACCGAGCACCGTGGCGGAGTTCCATATTACCCCTCGCGTGCAGTGCCGAAACTTTCGTGCCAGAATCGTAATCACACACCGCAACCGCATCGTGCAGACGGCAATCCTCACCGGCCGGGTGGTCAAGGAGCCTGCCGAAGCAGGACCGGAGGACCGTATCGAACACGAGATCGAGTCTGTGGTGCGCCCAGCGCTCCATGATCTCCGGGGACGCCGGCATTTCGACATGGCCATGGCGGTCAATCAAACGCCTGAAGGAGAACCGGGGCTGCTTGTCCTGGCCGACCGGTACGCCGTTATCCGCGGCTTTACCGAAATAAAGGAACGAATAGACGCCATCTCGGAATGCCTGTCCGTGGTGGCTCTCGACGCGGTCACCTATGAAAAAGGCCTGCACAGCAAAGAAGGGGTGGAACTCCTGCGTTTCCTTGCCGATAACGGCCGGGCGCTCTATGATTTTCTCATCAGGGACCAGATGACCGGCAATTTGCCGAAAGACGGAGCGCTCCTGCAGATCGTAAACATGACTCCCGACGCGTATTTCCCGGCGGAATTCATCTACGACTTCGCCACACCGGCGGAAAATGCAACCCTCTGCGGCGCGGCCCTCGATGCCTTCGACCGGCTTGACTTCAGCCGGATCTGCAGCCACAAGGACCACGAAACACCCGATCAGCCGGTGGTCTGTCCGTTCGGGTTCTGGGGACTGCGCTATGTGATCGAACGCCACGCAAGCCTCCCCCTGGACCGCGAGCAGATTTTGGGCGACTTTGTGCTTCAGGCTGAGCCGTCCGAGAAGCGCAGGACCCTCGAACTCGCCGGCAACGCGCTCCTGGGTGTCAGTGCACAGGTAGAGAACGAACAAGAGCAACCCGGTGCCACGTCAGCCCTGCTGTCCGGGATTAGAAGGTTGTGCCCCATTCCGATTGCGCTCATACCGAACTGGCAGGACTGGACAAGGCAGGTCGAGAACCTTCAGCCCTCGCTCATCATCACCCTGCCTCACGCGGAGGAAAAGACACAGTTCGGGGTAACCGACTATTTCCTGGAGATAGGGGGCGAGTTGAAGAAAGCGCGGGTTATCGGAGAGAGCGCTGCGCATTACGTAATTGCGCGAGACGGAGCACCGTCGCCGCTGGTTCTTCTCCTTGGCTGCAATACGACCGTTCCGAAGACGCCGATCGACAGCATTGCGGCACACTTCCGGCGCGGCGGAGCGGGCATTGTGGTGAGTACCGTAGGAAGCGTACTGGGCTCGCATGCTTCGAAGGTAGCCCGTGAGCTTTTGGAAGCCCTTTTCAAGGAAACAGCAATTAAACCGCGACCCCTCGGCGAGTTGCTTCGTGACGTCCGACGCCGCTGCCTCGGCAAAAAGGTCATCATGGCGCTGTGCATAGGAGCCTACGGCGATGCAGACTGGCAGGTACACGTCGCAGAAAGTGCAGGTAAATCCGATGTTTCGTATTGAACTCCTTCCGGCCCTGCACGGAGACTGCATCATGATCCAGTACGGGTCAGCCGAAGCGCCGCGCCGGATCCTGATTGACGGTGGTCCCGTCGGCGCCTACGAGGCCCTCACGGCACGGGTTGATAAGCTGCCCCCCGGCAGGCGGCGCTTTGAACTTCTGGTCATCACCCACATCGACGCCGACCACATCGAAGGTACGGTGCGCCTTCTTGCGGAAAGGAGCAAGGACTTCTATTTTGACGACGTATGGTTCAACGGGTGGCGCCACCTCGACGACGGCAAGGGGATTCTGGGAGCGGTATCCGGTGAATTCCTGAGCGCGCTGATCACGAAGAAGGTGGGCACCGAACGATGGAACAAGGCCGATCCGTTTAAGAAGGGAACGATCAAGACCGGCGAGGAACCCCTGCCGACGGTCAGCCTTAATGGCGGGATGCATCTGACCGTGCTGTCCCCCACGGATGAGAAGCTCCATATGCTGCGGAAGACATGGGAGAAGGATGTAAAGAAGAAGGGGTTCGATCCGGGCGATCTGGATGCGGCGCTTTCCCTGCTGAGTAAAAGCAAAAGATTGGCTCCAAAAGGGCTGCTCGGCGGTTCTTACCAGGAGGCAGGCGAACGCTTCAAGATGGACGGCTCCATCGCCAATGCGAGCAGCATCGCCCTGCTCGCCGAATTCGAGGGTAAGCGTTGCCTGCTCCTTGCAGACGCCCACCCCGATGTCGTCACGGCATCTCTGCGCAGGCTTCTGCCGCCCGGAGAAAGGAAGCTCCGGATCGATGCGGTGAAACTCTCTCATCACGGCAGCAGCGCCAATACGACACCGGAACTTCTCGATCTCATTGACTGCAAACGCTTTCTCATCTCAACGAACGGAGACGTCTTCGGACATCCGGATGCCTCGACGATCGACATGATCCTGCGGCGGGCCGGGCCCGGCGTCACGCTGTTCTTCAACTATTATTCAAAAACCACGCAGGCATGGGCCGCTGTGAAGACGTCCGTATATCCCGAGGCCGCGGGGGAGAGCCTCATTGTAGACCTGTGAAAACCGGTCAAACTGTAAGGGTGCATCGACCATTGCAGATGGAGGGTTCGATGGAACGGCTAAAGTATCTGGACTTTGAACTGAAGCTTGAGCGTCAGGGTGTGGAATACATGGCCCGTGTTCTGCATTCCCCATGCGGGGAGGCATCGTACACCTTCAGGCTGCCTTTTTCCGACGAGAAGCTCGAGAATCTGATCCTCAAGCTCGGCCGTCCGCGCAGCAGTAACCGACGGGCGCTGCGGTCACCGGAGATGGAGGCTGCCCACGAGTTTGGGGGGGAATTGTTTGATGCCGTGTTTAGCGGCGATATCCTTGCCTGTTTCAAGGCCAGCCTCAATGATTCGCTGAGCCGTCACGGCACGGGGCTCCGTCTGAAACTCCACCTTCAGGAAACCCCCGAGCTGGCTGATCTGCCCTGGGAGTTCCTCTGTGATCGATCATTGGACAGGTTTCTTACCCAGTCCATCGATACACCCATTGTCCGTTACATCGAGTTGCCGGAACGCATCAAACCGCTGGCGATAGACTTCCCTCTCCGTTTGCTTGTGATGATCTCGAGTCCCGCCGATTATGCCTGTCTGGATATGGAGCGGGAGAAAGCAAACATGCAAAAGGCCTTGGAAAGGCTTACGCGAGAAGGCAAGGTAAAGGTTGACCGGCTGGAAAAGGCGACGCTGAGGGATCTGCAACACCAGCTCCGGGAGGAAATGTACCATATCTTTCACTTCATCGGACATGGCGGCTTTGACAGGAAAGCAGATGAAAGTGTCCTGGTATTGGAAGATGACCGAGGCAACAGCTGCCTTACCGAAGCGCGCCGGGTGGGTGCCGTCCTGCATGACTGCAGATCCCTGCGCCTGGCCGTGCTCAATTCGTGCGAAGGAGCACGGAACACCCGCACCGACCCGTTTGCAGGCATGGCGGCAACACTCATCAGGCAGGGCATTCCGGCCGTCGTGGCCATGCAGTTCGAGATTACCGATGAGGCAGCAATAACGCTGGCGAGCGAATTCTACAGTGCCCTGGCCGAAGGATATGCCGTGGACTCAGCTTTGGCGGAAGCACGCAAAGCTATTTACGCGCAGCCAAATGACGTTGAATGGGCGACACCGGTCCTGTACATGAGGTCCACAGATGGGGTCTTGTTTAACCTGCCCCATTCCGGAAAGGAGGAAAAACGCCGGAAAACCGAGGCCGAGGAAGCCGCACAAAAGGCTGCCGAAGAAGACGAAAAACGAAGGAAAACCGAAGCCGAGGAAACCGCACGAAAGACTGCCGAAGAAGACGAAAAACGAAGGAAAACCGAAGCCGAGGAAACCGCACGAAAGGCTGCCGAAGAAGACGAAAAACGAAGGAAGGCAGCGGCCCGGATCCGGGCCATCGTCATCGGTGCAATTTTGTTTTTGCTTGCTTTAATCGCGGCTTTCTGGCTGTCGATCCATGAGTGTCAGCGGGCACCCGATGACGTGGCCTCTTTGAAAGAAAAATTTTCAGAAGCAGAGCAGGAGATGCGTCTTGTCTATCATGACACGCTGTCAAGACTGAGTCCTGACAGAAAATCAGAGCTGGAAAAAGAGCAAAATGCCTGGATTAAAGAAAGGAAAGACAGGTGCAGCGCCGAAACAGGGGATATGAACCAGTTGAACTGTTTGATCAACACGGCATATGAAAGAGTCGCGCAGTTAAAACAGATGCCGGTCGAAGCGTATCAACCGCCAACCGATTCTTCCGACACAACGGCGGACACCGAAACAGCCGCCCCTTCCATGGACGAGCAGGTGTTTCAAATGTTGAAACTAAAGTATTTAAGAGCAGACGAAAAGCTCAACACGGTCTATCGTGACACCATGTCAAGACTGAGTCCCGGCGGAAAGGCAGAGCTAAAAAGAGAGCAAATTGCCTGGATTCAGGCAAAGGAAAGCAGGTGCAACGCTCTGACAGATGACAATAAGCGCTTAATCTGTCTTTATTCCATGACATATGAAAGAATCAAGCAGCTTGAAAATTGGTAACGGCGCTGGATAGCCGGTTCACCGCATATCTGGTCTTTTAGGGCGGGATGATCCGGCGAGGGGGCATATCTGTATGTTCCCTCGCCGTTTGATAGGGGATTAGCGGCTCATGGGTATTTTGAAGGGAATCTTATTCAAATTTGTTACGATCCTGTTCCTTGTGACATTGACCCAGGTAACATGGGCTGCGGAACTGCTCAACCTGCCCAAAAGAGTGATTGCCATCGATGTCGGACACGCCGGGAATAACCAGGGAGCGGTAAGTTGCACGGGCATCGGAGAGTATTTTTATAATAGGGACATGGCGAAGATGATACTCGATGAAATAGAACATCGCGGTCACTTCAAAGCCATTCTGATTGATGATGGAAACCGGAAACGCTCTTTTTCTGAAAGACTGCAAGTTGCCAAATCAAAAAAAGCGGCCCTGCTCATTTCCATTCATCACGATTCAGTTCAGCCGCACTATCTGTCCGTCCGGTCTCACAAGGGGGTAAATTATCGCTATTGCGATAAATATCAGGGCTATTCCATATTTTATTCAGAGAAAAACAAACACCCTTCCCGGAGTTTACGTTTTGCGAAACTGCTGGGAAAGGAGCTCCGGGGAAAAGGTCTTTATCCTACCCTGCATCATGCAGAAAAGATCAGCGGCGAGAACAGGGAAGTGATTGATAAAGAAAAAGGAATCTATCGATACGACAACCTGAACATTTTAAGTCAATCGGATATTCCATCCGTTTTGCTGGAATGCGGCATTATTGTTAACAGAACGGAGGAAGCCCGACTGAAGGACACTTCTTATCAGAGCAAAATCGTATCGTCGGTTATATTGGCCATCGAGCATTATTTTCAAGCCGGCCAAGAGGGGTAATTATGGGGTCAAATCTTTAATCTTGACATTTAGACGAGCTGCATATCCTGTGGACTTGTATCTTTCTGTATCTCTTTGATAATTTTGAATTGCACCAAAGGAAATAACAAAAAAAATCAAATCGCAGGAAAATGATTAAATCAGTATTCGTTATCCAACGGTGAAAACGTCATTTTTGAATCGTACTCATCCGGCATCTCATTCCAATTGTCAAGATTAAAGATTTGACCCCATTAACACTCTGCGCCGATGTCAAAGCCCTGGCGGAAAACAAGTAACATCAGCAGCGCATTGTCTCATCAAGAACCGCCCCCGAGTTCACCGGATTCCCAAGCCGCCGGTGAACTCGGAGTAGTGCCTTTTCCCCATGTGCTGAATTAATTCACGTCATAGGATTGTCAAGCAGATCCGGCTCATTTCAACAAACAGGAAACAGGACGTCCCGGTTTACACCGGCGGAAGATTCTTGAGAATTCTCTCAGCCTCTTCATCCGTCACGGTTTTTCCGTATATTTCGGAAGTGAACGCCGTCATTTCCCTGATCATATCCCCGTCTTTGAACAGATCCGGATAGCGCAGCTTGTCATCGCCCTTATCATTAATGACGGACATTGATCGATTCATTTGCCGAAGTGATCATAGGCCGCTTAAAAAGAAACACTCGACGTTATGACGTCATAGCGCTATGCTGTATACTCCAACAAGGGAGGTGATATTATGGGAACAGCAACAACACGAGCCACGATATACCTGGAGCCGGAACTGCATAAAGCTCTGCGTCTAAAGGCAGTGGAAACATCGCAGTCATTATCGAAATTAGTGAATGATGCCATCAAAGAATCTCTGGCTGAAGATGCCGAAGATATGGCAGCTTTTGAAGAAAGAGTCAAAGAGCCTTTAATCAGCTATGAAACGATGATCAAGAGGCTAAAAAAAGATGGCAGGATATGAAATTTATTTTAAAGAGTCCGTTGAAAAGGACTTCCGTACAATACCCAAAAAGGATTTAAAGAAAATCCTCCAGCGCATCGAGGGGCTTTCAAATGATCCAACACCGCCAGGCCACGAAAAACTTACTGGGCAGGAAAGATATCGTGTTCGCCAGGGACTGTATAGAATCATCTATTCCGTTCATGACCAGGAGCCTACGATATGGATCGTCAAGGTAGGACACCGAAAAGGTGTTTACCGCTGATGCGAACCGACCAATCCACTGTTATTTCGAATCCTATGTCGTGTGATTATCCAATAATATTATTAAGATATATAGCATCGGAGCTCCGATAATCATGGTTTATTCTCCATTCAATAAGAGCAAGATTCTGTAGAACCCCTGACCTCGTTTCTTGCCAACCGTTTCCTGAGAAAAATGCGGTGTTAAAGACAGATTGTTTCAAAGTCCATATACTGCCGGAGGATCATCGTGCCGCCGCCCTCGGAGACGATCTTCTCGACGGCCGATGGATTGCGCAGCCGGGCGCCGGCGATATGGGTCACGGGCGTTCCGGCAAAAACCTGGGGACACATGAAAGATGAAGGCCCCAGGACAATGACTGCTCGCGGTTTTCCCAGACCGGCCATCAGGCCGTCGAATGTGCCCGTGACGATGGACGTGGCCGTGATAATAGCCACACTACATGAGGCCAGGGATTCCCGGCCCTCCTCCGGCGATATGGTGCCGGGTCTGTCGGTATTCAGTTCCAGGATGTCCAGCCGGCATCCGGTCAGGCGTATCCCGGGCAACAGGGGACCGAAAAATCCCACCATGACGACATGGTCCGCGGCCTGAATATCGACGATTTCCAACACATCTTCCGCTGTCGATTCTGGAGACGGAAACCCGGCAGCCAAGGCATTGGCGGCCGCCAGGCCCAGGGACCTGGCCAGAGCATTGTGGTCGCTCCCCAGCATCTCCAGGAGTTCCCGGGCGGGCCTTCCGGTAAGGGTCCCGGCCTTGGCCTCGTGGGTGCAACTTCCGGAGGCACTCTGGGCTGTCCAGGCAAGCCCGATATGGCCGTTATCGAGCCGCACGCTGGTATATCCCAGTCCCATACGCACATCGACCACATAAAGACCTTCGGCAACAGGTTTCAGGTAATCGATTATTTTCTGCTGAATGGTCTTGTTCATAGAATTTTCCTTTTTATTTTTTGAAATCACTGTTTGCATGAATTACACTTATAAAACCATCTTATCCACTAAATACATTCACCAATTGCAGCATAGGTCATGAAAAGTCAAGCAGCACGGGCCATGGTTCGGAAGCCATCCCCTATCCCTCCAAACTGCCCCATTGGAGGGGTAGGGGAACATCAATATTCCTATTATACCGGCGGGAGATTCTTGAGAATCCTCTGCGCGTCTTCATCCGTGATGGTCTTACCGTATACTTCGGAATAGAACGTCTTCATCTCCTTGATCATATCCCAATCCTTGAACAAATCCGGATGGAACAGCTTGGCCATGTAGATCATGAGCAGCACCCCTTCATTGCTTGCGTGATCCCATGTATAAACGCCCTGGGGCAGGCAATAAACCTTTCCATTTTTAACCGCTTTCAGGGAAGCCAACTTCGCGTTTTTCATCACCATTTCAGGGGATTTGGCGTACCCGCTTAACAGAATGATATCCGGATCCCATGACAAAATCTGATGCACGGTTGCTGTTGCATGGTTATCAGTGATTGCCTGCGGCAAATAATGACCTCCGGAAACTTCCGTATTCCAGTGCATGACACTGCCTTTGCCCTGGCTGCCCAGCAGGCTGCCATGCAGACCGCCGTAGTAAACGGAAGGCCGGTTTTTCTTGTCTATCTTTGATGTTACGGCAAGAATTTGCTCAACCTTTCTATCGAAATACCGGTTGTATTTGTCCGCCCGGGCTTTCGCGTCCGGCCCCAGCAGATCGCCGAACAGGCTGACCTGCTGTTTGAAATTTTTCCGGTATTCCTCAAGGTTCATGGGTCTATTCTCCGGAGAGAACGCACAGACGGTTTTCAATCCGGCCTTGCCGTAAGGTTCCTCCTTGGTCATCCCGGGCGTATAGAGGACAAAATCAATCTTCATCTTCAGCATCTGTTCCGGTGTGACGCCTTTGTTTGGTTGGGCGTTTTTGATTTCCGGAAACAGTTTGTAGGCCCAGGGAGATTGCTCCGCCATCAGGCTGATCAGATTTCCCTTTCCGAGGGTCATGATTTTCTCGGGGGAGACGCAATGCATGCAGGCAATCCGCTGCGGATTAACCGGAACCTCAACCCTGTTCCCACACAGATCGGTAATAGTGTGGTAATCGTTGGCAAAAACCGGATTCACGGGAAGAGTCACCGCCAGGAACATGGCTGACACAAGGAACCATCCCAAAAGAAAATTCTTGTTTTTCATTTTCAATCCTCCAAGTGTAGTTTTGTAGATAATTGTTCAAGCACCCAAATAAATGGGTATTTATGCAATCAACAGAATCCTGCCGGGGGTTTATCAACGCCCGGACAGGCGATCAGCCGACACATGCAAATCCGGCGGCGAGCCGAAGAGAAAAACCAGGGCTTCCCGCATACGGGCCCGCCAGTTCGCCCATCCGTGGCCGTCATTCACTTCCCGGTAATGGACCGGACATCCATGGCTGATGAGGGCATCGCGAATACGATGGTTCGCTTCCACCAGGTCCTTGCCGTTGAAATCCACCTCGAAACGGCCGACGTCGAGATAGACCTTAATCGGCTGCTTAGCGCCGGTCCGGGCAAGGTTGATGAGAGGTACCAGTTTTGTCGCCGTCGATTGGGCCACACATTTTCCGAAGAGATCGGGATGGTTTATCGCCAGAGACAGCGCGGCCGTCGCGCCCGCGGAGATGCCGCCGACGGCACGGTATTCCGGTGAAGGCTGTGTAAGGTATCGCCGGTCCACCATAGGGACGACCTCCTCGACAAGGAAGGTTTCGAAGGCGGGATTCATGCTGTATTCGGCGATACGATCCTTGACGGAGGGAAGGAGAACGGCAATGAGGGGCGGAATCACCTTATGACCGATGAGATTGTCGAGAATCGTCACGATTCTCCCGAATTTGAGGGCACCGAACGCATCATTCAGATAAAGAACCGGATATCGTTCCCGGCTTTCGGCATAGCCGGCCGGAAGATAAACGGTCGCGGTCCGCCCCATACCGGATTGCCTGGAAGCAATCGTCCATTCCTCAAGGGTGCCCTTGGCGACTGATGGATCCGGATCGATATCCTGGGAATGGCTATATCCAGGCATCAGTGCTTCCGAGTTGGAACCTTTTCCAAACAGCGCTGTTCGCGGATTGAGGGGATCGAGAATCGCCTTCCCGTCGACGATCAGCTTATATTCGATCCGGGAATCGGCCGGATACTCGCCGCAAAAGTAGTAAAGATCCGTGTTGGCTACTTTTGCAAGCATATCCTTTTGCTCACTCCAGCCGTTCATGAAACCGGCAATAGCAATTTCATTGCCTTCTCCCCGGTAAATAAAAGTCGTACAGGAATAATATCTGTTTTCTCCCGATTCCACGAGGGGTGCTCCCTGTCTTTTCGCCTGCTCCACAATGGCATTCACCATGGCTTGCCGTTTCCGGAAATCCTTTTCCTGTTCGATAAGAAGCAGTTGTGAACTGAAAACCGGACAGACAAAGGGGGGCTTCAGTTGGTTCTGCCTTATCCTTTCCATATCCCGGCGCGTCATGACGGTGGTATATTTTTCCGGGTCTCCCTCCCGGGACGATTCCTGAAACACTCCCGATGATTCACGGCCATCGGCGGAAAGTTCGAAGGAAAAAGCGGCCCACTCATTTCTCCATTCCAGACGAGGTTTGTCGCCGGAAACGATCGTCGCCTTTGCCCATTCATGCCAGGCCAGATAATCGGAATTTTCTCCAATATACTGGGCCACCCGGGCCGAATCCTTATTCACCTGATATACAAAAAGCACCGAAACACCGCCGTTGCTCCACTGTCCCTCCCATGCGCCCGATAAGGCCGCCGTCTTTTCGGGAATATCAGGCCCGGGAATGACCACAACCGGTTGCTGCGGCAAAGGAACATTAAACACAGGATTTTCGCCCGAATAGGCATTGCCGGCCAGGATTGTGAGCAGAAGCAGGGTGGAAATGGCCACCTGGCTGAAGAATCGCCCTGCCGTACCTGAGGTTATTTTCAGTAAATTGGGTCCCAATCTCATTTCTTGCCCTCTCCTTATTTCATTCAATTTCATGGACTGACACATTACCTCGTCCTCGGTTGATCAACACCTCGCGGCGTTATGGTATTCCACCGTTCGCCGTTCAGCGATGCCGGTGAAGATGATGCAGGTCCGGCGTATGCGGGTGACTGTGAACCAGTGTCTCATGAAGATGGCCATGGCTGTGCGGTTCCTGCCAGTCGCCGGCGTGTTCGTGACGATGATGCTCATCATGAATATGACGGTGTTCATGAAAAACAGCCTCATGTTCGTGCTCATGGTCATGATCCTCCCGCATCAGAAAACCAATGGAACAGGCAGTCATGACCGCAGCCGCAAGAAGCCTTTGCGTCACGGGCTCGGCCAGGATCAGAACAGAGCCGATGGCACCGAGAATCGGCGCGGCACTGAAACAGATAGCCGTCCGGGCCGTCCCCAGATGCCGTAAAGCGTAGATAAAAAGGACAAGGCTGGCGCCATAGCTGAAAGCGCCCAGAAGGAGCGCCATCATGCCGGCCGCCGGAGCGGGCAAATGATCGCCCATTAAAAATCCCAATACCAGGGAAGTACCTCCGGCGGCAAAGCCCTTGGTCCTGGCAATAAAAACCGGGTCCCGATGGGCGATGTTGCGGGTCAGGTTGTTGTCCAGGGCCCACATGAGACAGGCCAGGACAATCAGGACCGTTCCAGGTTCCGCCTGCAGCGATACGGCATCCACCCGGATCGTTAAAACAAACGCCGCAATGACCGTGCATAAAAAAGCACCCCAGACCCATTTCGTCACCGATTCCTTGAAGATCAGGGCCGCAATGAATACCGTTAAAATGACCTCAATGTTCGAAAGAAGGGAGGCATTCCCTGCCGGTATGGTCAGCAAACCATGAAGCAATAGAATCGGCGCCGCCACGCCCCCGGCCAGCACGGCGCCTCCCAGGTTAAGATAATCCGATCCCCGCAGCTTTGATTCCACACCGGACGGATCGTGCCGTAGCACAAGACGGCTGAAAAGTGTCAAGGCAGCCAGCCCGAAGCCGCAACCCAGATAAAGCAAACCCGCCAACGGCAAGGGGGACATGTCCACCAGAAGCAACTTTCCCAACGGGGCGCTTAAGCCGAACAACAGGGAGGACATCAGGGCGGCAACCACAGCGCTTTGCCTTTTAAGCATTTCTCAACCTATGGAAGCTCAACTTTTTTAATAAATGCGAAATTTCTGCGATAAACAAATCATTAAGTCCTCTTCGTAAATAAGTTTTCTGCCTGAGATGACAAAGAAGTGGCGGGAACAACGGCGACATTCCTACCCTTTCGGGCTGCGACATACATAAAAAAGGGCAGGCCCGATATGGTTATCAATACGCCCAGGACCGACCTCAGGGGATTGGCCAGAAGAATCTGCACGGCAATATAAGAATAGGCGACAACAAACAGCAGGGGCACAAAGGGATAGCCCCAGGTCCGGTAAGGTCTTGCCATAAGAGGCCAGCGCAGGCGCAGGATCAGATGCGCCAGCCCCACTCCGATGGATGAAAGAAGCATCACAAAAACCACCGCACTGAGCAGACTGTCAAACGTATCGAAACCGATATAAAGACAGGCCAGTACAGCCTGGATGAGTAATGCAACATGAGGCGTCCCATACCGGCCATGAACTTTCTCAAAGGGAGACCAGAAAAAACCGTCTTTCGCAACGGCATAGGAAAGACGTGCACCGGCAAGCACCGTGGCGTTTATACTTGCAGCAATTGCCAGAATGATTGCCAGAGTGACTGCCTGTGCTAGACCGTGGCTCAGAAGGCGTTCTCCCGCCACTTGTCCGACATTGATAACGCCCTTTAAGCTTTGGACAGGAACGGCATAGAGATAGACTGCATTAACGGCCACATAAAGCACAATGACAATAAGCGTTCCAAAGGTCAGGGACAACGGAAGATTCCGTTCCGGCTGTTTCACCTCATCACCGATATAGGCCGTCACAAACCAGCCGCTGTAAGAAAAGATCACGGCGATCATGGCCGGTCCCAGAAGCTCCGACAGGCCGAACACACCTGTTTCGTCCCGGGCAAAATGCTCCCAGTTACCCTTCCCCAACGCCAGTCCCCCGATGACAAGCAACAGAATGAGCGCCAGACTGCCCAAGGTCCAGATATTTTGGCTGGTACCGGTCAAACGTACTCCTCGGAAGTTAATCAGAGAAAAGAGGGCAACAATCACCACTGCCGTCCATTTCTCGTCCATTCCGCCGCAGACGCCCCCTGAACCCGCCAGATATTTCGTCAGCCCCATGGCCAGAACGGCAATCGATCCCGGATTGATGATCCAGAAGCCAATCCACCCAAGGAGAAAACCGGCCCATGGACCGTATGCCGCTTTCAGATACAGGTAATCTCCACCGGAACGGGGGAACATGCCGGTCATCTCGGCATAGGTTAAAGCGCCGCAGAGCGTAAGGAGTCCGCCGATAATCCATATGCCGGTAAAAAGCCACGGGTCGGGCAATTCGCCGGCCAGGAAGCCGGCGGTGGTAAAAATCCCGGCTCCAACTACATTTCCCACCACAAGCATGGTGGCGTCAAAAAGGTTCAGCTTTCTCTGAAATGGCATCGCAAGACCCCTTTTGTTATTTCCACATCTGTATCCACATGCCGTCATCGCCCTTACTGACAGAATAGTTCGTAATGCCCGTATTCTTGAGTATTTCATCGTAATCCCGCTGCGGAATTTTGCCCGGTCCACGGTCGGTACGTTCCTTATCCGATTTCCATCTTTCCGGGGATTCCATGCCTAGGGCTTTCCTTTTTTCCGCAATCTGCGCCTGGAGTTCGGGCGTGCCCCTGCCGCCGCCGACATAGGCTTTGCCGCCGGGAGCCAGAACCCGGTAGATTTCCTTAAGACCCAGGGCGGGATCTTTCCAGAAAGGTATCGAACCCCGGCTGATGACGAGATTCATGGATCCGTCGGCGAGGGGAATGCTGTGAACATCGGCCAGAAGAGTTTTGACTCTGTTCTGCAAACCGTCCTCGGCGATATGCAACTTTGCCTTTTCCAGGGCATCGGCCGAAATATCAAGGAATATGAAATCGAGGTCCGTAATCCTGGCCAGCGAAAGTCCAAGGTACCCACCGCCAGACCCCACATCCAGGCAAACACCTTTGGTGATACCTGTTTTTTCCTTAATCTTTTGTGCATAGTAGTCATACATGGGTACATTGATACCACGGGCGGTTTCGTCATACCGCGAAACGTTAATTTTCTTTGAGACGTCGTTGTCCTGTGCGGCTTTTTCTTCCGCGCAGACGGTGTTTGAAATACACAATGCTAAAAAAACACCCACGCATACAATCAATCTTCTTAAGTTATTTTTCATTTCCCTTGATTCTCCGTGTAGATTTCTCTCATGTATTCTTCCATTTCTATATTTCTATCCATAACCCCAGTTCATTATTTCCAGATCAGTATCCACTCGCCCTTATTTGCGGTATATGTTGTGATACCTGTACCTTTTAGTATCTCGTTGTAATCACGCGGCGGAAATTTCCTAGGGCCTTTGACCTTGGCGTCTTTATCCAGATTCAGTTTGAACTGCGGTTCCATTCCCAACTCTTTCCTCTTCGCCGCAATTTGTGCCTGAATTTCCGGTGTGCCCTTGCCACCGCCTATATATGCCTTTCCTCCGGGTGCGAGAACCCGGTAAATTTCCTTAAACGCCGTTCCCGGATCCTTCCAGAATGGTATTGAACCACGGCTGATTACAAGATTTACCGATCCGTCAGGCAACGGTATTTTGTGCACATCGGCCACTATGGTTCGCGCCCGTTTTTGGAGACCGTCGGCAACAATGTTTGCCTTTACCTTCTCGATTGCCTCCGGTGATATATCGAGAAATATGAAATCTAAATCAGTGATCTTCACAAGGGCTAATCCGAGATATCCTCCACCGGAACCGACATCGAGACAGACCCCCTTTATTATGCCCGTCTTCTCTTTGATTTTCTGTGCGTAATAGTTATACATGGGGGCGTTCACTGCCCTCTTGATTGACTCGTCGTACTGCGAAACTGCGGCTTTCTTTGAGACCTCATTGTCCTGACCCGTTTTTTCTTCTGCGCCGACAGTGTTTGAAATACACAATGCTAGAAAAACACTCACGCACATAATCCATCTCCTCAAATTCCTTTTCATTTTTTATGATTCTCCTTTTAGTTTTTTCTACTCTATTTCATGCCAACTGAGACAGATCTGGATAACTGATGGTCATACTCTATTTTTTTTATGACGCCCGAGAGTTGCAAATCACGATAATATCCTTCCTGTTGCATCAGACTCTCGTGCGTTCCGGTTTCTACAATCCTGCCCTTTTCCAGAACCACAATGGTATCCATCGCCTGAACCGTAGAGAGGCGATGGGCGACAACCAGCAACGTGCGTCCCTCTGAAATCCGATTTATCGCTTCCTGCACAATCCTCTCCGTCTCGGAGTCAAGGCTGGCCGTAGCTTCGTCGAGGATAAGCACTTGCGGATCGAATAACAGAACTCTGGCAAAGGCGAGGAGTTGCCGCTCACCGTAAGAGAGGTTACTGCCGCGTTCGGGCAGTACGGTTTCGTAGCCATGAGGAAGACGCCGGATGAATGGTTCCGCGCCAACTTGACGGCAGACCTTCCGTACTTGCTCCGCCGGAATATCGGAGCGAAAGAAGCGGACATTATCGATGATGTTGCCGGAGAAAATGGTAACATCCTGCTGCACAATGCCCACGGTACGGCGCAGATCATTGAGCGGCCATTCCCTTACATCCTTGCCGTCGATCCGCACCGACCCCTCCGTGGTGTCGTAAAAGCGTGTGATCAGGCTCAGGAGTGTGGACTTCCCGGCGCCGGAAGCACCGACGAAACCGATTTTACTTCCCGGTGCAATGGTTAAATTGATATTTCTGAGAACGGGATATCCGGGCACATAGGCAAAGGACGTCCCGTCAATGGCGATTGCTCCTTGCACTTGGGGCGTTGTTGCCCCCGGCAATTCCACAATGGCCGGTTCGATAGTCAACGTGTGGGCGATGCGCTCAGCGGCAATAATCGTACTCTGCAGGGCATTCCATTGTTGGGTGATGGTGTTTATGGGTTGGAACAAACGGCGGATATACCCGACAAAAGCATAAAAGACGCCAAAGGTGATGGATCCCTGGATGACCGCAATTCCTCCGAACCAAACCATGGCGGCAACACCCAATTCACCCAGAAGTTCTGAGGTGCTGGTCAACAAAAGCGTCATATGATTTTCCCGGATCGTCGTGTCCCGCAGCACCGCATTGTAGCCATCGAATTTTCTTTGTTGTTTCGATTCCTGATGAAAGATCTGGATGACGGCCATGCCTCTTAAGTTCTCCGTCAGAAAGGAAACGACACCGGAAAGGCGGCATCTGATGTCACGATAGATGGCCCGCAACCTGATGCGAAACAGCACGGATACCAGAGCAAGAATCGGAATCAAGATGAAACTATAGAGGGCAATGGAGACATCGAGCTCGATCATGAAGAACATGATCAGCGTAAGGGCAAGAAAACCGCGTAAAGCAATAGGCAGAAACTGACTGAAAAAATTGGCAATGGTCTCCGTATCGTAAACCAGATTGGTCATGATGCGACCGGTGCTGTGACTGTCGAAATAACGCATGGAAAGTCTCTGCATGTGGATAAACAGTCCGCTCCGAATCGCCCGCACCGCAGTAAGTCCTATGTGCTGGAGCATGACTTCCTGCTGATAGGTAAGACCAAAGGCAAACAGCACCATTACCAGGTAAGCGCCGGCCATCAGAAATATCGCCAATCCATGGGGATGTGACGTCATGATATACGTATCGATTGCTTCCTTAACCAGGTAAGGTTGAACCGTCTCCACCAGAACCACCGCAACCACAAGCAGAAGTGCAATCGCAAGTCGAAAGCGGTCAATGGTTAGGTGCGGCAGCAGAACGTGAAAGGATCCATCATGCCGATTTTTGTCTTTCACCGCGTCTTGTTCTTCGGCGGAAGGCTTCTCGGCATTTCCGTTTTCAGCAGGCACCGGGTTGTCGGCAGGATGGACCCACATGCCTTCGCCGCCCGGGATCGCCGGAATGACCATTCCGGATTGCACCTGCCAGAGCCCGGCATAAAAACCATTTTTCAGGATTAAGTCATCATGGGTGCCGCGTTCGACAACACGCCCCCCATCGAGAACGAGAATCTCATCGGCATGTCGTACGGCGCTCAGGCGATGGGCAATGATGATCGTCGTGGGAGACAAATTTCCTCCGAGGGAACAGCTGTTTTTCTCTCCCTGCGTCAAGTTTCTCAGGATCCGGCTTTCGGTCCTGGTATCGACGGCGCTGAAACAGTCATCCAGAATCCTGATGGCGGCGTCCTTGTAAACCATTCGGGCAATCGCCAGTCGCTGCTGCTGACCGCCCGAAAGCCGAACGCCCCGTTCACCGATCTCGGTTGCGTATCCATCGGGAAACTGTGCGATCGTTTGATGCAGGGAAGCCGCCTTCGCCGATGCCACAGCCCGCTGCAGGTCGGCGTTATTATCGCTGAAGGCAATGTTTTCCAGAACCGTTGACGAAAAGAGAAAACCGTCCTGAGGAACATATGCCGTCTGACGCCGCAAACAGGGAAGGGAATAATCGAGAATATCATGGTCGTCGATGAAGATGGTTCCATGCGGGGGACGGTACAGGCCCAGCAGTAAGTTGGCCAGGGTGGTTTTGCCGCTTCCCATCTGCCCGACAATGCCGATAGTCTTTCCCGGAAATGTGGAAAAGGATACGTCGCACAACACTTCCCGCTCAGAGCCAGGATAACGGAAAGAAAGCTTTTCCACCCGTAATGCCCCCCGTATGGGAAGCTCCGCCCAAACACCGGTCCGATTTTTCATGGCGGGTTCAACTTCCAGCAGTGTGGAAATCCGGTTGAGTGAGGCGGTCGCACGCTGAACCAGGTTCAGGACCTTGCCCAGATGGACCAGGGGATTACGCAACATGGCCACATACATGATAAAGGCGACAAAACCGCCGATGGTAATGCCGCCGTTGATGCAGAGAAACCCGCCGTAGCCGAGCACTATGATAAAACTAGCATTAACCAGCAGAGGGATCAGCGCCTCAAACAGCGCGGACAGACGAACGAAGGCTGTCCGTTCACCGACGATGGCATCCACTTTGCGGACAAATCGCTCAGTGACAACCTGTTCATTGCCGAAGGCCTTCACCGCTCGAATACCGCCGAATATTTCCTCTACGGTTTTGGCCATACTGCCGAGCGCTTCCTGGCAGCGTCGTGAGTGATTTTTTAATTTTGGTGCAAAATCTTTAACCAGCAGGGGAAGGATCAGCAGCGGCCCCAAACCGCCCAAAGTCAACCGCCAGTCGCCGTGGACAATCATCATATAAAGCACAGCCGCAAGCATGGAAAGGGCGGATACGGTCATGTTGATCTCCATGGAGACCAACTCCCGTACGACCTCGACATCATTTAAGGCATGGGACAACAAATCACCGACACTCTGACCCTGAAAGTACACAGGCGGCAGATCACTCCACTTTTTGAACAGTTTCCTGCGCAACTCGTAGGTCAGAAACCTGCCTTTACGAAGAATCAACAGACCGCCCATCCACCATGTTAAGACCCTGACCGCGCAGACGGCGGCAATGATCATGGCAAATACCGCCACATCTTTCGCATCCGGCGTTTCTTTGGCAAACTTGTCGGCAAATTGTCCCAACAGCCACGGGACCAGAACTGCCAGCAGACTGGCTCCAGCCATCAGAAGGACTCCCGCCAGATAGGTTACCCAGTGCTCTCTGGCATAGGTGTATATGATATTCCAACCTGCGTTGCTTGGTTTTTGCCGCATGTTTCCGATATTTCTCTTTTCCTCTGAGGCGCTTTACGCAAAGCCGATTTTGCCGAGCCACCGTCGGTCAAGATAGTGGCTCGGCGATAAAAAATGGTCGCCAGTTTTCTTCCCCGATACATTCTGATCTCCGGAGTAAAGACATTTCCTTTTTAGATCAGGGAGAGATGAGCTTTGCGGCATCGTCGGTTGAAATCGTGACTCCAAGAAAGAGACCGTAAAATGCCTGCGTTTCTTGGATGAGATCAACCTTGTACTGTTTCGGGTACAGGCAACTCATGACCCAATTGAGGCCGAGGATGCGCATGAACGAAGGCGGACGGTCGAACCAGTTGAAGGGCACCCTGGGGATCAGATAAACACGCCCTTCCTTGACGGCCTTGATGCTGCTCCAGGCCGGATCACGTCCGACCTTGTCGAAAAATGCCCGGTCCTGGACCAGGATGACATCGGGATTATACAGGGTGACCTGTTCCAGAGTCACCGGCTCCATGCCCATATGACAAGAGGTATGGCAGCGATGCACATTGACATCCCCGGCGAGTCTCAGCAGATGAACATGCAGGGAGTCGTCGCATTCGGTTTTCAGCCCGTCGGGCCCTTCGGCCAGGTAGACTCTGGGCCTTTCGTTCTGGGGAATATTCTTAATGGTCGCCGCGACCTCATCCAGGGTCTGACGGCAATAAGCCGCCTCTTTTGCCGTATGCTCCTGTTTGCCCAGCAGATCCCCGAGAAATGCATAGGCTGCCGGATAATCGGGTAAATCGGCCAGGTCGCCAACCGTGACATATACATACGGAATACCCAGTTTACCGAACTTCTCTTCCGACGGTTGATGAATCGGATTGTTCTTGTCGCCCCAGACAATGATGACATCCAGATTCGCCTTCACCAGGGCGTCCGTGTCCGAGCGCCTGATCACGGGAAGATTGTGCACAAACGGGTTGAGAAACTTCTTGTCCGCCTCCTTCAGCGGAGACATCAACCCCGCCATCTTTTCCGGCGCCACCGAGTAGAGCATGGCAAAACCGTATGGCGACGGGGCAACGACCCTGTTGATGACATCCGGCACGGTCACCTTGCGGCCCGCCATGTCGGTAATCTCACGGGCATTGGCTGTTCCGGCGAAGAAAACAAAGATAGTCAGGTAGAATGAGATGAACGTTACATACCTGTTTCCTTTATATTTCCTTTTAAGCATGTCCTTTCTCCCTTATGCTGTTCTTCAGAAGAAGCTGACTGCCAACTCCACCCCGATTTGACGGCCGGGATCCCAATAAGCGCCCGTGACATAGCGTGTGGCATAGGATTTATTCCCCAAGTTTCTGCCATAGAGGGTTACCTTGTTATCACGGCCGAATATTTTGAAGTTGTAGCCGAAATTGCCATCAAACCTGTCGTAATCACCCAGTTCGTAGTAGAAAACCCCGGCGGGTGAAGAGGAACGCTGGCGGCTGCTTACATAACGGTAACTGGCGTTGGCAAACGCTCCCTTGTGCTTATACCCAAGACTGGCGCTCGCCATGCGATGGGACATACTGTCGTTGACGGTATCGTCATTCGTCGTGACATAGGTATACTGGAAACGGTAATTCCAAGATCCCAGGATATCGATGTTACCGGATACCCCGGCCTCATACCCTCTGGTGATCACATTTTCGGCGACAACATAGTCGATCTCGTCTCCGGTGGCAGGATCAATAGAGCTTGATTTTGTAACCTTCTGGTCTTTGGTGTCGTAGTAGTAAAGTGTGATCC
>Ga0302246_1000923_pt1 | contig 22725 bp, 20 predicted proteins | sample AAG_UR_Trp_MG_FD_193533 | JGI IMG/M metagenome (GOLD analysis project Ga0302246, IMG submission 193533) | Enriched activated sludge microbial communities from anaerobic digester in WTTP, New Holstein, Wisconsin, United States - AAG_UR_Trp | ecosystem: Engineered > Bioreactor > Anaerobic >...
TTAAGTACCGGAGGTAGAGCACTGAATGGGCTAGGGGTCCTACCAGACTACCAACCCCAACCAAACTCCGAATGCCGGTAACTTCAATTGCAGGAGTCAGACTGCGGGAGATAAGTTCCGTGGTCGAGAGGGTAAGAGCCCAGACCGCCAGCTAAGGTCCCTAATACATGCTAAGTGGAAAAGGAAGTGGAAGCGTATTGACAACCAGGAGGTTGGCTTAGAAGCAGCCATCCTTTAAAGAAAGCGTAATAGCTCACTGGTCAAATGAGTCTGCGCCGAAAATTTAAGGGGGCTCATGCATGTAACCGAAGCTGCGGACTCGCACCGTTAGGTGGGAGTGGTAGGGGAGCATTCCATGTTAGGCTGAAGCCGGACCGTAAGGACCGGTGGACGAGATGGAAGAGATTATGCTGACATAAGTAGCGTTGAAAGTCTGTGAGAAACAGACTCGCCGAAAACCCAAGGTTTCCTGAGTAAAGCTAATCTTCTCAGGGTTAGTCGACCCCTAAGCCGAGGCCGAAAGGCGTAGGTGATGGGAAACAGGTTAATATTCCTGTACCACTGAATCAGCGTTATCAGTGAAGGGGGGACGTAGGAGGGTAGGTCATCCGGGTGCTGGATGTCCCGGTTCAAGCTGGTAGGAGGAGATTCTAGGCAAATCCGGAATCTCGTTAACTCCGAGAGGTGATGAGGAGAGATTTATCTCGTAAACTGACTGATCCCATACTACCAAGAAAAGCCTCGTAGCGAGTTGATTTGGTGATCGTACCGTAAACCGACACAGGTAGGTAGGTAGAGAATACCAAGGCGATTGAGTGATTTCTCGTTAAGGAACTCGGCAAAATGACACCGTAACTTCGGAAGAAGGTGTACCCTTTCGTGTGAAGCGATTCGCACGTCGAGCATGAGGGGGTTGCAATAAAACGGCCCAAGCGACTGTTTAGCAAAAACACAGGACTCTGCGAAGTCGTAAGACGATGTATAGGGTCTGACGCCTGCCCGGTGCCGGAAGGTTAAGGGGATTTGTTAGCGCAAGCGAAGCTTTGAACCGAAGCCCCGGTAAACGGCGGCCGTAACTATAACGGTCCTAAGGTAGCGAAATTCCTTGTCGGGTAAGTTCCGACCTGCACGAATGGCGTAACGATTTGGGCGCTGTCTTGACGAGAAGCTCAGCGAATTTGATAAACCGGTGAAGAAGCCGGTTACCCGCAACTAGACGGAAAGACCCCGTGCACCTTTACTACAGCTTGACAGTGAATTTCGGACTGGTTTGTGTAGGATAGGTGGGAGGCGATGAAGTGGGGACGCCAGTTTCCATGGAGCCAACCTTGAAATACCACCCTGATTATTCTGAAGTTCTAACCTGGGCCCGTTATCCGGGCCGGGGACATTGTCTGGTGGGTAGTTTGACTGGGGCGGTCGCCTCCAAAAGAGTAACGGAGGCGCGCGAAGGTTCCCTCAGACTGATTGGAAACCAGTCGTAGAGTGTAAAGGCATAAGGGAGCTTGACTGCGAGACATACAAGTCGAGCAGGTGCGAAAGCAGGTCTTAGTGATCCGGCGGTCCCGCGTGGAAGGGCCGTCGCTCAACGGATAAAAGGTACGCCGGGGATAACAGGCTTATCCCGCCCAAGAGTTCACATCGACGGCGGGGTTTGGCACCTCGATGTCGGCTCATCGCATCCTGGGGCTGGATAAGGTCCCAAGGGTTTGGCTGTTCGCCAATTAAAGCGGTACGTGAGCTGGGTTCAGAACGTCGTGAGACAGTTCGGTCCCTATCTGTTGTGGGCGTAGGATATTTGAGAGGAGCTGTTCCTAGTACGAGAGGACCGGAATGGACGAACCGATGGTGTTCCAGTTGTCACGCCAGTGGCACCGCTGGGTAGCTAAGTTCGGAAGGGATAACCGCTGAAAGCATCTAAGTGGGAAGCCCACCTCAAGATAAGATATCCCTTCTGGTGGAGACACCAGAACTGAAGACCCCTTGTAGACTACAAGGTTGATAGGTCAGATGTGTAAGCATAGTAATATGTTCAGCTAACTGATACTAATCGGTCGTGAGGCTTGGCCATAATTAATAAAATTGAACGTTTCCGGTATGCAATTGTTAATAATACCTGAGAATAAATCTCGGTGGTTATAGCGGAGAGGACCCACCCGTTCCCATTCCGAACACGGAAGTTAAGCTCTCTTGCGCCAATGGTACTGCTCGGGCGACCGTGTGGGAGAGTAGGTAGCTGCCGGGATAAATACAAAACCCCTCCAGAGTTGGAGGGGTTTTTTGTTTGAAACGAAGACATCCCTGTGTTATGAAAGACTCTCAATAAAATCAAATCTGAGCAGTCAAGGAGCAGAGTTTTATGTCGGGTCATTCGAAGTGGAGTACGATTAAAAGGAAAAAAGGTGCCGCGGATGCGAAGCGGGGAAAGGTCTTTACGAAGATCATCAAGGAAATCAGTCTGGCCGCGAGGTTGGGGGGAGGTGACCCGGACGGCAATCCCCGGCTGAGAGCGGCGATTCTGGCGGCTAAAAATGAGAATATGCCCAAGGATAACATCGATCGGGCCATCAAGAAAGGGGTCGGTGCGGCGGAAGGCGGTGTCAATTTCGAAGAATTGACTTACGAGGGTTACGGTCCCGGCGGGGTTGCGGTTCTCGTGGAAGTCATGACCGACAACAAGCAGCGGACCGTTGCCGAAATCCGTCATATCTTTTCGAAAAGCGGAGGGAATCTGGGGGAAAACGGATGTGTCGCCTGGATATTTGAGAAAAGAGGTAGCATTTCCATCGATAAGAAGGTGATCGATGAAGAAAAACTGATGGAGCTCGCCCTGGAAGCCGGCGCAGACGATGTCCGCGATGAGGGGGACGAGTTCATGATCGTCACGGATGTTTCCTCCTTCGAAGACGTCAGAAAAGTGGTTGAAGAGCAGGGTATCGCATACCTTGAAGCGAAGATCACCATGATCCCCCAGAACGAAGTCAAACTGGATGCAGGCAAAGCGGAGTCGATGCTCAGGATGATGGAAAAGCTCGAAGATAACGATGACGTGCAGAATGTCTACGCCAATTTCGATATCGACGACGAGATTATGGAAAAATTGAATGTGGATTGATCATGGACATTGTGAAAGGACGATCGGGATCAAGATAAGAATAACATGAAGATACTGGGGATTGATCCGGGTTCCCATGTGACGGGATACGGCCTGATAGAGAAGATCAGGGGAAAGCCGATCCATATCCTTCACGGTGAGATCAAGCTGTCAAGAAACGAAATCCTGTCGGACTGCCTGCTGCGTATTCACACAAAGCTCATCGAAATCATCCAGGAAAACAAGCCGCAGGCCCTTGCCGTCGAAGATGTCTTTTACGGTAAAAACATCAAAAGCCTCATCAAGCAAGCCCAGGTGAGGGGGGTCACGATTCTGGCGGGGACATCGGAAGGGGTACCGGTGTTCGAATATTCACCCTTGGAGGTGAAAAGCGCCGTCGTTGGTTACGGTCGGGCGGACAAATACCAGGTCCAGAAAATGATCCAAGCCATTCTGCAGCTGCCGGCAATGCCGCCGACCGATGCCTCCGATGCCCTGGCGGTGGCTGTCTGCCATATGAATTTTCAGAAGGAGAAGGTCGTCTGATGATTGCCAGGATCAACGGAACCCTCATCGAGAAAACACCGGTCTCGCTGGTTGTCGAGGCGATGGGCGTGGGCTACGAGGTCTTCGTTCCCCTGACCACCTTCTACGAGCTGCCGGACGTCGGAGAGAATATCGTCCTCCATATCTGCACGCAGGTCAGGGCGGATGCCATCACCCTTTTTGGTTTCAGCAGCCAGAGAGAAAAGGATATTTTCCAGCTCCTGATCACCGTGACCGGCATCGGTCCGAAACTGGCACTGAACATCCTTTCCGGAACTGATCCGCAGGAACTGGTCCGTTCCGTCGCCCGGGGCGACCTGAACCGTCTGGTCCGGATACCGGGTGTGGGAAAGAAGACGGCGGAACGAATCATCTTTGATCTGAGGGACAAAAAGATCGCCGAAATTTCCGGTACCCAGACCGACGAAAAAACACTGTCGGCGGATGTGCAGGAGATGAAGGACGACGCCCTGTCGGCACTGATGAACCTGGGCTACAAGAATCAAGCGGTGCAGGACGTTCTGGAACGGGTGTTACGGGATGCCGGAGATGAGGAGATGTCTTTGGACATTCTCCTGAAGAAAACCCTGAAGATCCTGGCGAATTAGCATCTGTGTTCCACATTTGACGGTTTCGTAAAAAATCCGTTTGGGTCATCCGATGAGGCACCGGATACGAAGAATCCCGTGTAAGGTCGGGTCTTTCGCATTCGATCAGGATGACATTCAGAACATTTTTCGACTTTCTGCGGATTCAACATATTTCGGTAAGGCGCGTAAAACATGGGAACGTTGAAGAGGGAATCGATCGTCAGTCCCGTCCTCATGGATGAGGAGGAAGGGGAGGAGCTGTCTCTGCGGCCGAAGACGATTTCGGAGTACATCGGGCAGGAAAAGGTCAAACAGAACCTGTCGATCTTCGTCGATGCGGCAAAGGGTCGAAGGGAGGCCCTGGACCATGTCCTGCTGTACGGCCCCCCCGGCCTGGGGAAAACGACTCTCGCGTATATCGTTTCCCGGGAACTCGGCGTGGATATCAAGGTCACCTCCGGTCCTGTTATCGAGCGTCCCGGTGATTTGGCAGCCATTCTGACCAATCTTCACGAACACGACATCCTTTTTATCGACGAAATTCACCGGCTGTCCCATGTGGTCGAAGAAATTCTGTACCCGGCCATGGAAGATTTTCATATCGACATTCTCATCGGACAGGGTCCTTCCGCCCGGTCGATGAAACTGGAGATTCCCGACTTCACCCTGGTCGGGGCGACAACCCGGGCGGGACTCCTGACCTCGCCGCTTCGGGACCGGTTCGGCATCAGTTTCCGCTTCGACTTTTACACGCCGGATGAACTGGCGGTGATCGTCAAGAGATCGGCAAAGATACTCGGCATCTCCATCGACCGGGACGGCGCCCGGGAACTGGCCCGGCGGTCGCGGGGAACCCCGCGTATCGCCAACCGCCTGCTCAAACGTGTGCGGGATTACGCCCAGGTCAAGGCCGAGGGCTTCATCAACCACGGTATTGCCATCGAAGCCCTGGAACAGTTTGAAGTCGATGAACGGGGATTCGATCAGATGGACCGGACCATTCTCCTCACCGTGATCGACAAGTTCAGCGGCGGTCCCGTGGGCATCGAAAACCTTTCCGCCGCCATCGGCGAGGAAAAGACGACCCTGGAGGATGTCTACGAGCCCTACCTGATTCAGGAGGGGTACCTCCAGAGAACCGCCAGGGGCCGGATAGCGACGAAACTGGCCTATGAGCATTTCGGCAAAACATGGCCGAACCAGCTGCAGAAAGAACTGTTTTAACCGGGCGAGGCCGAACGTATTGTTCCAAGAAAAATGAATATTTTGCTCCACATCTGCTGCGGTCCCTGCACCATTTATCCCCTGAAGGTCCTGAGATCCGCCGGACACGACATCCTGGGACTGTTTTACAACCCCAATATCCACCCGTATGCCGAATATCAGCGGCGTCTCGATACGCTGAAGACCTATGCCCGGGAAGAATCCCTGGAACTTCTCATCGCCAAAGGTTATCCCGTCGAGCGGTATTTCCGCGGGGTGGCCTATAAAGAAGAGGACCGGTGCGGTCACTGTTATGCGGAGCGATTGCGGTATGCTTTTTCCGAGGCGCAGGAACGGGGAATGGATGCCCTGACGACGACGCTTTTGTACAGCCGGTATCAGAAACACGATCTGATCGTGGCGATTGCCGAATCCCTGTCGGCCGAATACGGCATCCCTTTCTTTTACCATGATTTCCGCGAGGGCTGGCAGGAGGGTATCCGGTTATCAAAGGAACGCGCCATGTACCGGCAGAACTACTGCGGCTGTATCTACAGTGAAAGAGAAAGGTTCTGCAAAGACTGAACCTTGATGAAGCGAAGCCGTGCCGATGTTCTTTCGCATGACATAAAAGGGCTTTTCCGAGACCCTCAACGGGTGGGGCGGTTCGGCAGATGTCCGGTTGCTGCGTAAGGTTTGCAACGTCTTGCCGCCGGCTGTGGCGCAAACAACACACGAAGTCGGCGGATCCATGTCGGGACACGAAATGGAGTGGCGGATAAAACAGATATAAATCGGATAGTTGAGAGAATATTAGGAACGGACGGCGGTTTTCGCCGGATGGTATATTTTTTGTAATCTGAAAATCAGTCTTAGAAACAGGAGGGTAAACGGTCCCGGTGACGGGAATACGTATCAGCCGGTTAGGAAATACAAACCATGTATTTACAGAGAACGATCCAGAAAGAGGTTGCCTGCAGCAGCGTTGGGTTGCACACGGGCAGGAAAATCAGCATGACGGTCAAACCCGCTGCGGCGAATGAAGGCATCACGTTCATCAGGAAAGATGCCGCGACGGCGCATAATCGTGTCAAGGCATCCATTGAAAATGTTTCCGATACAACCCTTGCGACCACCATCGGCAATAACGGGAATTCGATTTCGACGATCGAGCATCTCCTTTCCGCCTTTCGTGGAATGGGTATCGACAACGCCGTAATCGAGATCGACGGTCCGGAAGTACCCGTCATGGATGGAAGCGCCCTGCCCTTCGTCAATTTGCTGAAGAATGCGGGCGTTTTGGAGCAGGATTCGGAAAAGCGGTTCCTCGTCATCAAAAAGGCCGTATCCGTGTCGGACGGCGAAGGGTGGGCCCAGCTGTTGCCGGCCCCCCGGTTCAGGATCACCTATGAAATCCGTTTCGATCACCCTCTGATCGGCCGGCAGACCTACGAACTGGATTTGTCCGAAAGCGCCTATGAAAATGAAATCTGTTTCGCCCGGACCTTTGGTTTCCTGAAAGATGTGGAATACCTTCAGGCCCGGGGATTGGCCCTGGGGGGGTCCCTGAAGAACGCCGTTGTCCTGGACGAGAAAAAGATCATCAACAAGGAGGGGCTCCGCCATCCCAGCGAGTTTGTCAAGCATAAGATTCTCGACGCCATCGGTGACCTGTTTCTCATCGGCATGCCCATCATGGGACATTTCAAGGCCTACAAGTCCGGCCACAAGTTGCACTTCATGCTGTTGAAAGAATTGATGGCCCGGTCGGAGAACTGGCAGATCCTCCGATATTACGAAAACAGGGGCCTGGCTGAGACGTATTGCCAGACCGGTCAGCCCGCTGCGGATGCTTCAGACTCCGTGCGCCTGTAGCCTTTCCGATATGTTCCGGAATCCTCCCTTTTTTTTATCCCGCCGCCTCTGTGACAAATAGCGCTTGCTTTTTGGGGATTAGTTTCTTAGAAAAAGCAGTTGATTATTAATCGTATAGGGGACGCCGGGATTCCATGGGAACAGGAAAAATCTTTCAATTCATTGCCGTCATGTCTGTTTTGATCCTTGCTTTTACCCTTGCGTCCTGTGCGAAAAACGGGCAGATCGGCGATGTCATGGTGATGGATGACATGAGCAACGTTCTGGTTTATGCAAGGCTTCAGAATATCCAGAAAGGGGATACGGAAAAACTCATCTACGCCGGTGTTCCCGTCAACTGCACGTTCCATGTCAGCTTTTACCGGGAACGTCCGTACTGGATCGATCAGAGCCTGTCCCGCCTGATTGTCCGAAACGCCATCAAATACGATAACGTCAAGAAAAACATCTACGTGACGACACGGCTCAATGAAAAAGAGATGGAAATATCGGAATTTAAGGACGTCGAGGCAGCGAAGATATCCCTGTTTGAGATCAATGGTGTCTCTGTCATCAACGTTCGGGCTCTGACCAGGGGGGAAAGGTATTACGTGATGGTCAAGGCCAAAATAGAGAAGGATCAACATTCCCGTTTTGTCAGATATATCCTGCTGTTCTTACCGTTTATGGAAACGGAAACGAACTGGTACCGGAAGGAGTTCATTTGGAAAGGGTGAACCGGCGTGCCGACCAGAATCGGACGGAGATCCAGGAAGCGAAACGCCGTAAACGAGAGAGAATCCTCATCGTCCTGACCGTATTGATTATTGTGATCCTGACTTTCGTGGAAAACCGCTTTTTCCGCGGCCACGTCGATTGGGGCTCATCTGACGACTTTCTGATCTTCGGCCTGATCAACATCAATATCATCCTGATCCTCTTCTTGATTTTCCTGATTGTCCGTAACGTCGTCAAACTCGTCTTTGAAAGGCGCCGGGGCATTCTCGGTTCCCGATTGAGGACCAAATTGGTGACGGCCTTCGTCAGCCTGTCCCTGATTCCGACGTTCATCCTCTTCCTCATCTCCATCAATTTTTTGTCCTACAGCATCGAAAACTGGTTCAGCATCAAGATAGGAAACGCCCTTGACCAGACCATCGAACTGGCTCACCTCCATTACCAGCAGACGGAGGAGCAGGCTAAGTTCTACGCCAACCAGATCAGTTCCGATATTACTCTGAATCAGCTCTACGACCAGGACCGAGATGAGTTCCTGGTCAATCTCGCCCGCCTGAAGCAGAAGAATTTCAAACTCGGGTACCTGCAGATCTCTTTTGACAACCGGGAAAAGAACATCGTTTTCAACGAACCCCGTTTTCCCAAGGTCCCCGGGGATTTCTTTACGCCGAAAGTCCGGGAGGACCTGTACGCGGGCAAGGAAGTGGCCGTCGTCAAGCCGTCCGCCGCGGGAGATGTGATCAATGTCCTGGTCCCCATTTATTCTCACATCAGCCCCTATGAAGTCATCGGATACGTCTTCGTGGGAGCCCTCGTTCCGAAGGAGATCGTCGACAAGATCACGGTCGTGTCCAATACGTCCGAGGCTTACAGCCAGTTGCGGCTTTTCAAGAACCCGATCAAGCTCAACTATATTATTACGCTGTCCATCGTGACCCTGCTGATCGTCTTTTCCGCTACCTGGTTCGGTCTGTTTCTGGCCAAGGGGATCACCGAGCCCATCCAGGACCTTGCGGAAGCGACTCACAAGATCGCCGAAGGCAATCTCGATCATCGGATCAACATTGTCGCGGAAGACGAGATCGGCGTCCTGGTCAATTCATTCAACCAGATGACGAAAGACCTCAAGAAAAGCAAAGAAAACCTGCAGTTGGCCAATGCGGATCTGGAGGAGCGGAGAAAATACATGGAGGCCGTTTTGCTGCATGTTTCGGCGGGTATCCTGTCCCTGGATAGAAACGGCATTGTGACGACGATCAACCGGGCGGCGGAATTGATGCTGGATATTCAGGCGGTCGACGTGCTCAACCGGCCCTGCAGCGGCATGCTGACCGCCGAGAACATGGCCGTCATCAATGAACTGCTGGATGAGGTCCGTACAAGCGGCCGGGGTGTTGTGGAGAAACAGATCGAGCTGACCATCCGGGAACGGCCCCTGACGGTCCTGGTTACCATTACCGTCATTCATGAAGCCAAAGGGCAGAATCTGGGAATGGTGCTGGTTTTCGAAGACCTGACGCAGCTGCAGAAAGCGGAACGGGCGGCAGCCTGGCGGGAGGTCGCACGCCGGATGGCCCATGAAATCAAGAATCCCCTGACGCCGGTTCAGCTTTCCGCACAGAGGTTGCAGCGGCGTTACGGCGATAAACTGGGTGATGACGGCCAGATTTTTCAGGAATGTACCGATACCATTATCAGTCAGGTGGAGGTTCTGAAGAACCTGGTGAACGAATTTTCCCGCTACGCCCGAATGCCGGTTACCACGCCCGCTTTGAACGATTTGAACGCGACGGTTCACGACCCGATCCTTCTTTTCCAGGACGCCCATAAGGAGATCGCCTTTGAATTCAGTCCCGGGCCGGACATCCCGCCTCTGTATCTCGATGTGGAACAGATCCGCCGTGTCATGGTCAATCTGCTGGACAATGCCGTCGCCGCCATGAATAATGTGGAAGGCCGCATAGAAGTGACGACCCGCTATGATTCCGAGGCCAGAAAAGCCCTGGTGGCCGTTGCGGATAACGGCTGCGGTGTCCCCGTTCGGCATACGGCAAAGATATTCGAGCCTTATTTTTCGACGAAGAAATCCGGGACCGGTCTCGGCCTGGCCATTGTCAACTCGATTATCGCCGATCACAACGGGTCGGTGACGGTCCGGGCCAACGTCCCGTCCGGAACGGTGGTGGCCTTTGAACTACCCGTGCCGGAGGTGGCCGGGGAACATGAAGAAAGCAGGCAAAGCGGGGCCGGATAAACGCGGGTTTGGTTCCGTGTGAACAAATGATGTCGGTCCGGGTGGAAGGACGGACCGGGAGATGTGTGGGATAAGCTGATATGAAAAGAACCGTTTTAATCGTCGATGATGAAGAGAGTATCTGTCATTCCTTAAGCGGAATCCTTTTGGACGAAGGTTACGAGGTCCTGACGGCGAACAGCGGGGAAGATGCCATCAAAGTGGTCGATGAGGAACTGCCCAACCTGGTCCTTCTGGATATCTGGCTTCCGGGCATGGATGGAATCGAGACCTTAAAGCAGATCCGGGCCGATCATCCCCAGGTCCGGGTGATCATGATGTCCGGTCACGGCACGATCGAAACGGCCGTGAAGGCGACGAAACTGGGGGCCTTCGATTTTATCGAAAAGCCCCTTTCGCTGGAGAAAGTGATCCTCGTTGTGGACCACGCCCTGGACATGGTTCGACTGGAGGAGGAAAACCTGATCCTGAAGCAGAAGATCGTTCAGGATTATGAACTGACCGGTGAGAGCGAACCGATCGTTGCGTTGAAGGAGATGATCTGCATTGTTGCGCCCACCAATGCCTGGATCCTGATCATGGGAGAAAACGGTACGGGCAAGGAACTGGTGGCCCGTTCCATCCACCGGAAAAGCAAACGGGCCAACCGGCCTTTTATCGAGGTCAATTGTGCCGCGATTCCGGAAGAATTGATTGAAAGCGAGCTCTTCGGGCATGAGAAAGGGGCGTTTACCGGGGCGACGGCGGCCAAACGGGGCAAATTCGACCTGGCCCACGAAGGAACGATTTTCCTGGACGAGGTCGCCGATATGAGTCTCAAGGCCCAGGCCAAGATCCTCAGGATTCTTCAGGAAAAGAAGTTCGAACGGGTGGGCGGGACCAAGCCCATTTCCATGGATGTCCGGGTTCTGGCCGCGACGAACAAGGATCTGGAGAAGGAGATGGAGGCGGGGCGCTTCAGGCAGGACCTCTACTACCGGCTGAACGTCATTCCGCTGATTGTGCCGCCGCTGCGCGATAGAAAACAGGATATCCCGGTGCTGGTAAGGCGCTTCCTGAAGGATTTCGCCCAGCGGGAGGGGGATTCGGAAAAAATCATCACCGATGAGGCCCTTGCCCTGTTCATGGATCACGACTGGCCGGGCAATGTCCGTGAGTTGAAAAATTTCACGGAGAGGCTGGTCATCATGACGCCGGGAATGACGATCACGGGCAAGGATGTCCCCCAGCTGGAGAAGGAACTCCACGGCGAGATTCCGGAAGAGCTGGCGAAGATGGCCGATTCGTACCGGGCCGCCAAGGTCGAATTCGAAAAGAGCTTCATCGCCCGCAAGCTGCAGGAGTTCGACGGCAACATTTCCAGAACAGCGGAGGCCATCGGCCTGGAGCGCAGCAACCTCCACCGGAAAATCAAGGCCTACGGCCTGGAAACGAAGGGGGATTGAAGCGACCGGAGATTCATTAATATCAGAGTATTACATCATGTTCCGCTGAAAAACCTGGATAGTGTCCCCAAGTTTCAGAGTCTTTTTTTAAATTTTGGTGACAAGATTATAACTTTCTCTCTTATGCTTCAATCGAATGTACAGATCTCCAAGATAACCGCCAATCCAACCCTTAATAATTGATGCAAGCAATCCGTAAGAAATCATGTAAATGGAGGAAAGGGATGAAATTTCTTCGCCGGATATTATCTGGCAAAGAATGATCAACGGAAACGAAAGTGCACCGACAACTCCGCCATGAAGCATTCCGGAATGCCGAGCGACGATAGTGGCAATGAAACCAGGTAGAATGAATATAATATAACTCACAAAAATTATAAGCAGCCCCAGCCCCATTTGAGTCAGTACTTTCAAAACAGGGATGTCTGAGAAGATCAAATGTAAAACTAGCGCGCATGCCATGCCAAGGATAACGGCCTTAAGTTCTATGGTTTTTTGTTTATCCCGCTTATTTTGAGTAATAATAATTTTACCGGGAGATGTAACGAGGAATTTTTTATGAATTAATGCCGAAATTGTAATAAGAAAAACAGCGGGCAACAGGAGAAAGGCCAGTGCAAAGCCAAAAACGTTTCCCCCTGCTTTAAATGGGAGAGCCATTATACAGAAGTTAACAATCAAGAAATTTATTGAAACCAGCCATAAATTGAATTTCTTCCATTCTGAATGACTGACAAGAAAGATGTAAAGGAAATTTAAGCATACGAGGAATAGATATCCCAATGGTTCTAAAACGAAATGAAAATCATAACAATCAGCAATGGCCATCAAATACGGCAAGGACATAAGTGCCAAGGATATCGAAAAGAATAATCCTGACAGCAGATATGTTGTTTGGTTTTTCAGCTTAATATCTCCAAATAGGATATTAGATATGTCCATGTATTCCCTCGTAGTTTAATTTTATAAGGCGTTTAAAAGGCAGACGCCATAAGGGTTTTTGTCAACTTTTTTTGGCCTGTCACTTTTTGATGGATTCAGAAAAACATATGCCAATTCCATCATTTCCTGCTCGTGACACGCTCCAAGACTCATTTCCCCTTGCAGTCCTTCTTGATCCGGTCCCATTCCCGCTCCAGGCGGGGGAAAGCCGGTGACGACGGGCGGGGGCTTGCGGCTGCGGCCGCTTTCATTTTTGCGATACGCTCGGCTGTGTCAGGGTGAGTGGCCAGGTATTTCAAAACACGGGGAACATTAGCGTTTTTCGCGTCCTTCTCCTGAAGGGATTCAAAAAAGCCGATCAGGCCGCCGGGATCGATGCCCACGGACAGAAGCATTTTCATGCCCTCCCGGTCCGCTTCCTCTTCATCCTTCCTGCTGTAGCTGAGCATGGCCAGATTGTGAGCGATTTTTGCGCCATAAACCACCGCGCCGGTGACGTCTCCGGAGACGGCGCTCAGGATCAGGCCCGTCGAGGAGTCCGCGATGATCCGCTTTGTGGCGTGGCGCCTGGTGATGTGCTGAATTTCATGGGCCAGGACTCCCGCCAGTGCGTCCGGCGACTTTGTTTTTTCAAGAAGGCCCCGGAACACGACAATGCTCCCGCCGGGCAGGGCCACGGCATTCACGATGTTCGTATCCGTCACATAAATGCTTATATTGTAAGGGATTTTTTCTTTTTCCGTCAGGCGCAAGACCATCTGCTGCAGCGCCGCGGTCAGTTTCGGGTTCCGGCATCGGTGGTCTTCCGGGGCCAGGACATTCAGTGCGGATTTTCCGAGTCCCGCTTCCCACGCGACCGGCACATAGGGCGTGATGACGGAGGCGGCGAAGGGTATCCCCCAGGCATAGACGAAAACAGTGATGGCGGCGACGGCGACGGCGGCCAGCAGGGTGAGGCGGAACCGGGCGCTTCGCCGGGCCGGGTTGTGAAAACGCTGCGCCTTCTGCGGCGTGAATTCATGAAGATGGATGAGAAATTCGTGGTCTTCGACAATCAGGATTTCCGGGATGTCGCTACCCTTTTCAAACCGGACCGGGTCGTTTCCGTAAAAGCCCGCAACCTGCCGGATTTCCTGATAAGACCAATAGATTGCCGTGCCGTCGGCTAAGGTCAGTTTCAGGCCGTTGATCGACAATTCGACGCGGACCGGTTCCTTGTCCGCCGTTTTCCCATCCAGATAGTATCCCGGCCAGGTTGTCTGCATCGAACACCGTCCTCGTTTCTAAGCCAGGTCCATATCCAGTTCCAGGAAACCGCCGATTTCTTCTCCCGTGGCGGTGCTGAGTTGCGCATCCTGGACAATGGCCGCCATGTCCAGATGGCCATTGAGGGTCAGATGATCCATAACATAGCGCAGGGTTCTCACCTTGACCCAGGGCAGGCCAAAACCCAACGTTACCATGAGAAGCAATAAGTTGGAGATGTAAAGCCAGAAGTAGCCGCCGAACGTGATGGTGGTCTGGAAGCGGACCGTATCGAAGGTCATGTGGTTCCATGTGTATTTCTTGGAGAAATAACCGTAGATAAATTGTGAAATAAAGAACGAGATAACAAAGATAAACATCAACAGGGGGATGAGAAGCATCGTTGATCGGGATAACGGGGTGGCGATGTGGCTGATGATGGTCAAAAATGTGAGCACGATGGCGAAAACGACAGGTATAAAGGAGAGAACGTAGCGGCCGAATAAATCCGATCCTTTCCCGTCGAAGTCGAACCTTTTGGACCCGAAGAATGTTTTCTGCATGATATAGGCATTGATCCGCATGTCCCAATAGGGCCTGTAAAACCCCAGGGTAATGGCCATTAAACCGAGACCGCCGTAAAATATCCGGGCGAATTCCCACCATCGGCCGCGAAAGGAAAAGCGGATGCCCCGTAGCGCCGTCCGGCTGAGCCGGTATTTCCGCATGCCGATCATGGCAATGGGGAGGAAAATCAGAAACAGGATAAACGACATGATGATGCAGATAATGGTAACCGGAAAGGGGGCGCCGAGAAGTTGCGGGGCATTCTGGAAAAACAGGAAGGGGATACCGAAAATCAGCATGGCCTTCAGCCAGCCGAAAAAGGTTTCTTTGCCGGTGCCCTGATAGGACAGCCGGTCGCCGCAGATGTCAATCTGGCTCCAGATGTACTTTCTGACTCGCGCCTTTCCCCAAAAATAATAAATGCCGAAGGTTACCAGGATAAGGAAAAGATTGACGATTTGAATACCGAAAAGGGTGCCGCCCGTGCCGCAAAACGTAAAATAATAGGACTTCGGTTTTTCCGTGGCCTTTTCTGCAGACTCTTCCATGTTCGCCTCCTCTTTCATATTGCCGGAGATAAAACCGTGGCCTCGATGAGGACAACGGACCTCCCCGGATCGTTTCCGTTTACTGTCGCCTTAAAGAAGCCAGCGCGATTGCCGTGCCGAAGCATCGAAAAATCAGTCAGATCGCTATATGATGGCGATCAATCCGTGTCCGTCCGGAAGAGATATAAACGGAATCCATCGCCGACATGATCGAAGAGAGAACGTCAATGAAACAGTTCGGAGGGGAAAGATGAGTCTAATTTGGGTTTAGGTGATGTCCTTGTGAAGTATGATCGTATTGCCCCATTTCCCCCGGTTTCCGGCGCATTATACTTACGTGATTTTGCTCTTGTCAATGAAATTTCCCGCCAAGATGAGACAGGAATAGGTGATATATTTCACGCATTATCCGGCTTTTCAATTTGAAGATCCTTCGGAGAAAAACGGTTGAAGGGAAGAAAAGCAAGGCCCAGCACCAGAACGATACCGACCGATAGGGCGTGGTAGAGAATTGCGAAGCTCAGCGCATCCGCCTTTTCCAACCCGAACAGGGTCAGGGCCAGGATGCAGGCGTAATGCCAGTTGCCCACAAAGCCGGGGGCCGTCGGAATGGCGATTCCGACGATGAGGATCAGCATGAGAACAAAAGCGGCCAGAGGGGAGAGGGAATATCCGAAGGCGAGGAACAGGGCGTAGATGGCGAGCACGTCGATAATCCAGACCGTGACCGACAAGATCATGAGTCCGCCCAGTCTTTTCCAGTCCGTAATCACGGCAAAACCGTCGATGAAATGGGCGATCATCCGGCGAATCTGCCCGGCGTACCGACTCTGCAGGGATTTTGGAATAAATCGGTCAATTCCCTCGAAACGCTTCCTCTTCGCGATGAACAGTCCGGATAGAACCACGGCGATGAGGACTATGGCCGACATGATGGATACGGAGCGGACCAGCCACGCCGGAAGCGGCATGAGGGGAATCACTAAGCCGGCCATGAGCAAAACGGTGAAGGTGTCCATGATCCGCTCGACAAAGATGGTTCCCAGAGCCGCCGCCATCGGGACGTTTTTCTTCCGGGATATCAGAAGCGGCCTGACCAGTTCTCCCAGCCGCGCCGGGATGGCGACGATGGCCAGAAACCCCACGTTGCTCACGGAAAAAAGGGTGAATGGATCCACCTTGACAACGGGCCTCAAAATGCCTCCCCACCGGATGGAGCGAAGCACCTGCATGAGGAACATCATCGACAGGGACAATAAAACATACGGCAGGGAAACGCGATGGATGGAATCGGCGACCCCCTGGAAATGGATTCCCCGAAGAGAAAGATAGATGAGAACGGCGCTCAGTCCGATGCCCAGGATGATTTTCTTCATATTCCGAATGCCTGGTTTCTCCCCTCGGGTGATCGCTCCGGAGAAAACTGGCGGAAGGAACGGATCGATCCTCGCATTCCAAACCGGGATATGTTCGTGTTTTCTCCCTGCGGTGTCCTTTTCCGGTTGCGCAGCACGGGAAAGATTGAAAAGCAATACATGGTGTAGTAAATATTGACAACTGGAAATTACAATGAACGGCCCCCGCTTGCTTAACTTCTTTTCATGGAGGCATGGATGGAAATTTTCTTAATCACCCTTCAGGCGGTTGTGACCCTCCTGGGAATCGGTGTCCTCGGTTTCTGGATTATCGGCCGGCATCGCGTATCAAGCGAAACGCTGAGCTTTCTCTCCGTTTTGTCCATCGATATCGCGGTTCCGTGTCTCGTCCTGGCCAGCCTGGTTATCGATTTCTCCCCTCAGAAAAATCCCGACTGGTGGCATATGCCCCTGTGGTGGCTCGGTTTCCTGGCCCTGACCCTTCTTCTGTCCCTGCTGTGCTGTCTTGCGGCCAAACGGGAGCATCGGGGTGAATTTGCCATGGGACTTTTCTACCAGAACGGTCTTTTCTTCCCCCTGATCATCATTACGGGGCTGTTCGGGACTCAGAACCCTTATTTTATACCGCTGTTCCTGATGGTATTCCTTCATCCGACCCTGATGTTCAGCACCTATTCGTTCTTTTTCCCGAAAAAGGGCCATGCCCAGAGCTTCAATGCGGTCCGGTTTTTCAATCCGGTGCTCGTATCGACCATCGTCGGTATGACGATCGCCCTGATCGGTTTTCAGAGTTATGTGCCCCAGTTCGTCAAAGCCATCTTCATTATGGTCGGCGCCATGGCTTCCCCCCTGTTCATGATGATTTTGGGAGGCAATCTCTACCAGGACATGATGCTGGAGGCGGGCGGGAGACGGAAGTTCTATTATGCAGAAGTGGTCAAATTTTCCCTGGCCAAGAATATCCTGTTCCCCCTGGTTGTGCTCGGCATCCTGATCCTGATCGAACCGGCGTTTCCCGTGGCCCTGATCATCATGCTCGAAGCGGCGGTTCCGCCCGTCACGGCGATTCCCATCTTCGCGGAGCGTTCGGGAGGAAACCGCGCCCTCTGCAGTCAGTTCATCGTGGGGAGCTTTCTGTTCTCCCTCGTTTCCATTCCCTTCGTCCTTTATCTGTTCAGCCGGTTTTTTCCGTTTCCAGGGTAAAATCGAATTCTCTCCCCAATACGGTCAACGGGTTGAATACGCTTGCCGTGGCCCTGTCTGGAAGAGAAACAAAAGCCGCCCGCTCGTTTGGTCTGCATCAGGAACCGCCCCGGCGCTTATGCTCCATGGCGTTTACGGCCAGTTTTCTCAGTTTTTCCATATGTTGCAACTGGGATTCTGACAGGATTGCGCCCTTTGTCTTGCTGTCCGCATAGATGATCCCGATGCAGATGTCTTTGACAACGATCGGATAGACGAGAAAAGCCGGAGCGGCTATGGCAAGGCGGTACCATTCAGGAAGGTTTTTGATGATATTGGGGGCGTCCGCATCGCCGATGACGATGCCCTTGGCCTTTGATATGGCGATATTGAAGATGTCTGACGAGGCGCCGATCGTGAAATGAAAACGACTGATAACATGATCAATGTCCGCACCCAGGCCAAAACGGGCGGTCATGGTTGTATGCGTTGCGTCCTTCATGGCAAACAGGACGCGGTCAAACCGGAATCCACGGTACATGGTTTCCAGGATGATGTAAATCACGTCACCGAAGGTGTAGGCCCCTTTCATCACATCGGCTATTTCCTGCAACCCGTTTTCGATGATCTGATCCGGCTCATTTTTCTTTTTATCCATCCATATCTGGATATGGGTTTGGACTGCAGGTAAACCGGAATGTGGGGAAGATTCTTCTTGATCCTTATCCTGTAAGCCGCTTCCCATTCCCTCCCGACGGAAATGGGTTAAATTTTTCATGAAGGAGTTGTTTGTTTGGTTGATCCGGGCAAACTCGGAATGACGGTCAACCTTCGACATTGCCGTATTGAAAAGAGTCAGGACCTGTTTGGCCGTGATCGGGATGGTATTCTGATAGCGCCGCGATAAGTGATCCAATGAGTGCATCAGCTTTTCGTCCCGGGAGTTCAATACGATGTCACAAAGCTCGTTCGAATAATTGGACAGATACCGCAGAAGTTCCTGTTCGTTTTTGGGGCTTCTGAGCTCATCCGGCGGAAGATCCGCCATGCTCTGGACGATCTTGTCGGGGAAATTCCAGGATTTGGATATCGCCATTCCCAGTTCCTTGTAGGAAATCCCGAGGACGGAACGTACGGCGCTGTCTTCAGCAAGGTTTTTTGCAAGCATCCGGTTTTTGATTTCGCGATATTCTTCGGGAAAATAGCAGATGACGAGAATCTTGCCCAAGTGGAAAAGCATCGCGCAGATAAAGGCTTCTTCCTTGTGTCCCAGTTTGAACTCTTCCGCGATATCCATGGCCATGACACCGCTCATGTAGGACGCGGATGTGGCTTCCTCCAACTCCGCAATTTCCGGTTTGTTCTGGAAGTGCTCGAAAATCATGAGGGCCGCCGCGATCATGCGCACCTTCTCGAATCCGAGGAGAAAAACCGCTTTGGAAACGGTTGCCACCTTGCCGGATATGTTGCCGTAGGAAGCTGAATTAACAACCCTGAGGAGCTTGTTGGTCAGAGAAAAATTTTTCAGAATGATGTTGGCCAATTCTCCCGTGGAGGAAAGATTGATGGCGGTCAGAGACGCCAGTTTATTGTTGATTTCAATGATGTGCCGCGAAAAGGTGGGGAAATCGCCCTTATGACGCATGCGTCGCATTAGAAATTCCACCGTGCCGTGAATGGAGGGATTTTTCTGCTGCCACTCCCGATCATCCCGGATCTGTTCATCTTCTTTTTGCCTATCCATGTTTAAATCGCTTCTGTCAACTTTGCTTTGCCGGTCAACTCAAGATCGGTTTCGGTGGGCATATTAACGAATAATGGCCGTGTGTCAACCCCTCAGAACACCGATACGGCATTCTTTTCAACGGGGGGATGATGCCGGCTTGGGGCGTCGCTCCACGGGTGCATGAAAAATGCTCGAATACGGGCGCGGAGCGCTATGGTCCCGTATTGAAGAGGTGTGTTGCTCCAACCATTTTGTCTACAGGGACGACAAATGCTATCCCCGTTCCCGGTTTATTGAGATCGGCCACACGAACAATTTCATTGAGAATGTTTTCGGTCGTGTTCGAATAGGTCACCGTCAACACGATTTCCTTTTCCGGTTCAATCGGGATGCCGAGCAGGGTCTGATGCTCGTGAATACCGGATCCGCGTCCGAACAGGATGGTGCCTCCATGAGCCCCGGCCCTTACGGAGGCTTCCAGTACCGTATTACCCCATCCTTTGGGTACAATGGTTACGATGAGAGAGATGTCAGACACGTCTTTACTCCTTTCGATCTTTTTTAAACTGAATGATGCAACCTAAGGCCATGACGGAAATGATGGGTGCCAATGCGATGAGTGCAACCAGACCCAGACCCTGAATAATGGGGGGCTGACCACCCATGGAAGAGGATATGCCGAGGGCAAGGGCGAGAAGAAACGTATTCGCCATGGGGCCTGTCGCCACGCCTCCCGCATCGACCGCGATCGAGATGAACTCCTTGTCGCTGAACCATAACATCAGGATAACAATTGTGTAGCCTGGAATAAGAATGTAAAGGAGGGGAATATCATAAACGATCCTCAGCATTCCGAGACCGACAAAAAACGCAACACCCACACAGACGGCATAAAGTACCGTGGACCGGCGAATCGAGCCGCTTGATGCCTCTTCAACCTGGTCGGCCAGTATACGCACCGATGGTTCTCCCCAGGTTGTCAGGAATCCCAGGAGAAAACCCAGGGGCATTAACTGCCAGCGGCCGGACAAGGTTCCCAAAGCTTCTCCAATGGCCCGGCCGAAGGGGAGAAACGCGATATGCACCCCCTGCAGGAAAAGCAATAGGCCGACGGATGTCAATACGGTCCCCTTGAGTATCGTCACAAAAGCCCTGAGAGGCAGTTTGAGCATCAGGATCTGGAATATGATGAAGAGAAAAGCCAGCGGAAACACAGCCGTGGCCACGCTCAATATGGTATTTGGAAGACCGTCTAAGATGTTTATTTCGTTCAATATCCCAATATTCCCAGAATCATGATGGCGATAATCGGTCCGACGGATGCGAACCCCAGCAGGCCGAATCCGTCCGATATGGAAGATCTTCCCGAGAGAACGGAACTGAGTCCGAGGGCCAGCGAGATGACCACGGGAGCCGTCAGCGCGCCGGTGGTGACGCTTCCAGCGTCATAGGCCAAAGGAACGAATTCCGCAGGAGTGAAAAAGGAAAGAATCAGGACGACCGCATAGACGGCTGTCAAAAGATATACCATGGAAAAACCAAACACGATACGCAGCATGGAAACCGCGACGAAAAGCCCCACACCCAGAGCCATGGCGAAAAGAACGACGTTTCCGGATATCGAGCCTTGAGAGATCGCATCCACCTGTCTGGACAGGACCAGCACATCCGGTTCAGCAATGGTGGTTGCGAAACCCAGGGAAAAGGCCAACCCTCCGATCAGCATCAGCGACTCCCTTTTGGGCAACTCGGCTCCGATGAATTTTCCCATGGGAAGGATCCCGATATCTATACCCAGAAAGAAAATCATCAACCCGACAATGGCCATGAGGGAACCGATGAGAAACTGGACGAACAATGGAGTGGGGGCGTCAACCACGGTGAATTGAAGAACACAAACAACGATAACCAGGGGCGTGATGGATTTGATTACTTCCAGAAACTTTTCCTTGAACAGCTGTGCCATATGGATACGCTCCGAACCTCTATTCCATCACGAGGACATCGCATTGGGATCGGGCGATCAGGTGTTTGGTGACGCTGCCGAAAAGAAGCTGCTCGATCCGCGATTTTCCGTGTCTGCCCACAATGATCAGATCGTGCCCCCACTTGTTGGTTATTTCCAGCAGTTTTTTTGCTGCATGACCCGATTCGATAAAACGGATGTGCCTGCGGGTGTCCAGTCCTGCCGATTCCATGAAACGGGTCATTTGTGCTTCAGCCTCGAGATGCGTCCTGATCCGATACTTCCTGAGGGTTTCCTCGCGGAGTCCGGCGGAAAGCATTTTCCTTTCAAATACGGTTTCAAAAATGTGCACGGTATAAATCAGGGCTTCGGGAGCGATCAAACCGCATAATGAGAGGGCTTCCCTTGATTTCTCTGAAAAATCGACGGCAACGAGAACCCTTTTATAGGTCATATCCGGTTTGCATTTGACCAAGAGCAAAGGAGGCCGGCTCTTTTTCAAAAGCCTCCGGGACGTGGGGCCGATCGTCAAACCCCGTGCTGATTGTTGAATGCCCGCACCGATTACGAGCAGATCAAAGTTTTCCGCAACCTGGACGATGACATCGGCCGGGTTTCCCACGCGAACCTGCGGTTCCAAGGTGAACGCCGTGTGTTTCCGAATGTCTTCAGCCAGTCGGGCAAGCGAATGCGAGACGTCGTCGATGATATCTTGTCCGTCTTTTCCTGATACGCCGATGGACTGCTTCCACAAATTGGTCTGCGGCTTTTCCAGTACGTGAAGCAGGGTCCCTCTTTGTATCGCCGTTGTCTTGGCGAGCATCGCCACGCGTTCCGCGGCATGGCGGGCTTCGAGAGAAAAATTGGTTGCCGCTAGAATCGATAGAATACGGGTCATGGCTTGAGCATTCTCCAATCAAGATATACACGCAGACCCCATGCTTTTCATTTCCGATGCCGCGGTAATCGATAGCCCCGTCATCAAAAGCCTGTTTCTGCCGTTCTGGAGACCGCCGCCGAAGAATTTCTCTTAACTTGCCTCTCCCTCTGCGGAGAGATTGTCCTTGCGCTTGGGGGAGGTCTCAGGAGGACAAGGGGAATGTTCATTGACTTTTTGCGAGAGCATCAAGTACCCTTACCGATATCAAATACGTTGCTGCTTCGTCAAGTAAGAAAAGTCAGGGGCAAATCTTTATTCCCGGCAATTGGGGCAAGGTTCCGGAATGAATTTGGCTGGATGCCGGATCGAGAGGCTGTGTCGTAATGTCATTCCGATCCGTCAGGCGAAGAATCTCGGTTTTTAACATCCTGTTATGATTCAAAAGGCGATGTCAATTTTTTAGTTGAAAGAATGGTAGCTCCCAGTTCATGTCATTATGCCGCAACCGGCATCTGATCTACAAAGTGTTGATTGATGGCCTCCAGCAATTCAGCGATTTCCTCGTAGCC
>Ga0302246_1000929_pt1 | contig 22646 bp, 19 predicted proteins | sample AAG_UR_Trp_MG_FD_193533 | JGI IMG/M metagenome (GOLD analysis project Ga0302246, IMG submission 193533) | Enriched activated sludge microbial communities from anaerobic digester in WTTP, New Holstein, Wisconsin, United States - AAG_UR_Trp | ecosystem: Engineered > Bioreactor > Anaerobic >...
CTCGAGCTCGCGCAGGCCAAGGGCCCTTATCGCGGCACGCGTCGCTACGGGCATGAATACCGGGGTGCGCACCACGCCCCGCAAAGTGATAATTTCGCCCCTTCTGGCCCAGGTGCGCCCATCGCGCGCTAAAATTTTAAACTCCATGCGATGTCTGATTAACGCGCGACGGCGCAATGTCAATCAGTTTATACTGCCCGAAAATCGGGCGCGAAACCGCAAAAATGCTCCTTGACCCGGTAAAAAGAGCGCTATAATATCCACATATTTCGGACACCGGGGTGTCCACCGATACTGCGACTTAGCAGAGTTTCAATGTCAGAGACCAATCGAAAGATCGAAATACTGTATCGGATTATCATCGCCGCCAATCGGGCGGTTGATATGGCCTCGCTTCTCGAATCCATTCTCGACTCGACCCTGGAGGTTGTCGAATTCGACGCGGGCGGAATCTACCTCCTCGACAAAAAAAGCGGGACGCTTAAGCTCCATATACATCGCGGCCTTCCGGACAGACTCGTCTCCGAGGTTCAGGAATATCGCATGGACTACAGTCTCGTAAGGGACCTCCTCACCGGGGAAAAGCCGCTGTTCATAGAGGACGTGGTGGAATTCAAGCCCGAATGGGCCAAAACCTACGGCATAGGGGCCATTGCGGCCCTGCCCCTCGTCTACGGTGAGCGCGCGATCGGCTCCCTTAACCTTTCGTGTAAAACGCCCCGCCGATTCAGCCCCGAAGAGCGGGACATCCTCCAGGCCGTCGGCGGGGAGACCGGAGCGGCCGTCGCGCGGATGCAGGCCGAAACCGCCCTTTACGAGAGCGAACGCCGCCACAAGGAGCTTGCCGATTCCCTTCCCGAATCCGTTTACGAGATCGACCTAATGGGCAACCTTCTCTTTGCCAACGCGACCGCGTATAGGGTCTTCGGATACCCCCCGAACGCCCTCGAAAAGGGACTTAACGTCTTCACCATGGTCGATCCTCGCGACCTCGAACGCGCCGCGGTAGATTTCGGCCGCATGCTTGCCGGAGAGAAGATCGGGCCGGTCGAATACCGCATCAAGCGAAACGACGGGTCCGTCTTTCCCGCGGTCCTGCACTCGGTGCCCACCATACGCGACGAAAAGCTCGTCGGTTTTCGCGGGGTGCTCGTAGATGCGAGCATCATAAACCGCACCAAGGAGGCCCTGCGCGACAGCGAGGAGAAATTTCGCGCCATGGCCGAGACCACCGCCTCGGGCATCTTTATCTGGAAAAAGGGCCGTTTTGTATACGCCAATCCCGCAATGGAGATGATCACAGGCTATTCCCTAAGCGAGATCCTCTCGATGGAGGATTTCGAACGGCTTATCCATCCCGATTTTTTATCCTTCACGAGAGACCGCTTTGCGCGGCGGCCCGCAGCGGAGGGGGCGCCGCCCCGCCATGAGTTTAAAATTAGGACCCGCGAGGGAAACGACGTCTGGATAGACCTCTCCTTTTCCACGATAACCTACGCCAAAATGCCCGCCGTCATAGGGACCTTTTTCGATATTTCCGACCGAAAACGCGCCGAGGAGGAGCTCGCCCGCTCCCAGAGGCTCGAATCGCTCGGGGTGCTTGCCGGGGGCCTGGCCCACGACTTCAACAATATACTGACGGTGATAACCGGCAACATCTCCCTGGCCAGAATACAGATCGCTGACGGCGGGGCCGCGGACCGCCTGCTTAAGGAGGCGGAGATGGCCTCGTTCAAGGCCCGCGACCTGACCCAGCAGCTTCTCACGTTCTCGCGCGGAGGCTCCCCCATCAAGAAGGTAACTTCCATTGACGAGCTCCTCGTGGAGACTGTAAGGTTCACCTTGAGCGGTTCGAACATCAGGCCAGAGTTCGAAATCGAGAAGGGGCTTTGGCCCGCCCATGTGGACCCGGGCCAGATCGGCCAGGTATTCAACAACCTGGCCATAAACGCCCAGCAGGCCATGCCTGCCGACGGCACGCTTAGTGTACGCGCGCGAAACAGGCTCATATCCGCCGACAATTCGACGGCGCCCCTTGGCCCCGGCAAGTATCTCGAAATCGAAATCGAGGACCGGGGAATCGGAATCCCCGCCGAATTGCTGTCGCGAATATTCGATCCTTATTTCACCACCAAGCAGAGGGGAAGCGGGCTGGGCCTTACAATCTCCTATTCCATTATAAACAGGCATGGCGGGCATATCGAAGTGCGCTCCACGGCGGGCCATGGCAGCGTTTTCACGCTCCTCCTCCCAGCAACGGACGAAAGCCCCCAAAAGACCGAACCGGCCCGAAAGTCGTCGCACCGTTATAATGGAAGAGTGCTGATTATGGACGACGACGAGTCGGTGCTCGAGGTCGGCCTAAGGATGCTAACGACGCTCGGATACGCCGTCGAGACCGCAACGGACGGCAACCAGGCGGTAATGCTGTATGAAAGCTCCCTCAACACGGGAGAGCGGTACGACGCCGTGATACTCGACCTCACCATACCCGGCGGACCGGGCGGGCTGGATACTTTGCGAAAGCTCGCCGCCATGGACGCGGACATACGCGCGGTGGTTTCGAGCGGCTACTCGAACGACCCGGTCATGTCGGACTTCCAGACGCACGGCTTCTCCGGGGTCGTAGCAAAGCCTTACAATATAGAAGAGATGGCCACCGTGCTGGAGGCGGTTATCGGGCCGGAGAGCGACGCAGCGTTGAAGGGTGCTCAGTAAGCGGCCCCTCGGCGGCCGCGTATCGTTTTCAGCGCGGCTTGCCCTGGAAGCAGGGATAGTCCTCGTCCTCGATCACTCCCGTAAGGGCCCTGCGGTCGGTACCGTCGGGCCTTATGGAGTAGATGTTCCGCTGGCCGGGGACCGTCTGCCCCGAGAACACTATGCGCTCGCCGTCGGGCGACCACGATGGGCGCGACTCGTCTGAGGGCAACGGGGTGTTCGTTATATTGGTTGGCATGCCGCCGTCGGCCCTCATCACGTATATCTCGTGGTTCCCGTCCCTCCTCGTCTCGAAGGCAATGAACCGGCCGTCGGGCGACCACGATGGGGCGCTGTCGTTTTCAGAATGGTTGGTGATGTTTACAGGCCCGGTGCCGTCGGCGTTCATTATATAGATTTCCTGGTTGCCGTCTCGATCGCTGACGAACGCGATCCGCCGTCCGTCGGGCGACCACGATGGGGCGCTGTCGTTTTCAGAATGGTTGGTGATGTTTACAGGCCCGGTGCCGTCGGCGTTCATCACATACACCTCGAGATTGCCGTCGCGCATGCTGTAGAACGCGATCCGCCGGCCGTCGGGCGACCACGTGGGCGTGTAATCCGGGGCCGATACGGCGGTAAGCCGCCTCTGGTCTTTCCCGTCGGCATCCATGGAATAGATCTCGTAATTGCCGTCCCGGTTGGATACAAACACTATCCGCCCCGTGTCGGCCGACCACGACGGGTTGAGGTTGGAGGCGGCGCCATTCGTAAGCATTGAAACCGATTCCCCGTTCTCATCCATTACGAATATCTGATATACCGGGTCGATATTGCAGCTGTATGCTATCTTAAGGGGCTCATCGTACATCCGCATGCAGCCGAAGCCCATGCCGCAAAACGCGAGCAGAAGGGCATACACGGCCCCACGAGCCGCCCTCTCTTTAAGGCCTGTGCTCAATCTATCGGTATTCATACACCGGTTTCTCCCGCCGCACCGTCGGCGCACTGCGAAATCGGTACGAAACCCCGCCGATTACGGAAAGACCCCCGACGGTATCGTCCTTGAATTCTTTGAAATAGAGGGAATGGACATAACCGGCATCCAGAAAAAATCCCACGCGGGGCGTGTATACGTACTCGATTCCCAGCCAGGCACCGGCCGTCGGCCCGATATCGTATACGGTCTCGGTTTCCGAGGGATCAGTAAAGGCTCCGTAGCGCTTTGCCTGCTGGCGGTAGGCAAAGCTTCCTCCGAGCGCCGCCGAGGCCGTCCAGAAAAAGGGGGTATCCGGCACGGAACCGCGAAAGCGCAAGCCGGCCAGGGCCGTGCCCGTCCCGTACGCCGTCTCGTTCGGTTCGCCCCTGTACTCCAAGCCCGTGGCGAAGGCGCCGCGAAGATACAGGCTCATGCCGCGCGCGGCAACCCAGGACGCCCCCACGCCGGCGCCGTACTGGGCGGGGAAGTCGCCCGGCAGATATAAGCTTCCAAAGCCCTCCATGCGGACCGAGGCGCGCGCCGAAACAAGGCCGGACAGGACAAATAGTACGATGGCGACACGCTTGAGCACGGGCCTTCTCCGGATAATCTCTCGGGATGCTCCACGTATATCACACATGTCCTGCCCTGTCAAACACATAAGCCGGCCCCGGGTCGTTTGAAAAAAAGCTTGATGAATACCTTCATTGCGGAAAGAATGAATGCCGACAGGCCGGAAGCCGCCGCAAACGGCCGGCCGGTAGACAAATCCAAGCCCGGCCTCGCGCCGGAAAGCGGGAACAAGCCACATGAAAATAATCGACCTCTACCGCGAGCGCTTTGTCGTCTCGTTCGAGATATTCCCGCCCAAAACGCCCCAGGGCGAGGAAGGGCTAAGGCAGGCGCTCGACGACCTCTCCGGCTATCAGCCGCAATATATCTCTGTGACATACGGCGCCGGCGGCTCCACCCAGGAGAAAACGCTGGAGCTTGCGCTTAGCCTGCGCGACGCACAGGGCATATTGCCGCTGGTGCACTTTACATGCGTGGGCGCCGGGCGGGACGAGATCCGGCGATACCTCGGCCAGGTGAAGGATTCCGGCATCGAGAACATCCTGGCCCTGCGCGGAGACCCCCCGAGGGGCGAAACGCGCTTCACGCCGCCGCCGGACGGTTTTGCCTACGCGAGCGAGCTTGTTTCGTTCATCCGCTCCATTGACGGCTTTTGCATCGGCGTTGCCGGATATCCGGAAAAACACATCGAGGCGCCCGACATGCGGACCGATCTCGACAACCTCAAACGCAAGGTGGATGCGGGCGCCGACTTCATCATCACCCAGCTCTTCTACAATAATGAAGATTTTTACCGATTCATGGACAGCCTCGCTAAGATGGACATAAGGGTTCCGGTCGTCCCGGGCATCATGCCGGTGACGGGCCTTTCGCAGGTGGACCGGGTCACCTCCATGTGCGGCGCGACCGTGCCGAAGGAACTCCTCCGGAGGCTCGAACGGTGCGAGGACGCGGACTCCATCTGCGAGGCGGGGATAGAATACTCCATCAAACAATGCGTCGAGCTCAAGGCGTGGGGGGCGCCGGGACTCCATTTCTATACGCTCAATCGGGCGCAGGCCATAAAGCGCATAATGGACGCGACGGGGCTCTGACCCCGGCTTCCTAAATATAAACGCTGGAAAGGGAGGCAACATGCCGCTGTACGAGATCAACGACCGCAGACCCCAGGTGGGAGAGGGAAGCTGGATAGCGCCGTCGGCCGAGATAATCGGAGACGTCCGCATCGGAAAAAACTGCTACATTGGATTCGGCGCGATCATCCGGGGCGATTACGGCACCATCATCATCGGCGACGGAAGCGCCATCGAGGAGGGCGTAACCATACACGCACGCCCGATGGACAGGGTGGAAATAGGCAAACGCGTAACCGTGGGGCACAACGCCATGCTGCATACCTGCACACTCAAGGATTCTTGCGTCATCGGCATGATGGCCACCGTCACCGACTACTCCGTAGTGGGGGAATGGGCCATCATAGGGGAACACGCGCTTGTAGTGAATCGAATGAACGTCCCCGACAACAAGATATACGCGGGCGTACCCGCGAAGGAGATAGGCGACGTGCAGGAAAAGCACCGCGAGACCTGGGAGCTCGGCAAGCAGGTGTACGTTGATCTCACCAGACAGTACCGTTCATCGTTCAAGCGGATCGGCTGACCGCGCAATCATCCGCGGGCCCGGCCGGTTTCCATCAGTTCTTCTTGTAGTTTTCCCGGATGTAGTTGTCCAGATAGGCCTGCGGGTTCTCCACCGCCTCGCGCGTGATGGTGAAGTGCTCCATGGACATAAGGCGGATACCGTAGGCGTAATCGTGAAAGAGCTCCCCGCAGAGCTGCTTGATGCTGCGGTTGGCGGCCTGCGCCATCTCCTGCACCCGCTCGGCGGCGTCCTTCCTGAAATCCAGGTAAATGCCGTTCTTCAGCAAAAAGTCTTTCTGGAAATGCTTGATGCTGTCGCTTAAAAGCATCTTTTTAAGCGTCTCCTCCGGCCGCTCGACGGCGTCGATGTCGATCATTAGCTTTTTTATCTCGGTGGAGGGAAGCGTCTTCTCGAACTTTATAAGGGCCCGCTCGAATACGCTGAGCAACCCCCTGGCGCCGGTCCGCTCGGCGTAGGCCTTTCGGGCGAAGACGCGCAGGGCCTCGTCGGTAAATTCGAGGTCGATATCGTAGGCCCGGAAATCCAGCTTCTTGCCCAGCACAACCGTGCTGTACCTGTTTTTAAGTATATTGTAAAGCCCCTCCTCCGTCATCTCGTTAAGCACCACCGTTACCGGAAGACGGCCCACGAACTCCGACTCGAAGCCGAACTGAATGAGGTCCTCGGTCTTTATCTCCTTGAGAAGGTTTCCGCGCTCCTCGCGCTGCGAGGCCGCCTGCTCGAACCCGATTGACTGCATGTTGAGCCTTTTCTTCACGATGTCCGCAATCGCGCCGAAGGCGCCCGACACGATGAAGAGTATGTTGCGCGTGTTGATCTTTTTGCGCGTCACCTTGCCGGTCCGCTGGGCCTCCATGGCCGCCTCCACCTGCGAGGCCAGGTCGTGCGGCGTTTTCAGGTCGACCTCCGACTCCTCCATGAGCTTCAGGAGATTGCGCTGGACCCCGGAACGCGACACATCCGGGCCGTAAACATTGCCGGTGGACGCGATCTTGTCAATCTCGTCGAGGTAGATTATTCCGTATTCGGCAAGGCCGATATCGCCGTCGGCCTCGTGTACAAGCTCCCGCACCAGGTCCTCCACGTCGCCGCCCACATAGCCCGTCTCGCTGAATTTTGTGGCGTCGGCCTTAACGAAGGGAACGCCTATGCGTTTTGCGATGAGCTTGATGATGTAGGTCTTGCCGACGCCCGTTGGCCCTATCAGCAGCATATTGCTCTTGATGTTTCCGACAATGCGCTCCTCTTCGGGGATGGAGCGGTCGAGCTTCATCCTGTTGAAGTGCGTGCATACCTTGGTGGCTATTACCTCGACAGCCTGCTCCTGTCCGACCACGTAGCGGTTCAGGTAGCTCTCGAGCTCTTCGGGCTTTATATCGAAATTGATGTCGGACTGGTGCGTTCCAGTGCCGGGCTTCGAGCCCGCCGTTTCCGCGTTGGGTTTTACGCCTTCGGTGAATTCCGATTTTAAAAGCTCTTCCCAGTCCTTGTTCGGATCCAATGATGGTTTCGCCATGCTCTCCTCTTTGAAACTTGCCGTGACCGCCGCATGTCCGTTCTCGCAATCCTCGACCGGGCGGTCATTCACCAAATCTCTCTCCAAATAATTATTGTCAACATCACTGCGCCATCCTCATAGCGCCCCGGCGTCCGTGGGGGGAGCCCTTCAATTCAGCTTCGCGCTCCGTACGGAAAATCCTCCGCCTGTACAATCAAAAATACCACAAGCGCCGGCATTGTTAAAATATACGGACAATCCTCCGGAAAGCGAAACATAATTCAACCTCATTCTCAATAAATATCGGGCGATGATGATGAATTCCGCGGAACGCGCCCCTGCCCTGCTGGAATGCCGTTCTCTCGCCGGAGCTTTAGCGCGCCCACCCAGGGTACCCATCCTGCGCATGCCGGTGAGCTTCGATACTCTATCGGAGCGACCGTGGCCACCTGGAGAGGCCATAATCTTCCGGGAATATAAATAAAGGGTAGTCACAAAAACTCGGTTTATCCGCCCGCCGAAGGCGGGCGGATAAACCTAAGTGTTGAATTTACCAGTAGTTGCATTTTAAAAATAACCTGAAAATAATTGTTTTTAGGACTTTCCTAAAAAATTTTTCTAAAAAAACACAAAAAAGCTTGCAAAATACTATACATATATATACTATATACCTGTAGGCATTACGGAGGTATAGTATGACCAGCACAACACAAGCCTCTCTCTCGAGTATCCGCCGCTGTCCGGAGTGTGGGGCGCCGCTCTTACCGGAATCGGGCTGTTTTTACTGCCGCTCGTGCGGATTCTCTCTCTGCGCGGTGTGAATAAAAATCCAAGACAGGGAGCCCCATGAAAGCGAATGGACAAGCAAAGGATCGTTTTTCTGATAAGAATCGCGGGAAAAACAACGGAAATCAGGGTTTGCTCTTCCGGAGCGAAACGCGTGCTGATCATACGAAGAAGTACCGCTCAACCGACGAGGCAATCGGCATCCTTGTCGCCATGTTTGGCGGCACGGTGATGGAAAACACCGTATCCGGAGAGGGCAAACCGCACTCCAGCGGCCGCGGTACAGCGTACCGCGCATCCTCGGATTTCATGCATAACGCACAGGGCGGCGCCGTTGAATCGTATGTTCGATTCTCAGCGGCGCCTCTGTATAAATTCCGCGAATTGTAAGCCCACCCCACTTCCCCCGCGGGACAGGGTTTCGGAGATCGAGTATCCCTTTATCCCCCAAACCCCGCAACTCACCGTAAGCCCTGTCCCCGAACTCTTCCCTTCCCGCGGACGAAGAAAAGCCCTTCGCGTGGAAGGGCCGTCTGTATTTTGCCGAAGGAGGGACTTGAACCCTCATGGAGTTGCCTCCGGCGGATTTTGAGTCCGCTGCGTCTACCAGTTCCACCACTTCGGCGTATAATTGACCAGGGTATGCGGGGCGGCGGACGCCGCCCGTTCGGCGCTCGTCACTCGGGCTGCGGAATCTCATCCATCTCGATGTACTTGCCCTTGGCGCGGGCGACTATCTTGCCCATCTCGTTTTCGATCTCGGCTCGGTTCTCTATTACACGCTTGTTCTTTTTGACGTACCATCCCCTTATATACAGGTTCTCGTTGATGAACGCGGGTTGGAGATAGCGAATGGTGAGCTCTCCGGTAAGGGCCATGAGGTCGATATACTTGTTGACCGTCATCATGGTCTCGTCAAGCAGCACCGCGATGATCCCCGCATGAATGATGTTGGGGGGGCCTTCCAGCTTCTGATGCGCTTTGTATTCGCCATATGCCGTCTTGGTGTCTTCGTCAAACTTGAGCTTTAGCCGTAAACCGTGCTCGTTGTCCACACCGCAGCCAAAACACGTTTTGTCCTCGAACTCGATCATGGAAGCAGTATCCAATTACGCGAACCTATTTGTCAATTACTTTTACCATATATGGCGGCCACGTCTTGCGCCCTGGCGTTATTCACCGCGCTTATCGCTTCCATCGTCTCCGTCCCCGGATTCCGAACATCCCCGATCGCGGTTAGAATCCGGCTTCGACTGGTCCTCGCCGGTTAAATCGATTACGTTTCGATTTTCCGGGGGAGGAGTCGATTCAGGCGGAAACGAGCTGCTCCTGGAGCCCTTTTTGGACCTCTTCGCCATGATTATTTCCCGGAAGAAGCGTTTTGCCGGCAGGCCATATAAAAAGCTCCGGGCGTTCTTAACGATAATCATACGCCCGGGGCTCCGCCCGCCTCATGCCCGCGCCTAAAATACCGAGTGTTTTAGCGCCCGCTATTCTTGGCCCTCATCTTCTCCAAAAGCATGTCGATCTCATCCTGGTCCAGCCACTCGTCCACATGCCTGGGCTGGTTGTTGGTGGTCATAAGGTACATCTCCATGGCCATTATGAGGTCTTCCTTGCTGAGGACCCCCAGGGTGACCAGTATCTCTCCGACAAGGCGCTCGGCGTTGTCCTTCTGTAGAAGCAGGGCCTCGTTGAGCTGGGATTCGGAGATGATGCCGCTCTCTACCAGGAACTCCCCGACCTTCAGATCGGATGTCGGATTCTGTTTCATGCGCACCTCCCTGTGGTCCGGGGCGGGTATCCGGCCTTGCCGTCCTGCCAGGCCGCGTCGAGCCTGGGGCGCCGGTTCGCGGCACCCCAGGCTCGACGGTCCATCGATAAATATACAGCACGCCGAAGGGCCGAAGTCAAGTTAAATTCTTGACCTTCGCCGGGCACGAAGGCATTCTTTTAATGGACGCGTTCGGCCGGGCCGCGCAAGCTTGACCCGGCCGACCCTTCACGGGATATGCCATGATAAACAGAATCTTCCTTGCGGCCTCGGCCGCCGCCATTCTGCTCTCGGCCCTGCCGACAGGGGCCGCCCGCCGCAACTTCCCCGCGTTTATCGGAGTGGCGCAGTGCAAAAAGTGCCATGAGTCCGACGGCATAGGAAACCAGCACAAGATATGGTCGGCCTCGCCGCACGCACGCGCCTACCAGACGCTCTCACAGGAAAAGGGCAGGGAGATATCCCGTAAGGCAGGAGTGGACGACCCGACTCAAAGCCTAATTTGCCTTAAATGCCACACGACCGGAGGGGGAAAGACCGAGGCCACCAGGACCGAGGGGGTGGGATGCGAGGCCTGTCATGGACCCGGGAGCCTCTATCACGAATTCAGCAATCACGCCTCGTTCGAGGCGAGAGAGAACTCCTACAGAAAGGCCGTATCGCTCGGCATGTACCCCATCCTTGGATACGACGGCATAAAGGCGCGGGAGCGCCTGTGCCGCTACTGCCACACGGAGGAGCGCCCCTGTTATCCAGAAAGCGCGGATGAGCGAAAGCGCCAAAAGCTCCCGCTGGGGCTTATTGCGGACTTCATCTTCAAGCACCCCCTGCGCCGCAGGTAGGGAGCTTCTCTACATCGCGCACTAACCAGCGAATTCCATTGGACTTCGCCAGGGCCCTCCGCATCCGCTCGACGGCGTTTCGCATGCGCGCATGGTCGGCTTCATTCAACACGTTGGCCATCTCGAACGCGCCCATCCCGAGGGAAAAACAGAGCCTTCCGAAGCTCTCGCGCGCAAAGCCGGCGCTTTCCGGATATCCGAGGATTAGGGAGATCTCGTCGAGCGGTCCCACTATCTCCTTGCGAAACAGCATCCCCGTAACGAAGCCGAACATCTCCTCGGGCGACAGTATGGCCTTCGTCAGGCGATTGAGCCCCGATATGACCTCGTTTACGAAAATGCCCTCGCGAGTGTCCTTGTACGCCATGAACGGCGCGAGCTTTATCCTTCCATTCGAGTGGCTTCGGCGGATGAAGCCGTTTATATTGAAGCCGGAGGCGCCCAGGTTAACGAAGCTCGCCGTAAAGTCCGCTTCCAGCTCCTCGAAAAATTCCTCGACCGTTACGACGGAGCGAAGGCCATAGCCGAACCTTCCGGCCACCGAGCGCATAATGCGGACCCTGGCCCCGCGGTCATCCAGCATCACGAATACGCCCCTCTCCCCGTCCGAAGGCTCCGCCGGCGCCGCTACCGACTCCACCAGTTCCCGCGGACGGTCCGCCGTAAACAGGTCGGCGATTCCCGCCTCGAACAAGAATCCGCGAACGGCCGGCGTGTCCGCGCGCGCAAGGCAAAGCACACGCGCCCCCTCCCCCATCATCCTTCCCGCCGTTTCCGCTGCCGTGTCGAGCGAACCGTCGGCTATCTCCATTATGGCGATCCGTTCGAGGCAAGCGTCCGCATGGCCCCTTTCGGGAGCGCGAAGAGAGCCGGAATCGAGGACCGAGTATCCAGCGTCAAGAAAGGCGTCCCTGTAAAAGGAATTGTTGCCGGTTAAAAGCCTTATCTCTTGCATGTAATGCTCGGGAATTGCAATCTCCACATGCATAACATTATGTCACATTGCATCCGGCCCGGTCAACCATTTTAAGGCGCTCCCGGCCGCTGACGCGTGCGTCATTTCCGGCCCCGGGAGGCATTATACATATTTGCATATTCCCATTAAGGGTCGAAAATAACGGCCGGAATAATTTTGCTTGATTTAATTCGCAAAAGATGTTCGGTAGAGCCTGTCGCCAAATCGGCCCCCCGAATGGCAACCGGCCCCAAGCGGATGGCGGAACGAATACAGCGGCCCGCAGCGTCCGAAATCGGCGCGGAATCCCGTCGAACAAGGTTTACAATACGGCGGAGCATTACAATACGCACAAAGAGGAGAGAGCTATGAAAAAAACAATCCTGTGTCTCTCGCTGGCAATCGCGGTCGCGGCAGGCTTTAGCGCCTGTGGAGCAAAAAAGGAGGCCGAGATCACGCTGAGCTACAGCATCTTTTTCCCGCCCACGCACGAACAGTGCAAGGCGGCCGCGGACTGGGCAAAGGAAGTCGAGAATAAGAGCAAAGGGCGCGTAAAGATCAACATCTACCCGGGCGGCACGCTGGTCTCGGCCGATGAAACCTACAACGGCGTCGTGAAGGGCATCACCGACATCGGCATGTCCTGCTTCGCCTATACGCTTGGCAGGTTTCAGACCATGGAGGCGGTCGACCTTCCTCTCGGATATCCAAGCGGCATGGTGGCGACAAGGGTTGCGCACGAGTTCTACAGGGTGATGAAACCCAAAGCGCTCGACGATGTCAAGGTCCTCTATATACACGCGCACGGCCCGGGGCTCCTTCATACCAAAAAGCCGGTCGAAAACCTCGCAGCGCTTAAAAACATGAAGATACGTTCAACCGGTTTGAGCTCCAAGGTGGTAAAATCCCTCGGCGGCGTGCCGGTCGCAATGCCGCAGGGGGCGACCTATGAGGCCCTTCAGAAAGGGGTTGTCGAGGGGACTTTCACCCCTATCGAGACCCTAAAGGGCTGGAAGCAGGCCGAGGTGGTAAAGCACACCACCAACTGCCGCGATATCGGATACACCACCGCCATGTACGTCGTGATGAACAAGGCTAAATGGGACGCCATGCCGGACGATCTAAAAAAGATATTTACGGACGCAAGCGAGGCCTGGGTCGACGTTCACGGCAAAGCCTGGGATCGCGCCGACAAGGAGGGCCGCGACTTTTCCATTGCACAGGGAAACAACGTAATCGAGCTCTCGGCCGAGGAGAACGCGAAATGGAAAGCGGCCGTGCAGCCGGTTATAAACGAATACATCAAGACCGTTTCGGCGAAGGGTATTCCCGGACAGAAGGCGGTCGATACGCTTAACAGGCTGATCGGCGAATACTCGGCCAAATACGGAAAATAGGACTTTGGTTTCCGGCGCTCCAGCCAATGGGGCGCCGGAGTAACTCCCAGGGCGGAGCACGGAAATGTACCGAATAGAAAAGGCCCTTCAGGCATTGTCCACAAAGGTAAACCGGATCTCGATGGCGGCGGTGTTCGCCATGATGGCGATCACCGTATTGGACGTGGTGCTCCGCTATCTGCGGCTATCCATTCCCGGAGCGTACGATATTGTGGGGCTGCTCGGCGCCGTGGTCATATCCTTCTCCCTGGCCTATACCTCGGTAGAAAAAGGGCACATCGCGGTGGAATTCCTGGTGCAGAAATTGCCGGAGCGCCCAAAGTCCGTAATCGACGCGATTACCGGCCTCGCGGGTACGGCCTTTTTCGGGCTCATCACATGGAGATCGGCCCTCTACGCGCTCGATTTTCTCAGGTCCGGCGAGGTGTCCATGACGATAAAGATGCCGGTCTATCCTTTCGTGCTCGGCACGGCGCTGGGCTGCGCCCTCCTCACCGCAGTGCTGGCCGTGGGATGTATCCGAACGACGCGGGAGGCGTTTAAAAAATGAGCCCCACCATCATCGGCCTTATCGGGCTTATCGCCCTTTTTGTCCTCATTTTTACGCGAATGCCTGTCGGCTTTCTGATGGGCATACTCGGGCTGGCCGGTTTCTCATGGATCGTCTCGCCCGACGCGGCCTTCAGCATGGCGGCGAAGGACATATTCAGCACCTTCAGCTCTTATAATCTTACGGTGGTGCCGCTTTTCATATTCATGGGGCAGCTCGCCTTCCACTCCGGCATAAGCAGGCGCCTTTTCGACACCGCGTACACCTGGATCGGCCATCTTCCCGGAGGTCTCGCCATAGCCACCATAGGAGCGTGCGCCGGTTTCTCCGCCATCTGCGGCTCGACCAACGCCACGGCAGCGACCATGGCCGCGGTTACCCTTCCGGAGATGAAGCGCTTCAACTACAAGCCGAGCCTGGCCACGGGCGTTGTCGCCGCGGGCGGAAGCCTGGGCATCCTCATTCCGCCAAGCGTGATATTTATCGTTTACGGAATACTCACGGAGCAGTCCATCGGTAAGCTCTTTATTGCGGGCATCATTCCGGGAATTCTCCTCACGCTCTTTTTCATCATCGCCATACTCATCTGGACGGCCGTTAATCCCGAGCTCGGACCTCGCGGCCCCAAAACCACGTTTCGGGAGAAGATACGCTCGCTATCGGGCGTGCTCGAGACGCTCGTCCTTTTCGTAATGGTGATGAGCGGCCTCTTCGCCGGCATCTTCACACCCACCGAGGCGGGCGGCATAGGAGCTGCCGGAACGCTTATCCTCGCGCTTATCACCCGAACGCTTAGCAAGAAGGGCTTTCTCGACGCCCTTATGGAAACCACGCGCATCTCGTGCATGATAATGGTGATTGTGGCGGGCGCCACCATCTTCGGGCATTTTCTGGCGGTATCGCGCATACCGTTCGACATAGCCTCGTGGATCGCGGGCTTCGACCTGCACCCCTGGCTTGTCATGCTCCTTATCATTGCCGTTTATATCGCCGGAGGCTGCTTTATAGACACGCTTGCGCTTATCATGCTCACCATTCCGATCTTCTATCCGGTTATAACACATCTGGGATTCGATCCGATATGGTTCGGCGTGATCATAGTCCTCATCACCCAGATTGGGGTCATTACCCCGCCGGTCGGGGTGAACGTCTATGTGGTGAGCGGAGTGGCGCGGGACGTGCCGCTCGAGGTGATATTCCGCGGAGTGGTGCCGCTTCTCATAGCGCTCATAGCGCTTACGCTGATCCTCATTCCCCTGCCGCAGATCGTGCTCTTCCTGCCGTCGCTTTTACGATAGATCGCGCGCGAAAAATATTTTTTTGTGATGCCGGCCGGCTATCGCTTATTACGGCCGGCCGGGAGGGTCGAGATGCGTACGGCGGCCTCAGTACTTCATATAATGGAAGGGCTCTATGGCGTTGAGAGCGTCGGCGTCCAGGGTCTTATAGCCTTTGGTGGACAGCGCCTTCAGCGCCTTTTCGCGATCGCCGACCTCCACCACGAAAACCGCGTTTTTGTGCGCTTCGAGCACGAAGCCGTAGGCGTTTTCCACGTTGATCTTCTCCGCGGCAAGCGCCTGGACAAGGCCGTCCAGCCCCCCGGGATGGTCCTCGATTAGAACGGCAACCACCTCTTTAAGCTCCACCTTAAGCCCCTCCTTCGTGAGGGCTTTGTGGGCGCGTTTGGGCTCGTCCACTATGAGGTTGAAAAAGCCATGGTCTCCGAAGGAGCTTATGGTTATCGCGCGAAGGTTGATCTTTTCCCTGGCGAGTATGGAGGTCACCCTGGCGAGCATGCCTGGCTTGTTTTCGGCCGGGATGGTGAGCTGATGTGCGAGCATGATAATCACCTCTGTTTTTGTTCGTACCCGAAGGAGCGCGGCTTGAGGCTGCGTCAATACCGGACGATACAGGGGGCGAAGAGAGGAGTCAATTCTTTTTCGCCGGCCGGTTTTTGTTACTCACTGTCTTCCGAAAGAGCGTTGTAACTAATTCAGCCTTTGTGCCGGTTTTTTGCTTGAAAAACCCGGGATTGTATGCATCTTTCAATATAAAGATACGAATCAGTCCAGCGCTCAGCTCCGATCGCCGTTGAAAAAACCGGCGGTCCGATTTCGCCGGAAGGCTCCTCCGGAAAACGACCGGAACGCCCTCGGCGTTTGAGCGCGCTTCTTATCAAAAAGTCATCCTTGACCACCGACTAAAGTCGGTGGCATGAAGCACGTCGACTTAAAGTCGACTGTGACGAACATCAAGGTTCTGTGCTGAAATCATCATCGTGGGCTCGCTCCATCTTATCCTGCTCCTCTATATATTTCATTATCACCTCATCCGTCACATTGCCTGTTGTCGCTACAAAATAACCGCGAGCCCACATGTGCCGGCCCCAAAATGTCCTGCGTAATCCCTTATATTCATCAAGCATCTTCCTTGATGTTCGTCCCTTAACGCTCTGCACGAGCTTGGATACCGATATATACGGTGGCACTGATACCATAATATGTACGTGATCTTTTGCCACATGCCCTTTCAACACTTCAACATCCAAGCTCGTGCATATCTGACGTATCAGCTCTCTTACACGCAATCCTATCTCCCCAGAAAGAATCGGCTTGCGGTATTTCGTTATCCAGACTATATGGTACTTTATATCATATATACTGTGGGAGGTCTTCCTGTAATGCTCCATCCCGCAAGCATACTAAAGTCTTCGACTAAAGTCGAGGGATTTTCTCCCATTCCCCGAAGGAGACATTAAGGGTTTAAAGGGAGGGATGTATGGCTGAAGGCGGATTTGATTTTAAAAAGTTCATCGACGATTCCAAAGCGGTGCTTACGACTCCGAAGGAGTATTTCTCCTCCATGCCCACCTCAGGCGGGTTTGTGGAGCCGCTCATCAAGGCGACCATTTATGGCACCATAGCCGGGGTGATTTCACTCATCTGGAGCATGCTTAAGCTTACGGCCGCGGCCGGCGCCTTTGGCGGGATGATTGGCGGCGGCGTGGGCGTCATGGCGCTGATAGGATCCATCATCGGAGCGATTATCGGCCTTTTCGTCGGCGGCGTCATTTTACTTATCGTATCCGCGATATGCGGCGGAAATACCAACTACGAGGCGAACGTGCGCGTTACCGCCGCTCTCATGGTGCTCTCGCCCGTCAACGCCCTGCTCTCCTTCACCTCAGGGATCAACCTCTGGCTGGGCGGTCTTATCGGCCTGGCGGTTTCGCTCTACGGGCTCTACCTGCTCTATCATGCCATAGTCGGCGCGCTTAAGGGCAAGGAAGGAACAGCGAAGGTTATAACCATCGTACTCGCGGCGCTCGTAGGTCTCGTCCTCATCTCCGCGCTCACCTGCGCAAAGGCCGTCTCGACGATTGGCGACAAGTACCAGGCGGACTCGGAGAAATATCTCAAGCAGAACGAGGAGACGCTGAAGGATTTCAACAAGATGATGGAAGAGCTAAAAAAACAGAGCGATCAGTAGGCTATCATCATAACCAGGCCGGCGGAAGCCCCCGAAAACCGGGGGCTTTTCGTTTTAAGCCGTACGTAAAACAATAAATACTTGAAAACCGGCGCCGCCGGATTTACCATAGCGGAGATGGTAGCCAACTCGTCCCCCATACGGCCGGGCGCGTGCAACCGGATACAGATCACGCGGAAGGAACCAGGACCACCCCGATATTTAAAGATGGGAGATACGGCATGAGACAACCCGGGTTTATGGGACAGTTCGTAAAATACGGCATTATCGTCATTTCCGGGAACATACTGGTTATCTTTATCGTCTGTGTCTTTGCTTATCCTGTTTTCCGCGACATGCGGCTCCTTGGGCTTTTCGGCGTATTCGCTTTACTCGGGGCCGCGCTGCTCTTCGCTTATTACCTCACTAGAGTGCGCATCATTCTGCAGCTTTCCAAAAATCTGACTCCCGACTCGTTTCCGGAACTCGAACAACGCTCCGCTGGCTTCGCCCGCCTCGTTTTTTCGCTCAATGCGCTTCTTCTCTGCTTCATGTTCATACCCATGATCGTCATCATGTACCTTTTCCTTGGATATACCAACCTCTACTATCATTCGTTCGTCTTCTTACTAAACGCATTTGTCATATTCTTTCTCGGTTACCGTTCGATGCAGGTGTGGTACGTGCGCACCTATCCGCTGGGAAGGCTTGGGATACCCATAGCGGTACAGGGACTCCGCAGCAAGATCGAGAGTCTGGTGCTCCCCATGGTGCTTCTGGCGTCGGTTGTCATCGCGGCCCTCATGTTCGTGCTTCTAGGGCGCACTCACCGCAACGAGATCGATATGCGCGTTTCCGACGCAATGTCCTTTCTCGACACAGGGCAGGCCATTGAGGGAAAGCCTCTTCCCGGTATTATCGGAGAAAAGAGCGGCACGGTGCTTCTGGCAACCGGAGAGCGTGCCTTTGTTTTTCTCGACGGCAAACGCTTCGACCCCGACAAACACATTCTGCGCGGCGATCAGCCTTCATACCTTCTGGATGCCGCACGTGATGTATTTACGTCAACGGCGGCCGGCCCATCCAAAACCGAGGGAGTGTATGAGGGCGAGGCTGCCTCCTACTTCACCGGAACCTCCGCCGACGGCAGAAAGCTCGTCGTAGTCTTCCGCGATATCGAGCTCTATCACTCCTTCCACCTCAGTCTCTTTTCCGCCGCAGCGGCTCTTTTTATACTGAATCTGGCGATCGCGTTCGTTGTACGGCAGAAGCTAACGATTATTTCGCGTTCACTCGATATCACCATACCGGCCATTACAGCGGCCGCCCGAGGGGACCTTTCCGGCGAGATAACACTCGTTAAGTCCAGGGACAAGCTGGAGGATTTTGTCCGCCGTTTCATCGAATTTAAAAACGGCATCGCCGATTTTTTGAGTCGCTCACGCGATATCTCAGGAAAACTTATGGACCTTGCCGGGCAGGTGGCCGACTCGGGCTCCTTTATCAAAAACTCCTCCTCCCACGCCCTCCTTCTCGAGAGCTCCACGCGGCTCTCGGATGACGTTTCCACGGCCTTCCGGGAAATTGCGGAGAGCTCCGAGGCGCAGAGCTCGAATATAGGAAAACTCGAGGAAACCATCAATATGCTGAACGAATCAATGGAGGTTCTTTCCCGGGACGCCTCGAACGTAATACAATCCATGGATTTGGTGGAGTCCAGCGCCAGGGACGGGGCGAAACTTGTTGAAAGCGTCATCGGCAATATCCGCAACACGGAGAAGCTGCACGAGGGCATGATGGGTATTGTACGGGTCATCTCAGAGATAGCCGACCAGGTCAACCTTCTCTCGCTCAACGCCGCCATAGAGGCGGCCAGGGCCGGCGAACACGGGCGCGGCTTCGCCGTTGTGGCCGAGGAGATATCGAAGCTTGCCGATAGAACCACGAGTAACGTAAAGGAGATCGGCGCGATGATCGGCCGCCTTAGCACAGGCATGAAAAAGAGCGCGGAGATGATAGGCGAGATGAGCGACACCTTCTCTGTAATAGTGGGGAACATCGACACGACAGACCTTATGATAGGCGGCTTTATCGACATGATAAATATGCGCGTGATCGAGATAAATAAAATCCGTGAGACGATAGCCGCAATAAGCGGGTTCTCCAGGGAGCTCTCGCGCTCCACCGGCGTTCAGCGCGGCAACGCCCGGGAAATCGCTGAAACGATAAGCAAGGTGGACGCGGGAGCGCGCGAGCTCGTGGAGCTTTCGGAAGGGCTTTCGGCCTCCTCGGCGGAGATGCGCGACATGGCGCTGGCGCTCGAGGAAAGGCTCAGGCAGTATACGATATAATACGGCATGTAATTTTCCTGGATTTTTTTGCCTTGACTTCTCAGTTCCACTACACTTAATTGTTTGAAGGCATCCTCTAATAATTAGGTTTTCCCGCCCGCCTTCGGCGGGCGGAGAAACTTAAGTTCTGGTTATGCCAGTAGTTACAAATCATGGGAAATTCAAAAAGATAAATTTTAGAGGTTCCCTGAATTTATTGCGCTTGCGCCCGATTATATTTCCATCCCCAAAAAACGAATTCCGAGATGGTGTTGTCAATTTCAACTATTTTACAGAGACTAAAAAATGGACAAACTACAAAATTATATTTTCAAACGCTATGAAAGCTCCGGCTATGAAGCGAAGGCAAAGGCGAAGGTCCTTTTTTATTTTCAGGCAGTGCTACTTCCAATCGTCACGACGCATTTTCTTGTCATGATGCTCCTTCAGGCTAATGAGATATTATCGCGTTTCAGCCTCATTATGATGGCCATAATAGCGACAATCATGGCCTGCTTGTTCCTGATATACTGGGGGTACTATTTGCTCTCGAGCTCCATTCTGCTTTTCTTCATGATGGCCCTAATCGGTTTAAATTCTTATAACACAATGCTCGCCACGCAGTCTCCAGCGCGTTTTATTTCGAGCCAGATTCCATTGCTTGCGCTCATTCCATTCGGCATCTTCTTTACCAACAGAAACATTTTCATTATAAATACGGTCATGATAGTGGCGATCGTGGTCTTTAATATAAATAGTGCGGGCGAAATGCTTCATAGCCTCGAAGCGAACATATCGATCGCGGTGACCGTCCTCAGCATTGTTCTAATCTCCGTGCTTTGCATCGCCGTTCTATATATCACCAATAAAGCGACAACGTTGCGCTTGAAGGACTACGAGGAATCTAAATCGAAACAATTCTTGCTGAACGAGGAGATGCTCGGCTCTCTCATCGATGTTTCCAGGATACTGGAGGAATCGTCGGGCGAGATGAAGGTCAATTCGTCCGGTTTTTCCGAAAATATTAAGACCCAGGCTGAATCCATGAAAGGGATGACCGCTACCATAGGGGACATCATTGCCGCCTTTGATGACGTTACAGGTAATATCAACGAACAGAACGACGAAGTCGAATCGCTGATATTGAGGATGAGCGAGCTTCTTCAGGCGGCCCAATCCATACAGGAACAGATTTCCAGCGTATCCGAAAAAATCGGCGCCATTTCACACCTCGCTAAAGTCGGCGAGCGAAATATGGTTGAAATGAGCGAAAGCATGCAAACGATCAGCGAAACCTCAAATGAGATGACGGGTATCGTCAACATCATCAATGACATATCCGATCGAATAAATCTGCTTTCACTCAATGCGTCGATTGAAGCCGCGCGAGCGGGAGATGCCGGGCGGGGATTTGCAGTTGTCGCCGACGAGATATCCAAGCTGGCGGACCAGACCACCAGCAGCGTCAAGGAAATCGGCGCGATGATCGCCAAAAGCGAAAACGAAATAGGCCGTGGCACCGCAAATACAAAGCACACCGCAAGCACTATGGGCGAGATTATGGCCGGCATCAACAATATCGAGGAAACGGCCGTCATCATTGGGAGATTTCTAAAGGACCACAATCTCGCGAATGAACTGGTAAAAGAACAGAATGAGAGAGTGAAGGAGCGGCTCGGCGAGCTGACGAGCTCGACACGAAAACAGGAACTGGCGGCCGGTGAGATCGTCAAAACCATCAACGCCGTAAATGAGCTCACACACCAGAATACCGCAGGCGCCGAAAAGCTACTGAACGATTCCGAATCGATCGCAAGGATGGCAGCGGATCTCAAACAGAAAATTGGATATTTCGATTTAAACAAACTGTAAATCTAAAACCATACATCCAGGCTTGGCAATATACGCATAAATTCTTAAAAAAAATTGAGCATCACGTTAAATGGTGCTTTGATAGTAATAAAAGCGGAATACTTAAAAAAAAGCCGATGTTCACCTTTAGCCAACGGAGCATAATCGGCCACCCCATGTTTAATAACTACTTAAATATTTAAACACATTTTGAGAAAACAAGATGAAAAAGAAAACAGTATTCGCATTTTTAACCGGAATGTTTGTGTTTAACCTTGTCCCCGAAGCCCAGGCAAAAAGGATCGATCTTACAAGCGAGGTCATGTATGTCCACGAGGGATTCTCCACTGAATGGTTGAAATCCCTTCCGGATAAGGGAGCCCCGGGATGGCTGGAGGTCGCCCCCGGGGAGGACGGCAAGCGGGCCGTAATAGTAAAGAACCTAAAATTCGACGGAGCGGTTAAGCGCTCCTTCCTGTCTTTTAAAAGGTATCCTGACAAGACCTATACCTTTGTCACCAAATTTCACATTAACGGCGATTCTCTTAAAGAAGGCTCAATTCAGGGGGTTTATCTTTCCCGGATCGCAGGCAACTGGGAAATTTTCGTAAACGGACACCTCGTCAAGTCCGAGATGCGCCTCAATCCCGACGGGAGCATCAAGCTCTGGCGCGAGATGCGAAGAGTCAATTCTCCGATAGACCCGAGGTTCCTCCGCCACGGAGAGAACATCCTCGCCTTAAGGATAGTGGGCGATCCTACGTTCAAACATACCGGGCTTTACCATAGCAGCCCTTATTTCATCGACGATTACGAAAAGATACTTGAATACAGTTCTGAATCAATATCGCTCGTGTTGGTGGTTCTATATCTGTTTTTCGGTCTCTACCACGTTTTCCTGTTTATCAACAGAAGGAGCGAACGATATAATTTTTATTTCGGAATGTTCGCAGTAATGCTTTCAGTATATCTTTTCATGCGGACCCACACCGTTGACTTGTTGATTAGCGATACCGGAATCATGTATCGGGTCGAACTGATCAGCCTTTTTATGCTCGTCCCGTTAATCGGGGCCTTCGCAGAGCTTATCATTAAACACTCCCTGAGCATTGTTACTAAATTATATTCCGCTTTCTGTCTTCTCCTGATTCTGCCTATACCCTTTGCCCCTCTTCCGTTTTGCTACGATATCCTCAGGATATGGCAGTCGACTGCGATAATCCCCATTTTATATTACCTAATATTTACGGTCGCTTACAGTTTTATTTTGGCCGTCAGGGAAAA
>Ga0302246_1000932_pt1 | contig 22621 bp, 20 predicted proteins | sample AAG_UR_Trp_MG_FD_193533 | JGI IMG/M metagenome (GOLD analysis project Ga0302246, IMG submission 193533) | Enriched activated sludge microbial communities from anaerobic digester in WTTP, New Holstein, Wisconsin, United States - AAG_UR_Trp | ecosystem: Engineered > Bioreactor > Anaerobic >...
CATCAACCTGCTGACGCTCCTCGCCCTGGTCCTGGCAATTGGACTGGTGGTTGATGACGCCATCATCATCGTCGAAAATGCCGACCGGCATCTGGAACAAGGGAAGCCCCCCCTGGAGGCAGCCATCATTGCCGCCCGGGAGCTGGCAAAGCCCATCATCGTCATGACGGTCGTTCTGATCGCCGTCTTCGTCCCCATCGGATTCATGGGCGGGTTAACCGGCGCCCTGTTTACGGAGTTTGCCTTTACCCTGGTCGGCACCGTGACGATTTCAGGCATCGTCGCCCTGACCCTGTCGCCGATGATGTGTTCCCGGCTCTTCAGACCCCTCGATACCACGCAGAAGGGCTGGCAGGTACGTTTGGTTATGTATCTGGATCACAAATTCGAGGCGTTGAGCCGCCTCTATGAACGTCTGCTCCATGGAACACTCAACTATGTCCCGGTGACCGTTACCTTCGCCTGCATCGTCATGCTCAGCATCTATTTCCTCTACGCTACTGCGAAATCTGAACTGGCACCCCAGGAGGACCTCGGCATCGTTATCACCTCGTCGACCGCAGCGCCGAACTCAACGCTGCAGCAGCGGCATCTGTACTTCCAGGACATCTACAAAACCTTTACCAGGCATCCCGAAACGTTCGGGGTATTCCAGATCGACGTCCCCGGCCTTATCATCTCCGGAATGGTGCTCAACCCCTGGGATGAACGGGAAAAAACGGCCAGTGATCTACAGCCCGTCGTCCAGCAGGAAGTAGCGGGCGTCAGCGGGTTCAATACCGTGGCGTTCCAGCCGCCCTCCCTGCCGGGGAGCCGGGGACTGCCGATTCAGTTCTCCATTCTCACCACGGACCCCTTCGAGCGTCTTAATGATCTCTCTGAAATCTTTCTTCAGGAAGCACAGAAAAGCGGCATGTTCATGTTTATCGATTCGGACCTCAAGTACGACCTTCCCGAATCACGGTTGATCATCGACCGGGATATGACGGCGCAACTGGGGTTGACGATGAACGATGTCGGCGGCGCCCTGTCGGCCATGCTGGGCGGCGGTTATGTGAACTATTTCAGTCTCTCGGGGCGGTCCTACAAGGTCATCCCCCAGGTGCAGCAGCAGTACCGGCTGAATACGGATCAGTTGAACAACTACTATATCCGCACGGCAAGCGGAAATGCGGTCCCGGTCTCCACCGTTGCCCATATCGAAACCAAAACCGTTCCCCAATCCCTGAACCATTTTCAACAACAGAACGCGGCAACGTTTTCCGGCGTACCGCGTCCGGGTATCACCCAGGGGCAGGCCCTGGCTTACCTGAAGGATCTGGCGGACCGTGTCCTCCCCCAGGGCTACACGATCGACCACGCCGGCCAGTCACGGCAGTTTATCCAGGAGTCGACGGCACTGATGCTTACCTTCTTCTTTGCCCTGATCATTATCTTCCTGGTGCTTGCGGCACAATTTGAGAGTTTCCGCGATCCCATCATTATCCTGATCACCGTCCCCCTGTCGATCTGCGGCGCGCTGATTTTCATCAGTCTCGGCATCGGCGGTTCGAGTTTGAACATTTACACGCAGGTAGGGCTCGTCACGCTCGTCGGCCTTATCAGCAAACACGGCATCCTGATCGTTGAATTTGCAAACAACCTGCAACGCAGGGGCTCGAGCAAACGTCAGGCCATCGAAGACGCGGCGGCCATCCGCCTCCGGCCGATCCTCATGACCACGGCGGCCATGGTTTTAGGCGTTGTACCCCTGATTACCGCGTCGGGCGCCGGTGCCGCCAGTCGGTACAACCTGGGCCTCGTCATCGCCACGGGAATCGGCATCGGAACGGCTTTCACACTGTTCGTCGTGCCGGCAATGTACATGCTCCTGGCCACGGATCACGCCAGACAGCAGGCAAAAGAAGACGTCCGTGAAGACGTCAGTCATCATATTGCCTGATGACACTAATTCAGTGAGGCTTATGTCGGGGTGATGTCACCTGCCGCCGTAGCCTCTATCATTCGGGAAAATGAAACTCACGCAGAAGGAATTCGACCGCGCCGTCCGGCGCGCCATTGACCGCATCCCAGGTGAAATCCGGGCTCACCTGGGAAATGTGTCCATCACGGTCCAGAAACGCGCTTCCCGGGAAATGCTGGAAGAACTGGGGATGACAACGGACGATCCGCCCCTGGGACTCTACGAGGGCGCCTCTCTGCCGGAGCGCTCCGTCCTGGAGCCGCCCCTTTACCCCGACACTATCTTCATCTTTCAGGAACCGCTGGAGCGAATGTGCCATACCCGCGAAGAATTGGAACGGGAAATCGAGATCACGGTCGTCCACGAGGTCGCGCATTTCTTCGGCATCGACGACGAGCGCCTGGCGGAACTGGGGTATGATTGAGGCATCGCAACAAGAATCCGTCCGATCCGGATACAATCGGAGCAGAAGCACTCACATTAAAACTCACATAAAGCCTTGCCGCTGGATGACAATTCCGTTAAACTGCATCACCAATTGAGGAATTGGCTGGCAAGCCTGGGCAAGTTGCTTCTCAAGAGGAAAAAGCATGCATTGCCGAATATAGAAGTGGGCATCATCACAGGGGGGGAATATGAAGACTTTCAGATTTATTATCCTTTTTGCCTTAGTACTTTCTTTTAGCGGCATCGCCATGGCCGACGAGTTGACAATCCTGCAGCCGAAGGGCGGTACGTTCAAACAGTGGAGCAACGTGTCCGTGAAGTGGGATTACACGATCTTGAGTAATCTGACGACCCCGATGGAGAAAGGAATGGAGATCTGGCTGGCCCGGCCCAGCTCGACGGCTGCCGCACCAAACTGGATCGATGAGGTCAGGAGAGTCGATATATATGCAGGCTCCACCAACTGGACGGTAAAAGCCCCGCCCGGCACCTACCGGCTCCATTTTTACAAACGCTACCCTCCGATGCAGGGCACCTGGGCTGTGAGTGAGCTGTTTACCGTGGAAAAAAGCGAATTACCCAATTCGTTTCGAACCAAGGCCAAGCTGGCCATGCCCATCCGGATCACCAACCCGGTCCAGGGGCAGGTTTACTATAGCGGCAAATCAATGACCATACAATGGGACAAGTCGGTCATCGTCAATTATTCCACCATCTGGCTACAGGTCTGCTGGCCCGACGGCAAACCCGCGGCCGGGGCCTATCCGACATCGAACACCGGCAGTTACGTCTGGCCGATCAAAGAGACCGCGGAAAATTCATTACGGGTGAGTGTTTATACCCCCGATGAAAAATACAGGGGATTAAGCGGCACGTTCCAAATCAAAATGCCGATCAAAATCCCGGGGAAAATCCCCAATAAAGTTTTAAAATAGCCTGTCTTGGATAACTCAAAGTCGGGTGCATCTTTTACGACAGAACTCTTTCGCCAAATAAAGATGCGCGAGGGGTTGCCTGTTTTCAAAACGGGGTTGTCATGCACTCATAACTTGAATCCTATCGGATTGATTTCCGGTGGGATTTTTTGTTCTATCACCAAAAACCAGTATGGATGTCCCCGGATTAACCGAACTAGTTAATTGACGGATTAAAAATAATATGTGAATTAAAATACCAACCGTATCAATGGAAAACCACGTGGACAGAGGATGTTCTAAACGACAGGGAAAAGGAGAGATCTAATGGGAGACAAGGGTGGAAAGAAGGACAAGGACAAGCGCCAGAAGCAGAATGCCGACAAGCAGAAGAACGATGAAAGGAATAAGCAGGCCAAGCAACCCAAAAGAACTCCGTAACAACCGGAAATTCGGGGGACACAATACCCGTTATTGAGGAGGGAGTTCCGGCGACACCGCCGAGTTTATTCCGGTTATTGTAACGATTTATATGGGAGGAAATGAACTATGCACCCGGATGTAAGTTCATTTTTCCATATATCAATAATGGATTATGGTGATCTTTGGTTGACATAGACGGCCAGAAACGCGGCGAACCCTCCTGAATAAACATCGGACGGCGACTCTTTCCCGCGATGCCGGGGTATCTGGAAAATCAGGAATAATAAATTCAACTCATTTTCAAGGATCGGATTTTTTTATGACCAGTCCTAAAACCAAAGAGCAGATTCTGAAGAAGGCAACAGATCTTTTCTACCAGTACGGTTATTCAAAGACCCCAATTCGGAAGATCACGGAAAAAGTCGGGGTCGAGAACCCCGTCATTTATTATTATTTTAAAAGCAAAGATCATCTCCTGCTTTCCATCATCGAAAGCATTGCCGATGACTTGATCGGTGGCCTGAATGAAATTATCAACCGGGTCTCCGATCCGCTGGAACGGGTGAGGGAAATGATTTTTTTCCATATCACCATCCTGGAGCGGAAAAAAAAGCAGGTCAAAGTCTTTGTGGAGGATAATGATAAGCTGCCCCTAAAAATGCGGCTGAAGATAAAAGAAAAGGAAAAAGAAATATATCATCTCTATTCCAGCCAGTTCAAACTGCTCGTCGAACAGGGGAAGGCCAAGGACATCGAAATCCCCCTTATCACGTTTTCCCTGATCGGCATGATCAACTGGATCTATCGATGGTTCAAGGATGACGGATCCTTAGACGTCCGGGGTGTGGCCAACAGAACGATAGACATTTTGTTTTCCGGTGTCATTCTTGAAGAGGAAACCGGCAATCGAAAATGTTCCCTCCCCAAAGCACCCGAACCATAAAAAAGCGGATATCCGCACTCCCGCCGGAAAATATTCTATGAGGATTGAACAGCCGTTTTTGTCGTTTCCCACGGAAAATCCTTAAAGAGTAACCGTATATCCAAAACTTTTACCTTCCCGATCTCTGGCAGGAGACGCAGTGGATTGAGGTCAATTTCTTCCAGATTAGGATTATCATAAATCAGTCGGGAGAATTGAACCATCACTTTGATCAGCTCCGGGAAACAGGGGCTTTGTTTCATGTTTTCCCCTTCCAGACGAGTCAGCAGATCCGCCGCCGTCTCCGAAGACACCGGGGCCAGAGCGGTCAGGAAACGTTCATGGCTTTCCACATCCGTCCCCCCGTGCCCGAGGATCAATACTGGCCCGTAATGGGGGTCCTGCTTGCCGCCCAGAAAAAGTTCGGGGCCCGGCAACGCCATTTTCTGGAGCACGAACGCATCCAGCCTTGCCGGTCGGGCATCCAGCCTGACCTGCACCCGTTTTAGTGCTTCCCTTAACTGCGTTTCATTCTCAATACCGAGCGAAACCACTCCCGCGGCGCTTTTGTGCGTAAAATCCCGAGAGATGGCCTTCAACACAACCGGATAACCCCAATCGGCGGCAGACTCTACGATTTCCCTTTCTTCCCGGGAGAAAAAAGTCTTTTCATGTGGGATATCGTAGTGCGCAAGGAGCTGAAACCCCTGCCGGTCCGGGTGAACCATGGGATCAAAAACCGTTACAGTATGTTCAACCGCAGACTGTCGCATGCCGAGTTGGGTTCTTTTCAGCAGCAACAGCCGATACCGCCAGAGATATTTCAAAGCTGCCACAGCATCCTCGATGTTGTCGAAAAGCGGAGAAGCAATACCGGTTTTCATTTTTTCTCTCGTTTGCGGGTCGCAGAGAAAATGAACCGCTATCGGCTTATTAACCTCGTTTGAGAGTTCCTCCGCGGCATGGATAATTTCTTGGACGGGATATTTCTCGAAATACTCCCCGGTTTCCGGGTGAAATTGCGACAGGATCGCACCATCCACTTCGTCGATTCGTGCCACCAAGTCAAGCGCCTTGTGCTGTCCCATTGCATCATAAATATTCCCCGTATCGACGGGATTGGAGAGATTTATGAGCTTCGTTTTGGGAATCCGGCTGATTGCATCAAGGCACGACTCAGGGATATCAGCCAGCAACATCCCTTCGCGCTTGCAGGCATCGGCAGCCATGATGCCGATGCCGCCGGAGGCACTGATAATGCCGACCCGATTTCCTTTGAGGGGCTTAAGCGAAAGAGCTTTGGCCATATCGATCATTTCTTTGAAACTGCGTGCCCGGAGCACACCATATTGCTCGCAAGCCCCATCGACAATCCGATCGTCGTCTGCAAGCGCAGCCGTATGGGAATACGCCACCTGATGACTTTCCCTGGATATCTGGGTTTTAAACAAAATTACCGGCTTGGGGCTTTGCCGAATGATTTCAAACAGTTCCCTCCCCTTCTCCGTACCTTCCAGATGCACAACGATGAGACGTGTCGAATCATCCCGAATAAAATAGTTCAGGAAATCAATCTCATTCATATTCAATTTGTTCCCGAGGCTCACGACTTTGTTCACGCCGCCTAACTCGTGGGACAGGTATGAAGACCCCATCCAGCAGATGGTCCCGCTTTGCGTAATGATAGAAACATCCCCTTGTTTAAGTGTGCCGGGCGGGAAAATGCCAAAGGGAAGGCAGACCCCGGTCTGTGTGTTGATGACACCCTGGCAGTTCGGACCGATAAAATGGAAATCCAGTTCTTCGGCGGCAGTTTTCACTTCCCGGGTAAGGGCGTCATCAAGGCCTTTGAATTCATTGAACCCGGCGGTCATGACCACCGCCCGGTTTATACCCATATCATGGCATTCCTTCATAAGGGGGATGACCGTGGTGGCTGGGGTTACAATGACCGCCAGATCGATCTGCTTCTCGACGGCGGTTATGGATGGATAGATTTTCACTCCAAAGATATCGTTCTCCCTGGAACCGATCCCAACGAGATTCCCCTGATAACGGCAAAGTTGAAGATTCTGCAGAATCGCTCTCGCTACATTTTTCGGGTTGTCGGAGATTCCGAACACCGCGATGCCCCTGGGGTTGAAAAATCCTTCCATAAATAATTCCTCCAATAAATGTCGATATTATATTAACATATACGTATTGTTACGACGTATTAAATTAATTAGCGCTAGCTAAATTAATTAACAATCTATTCTGTGTCAAGAAGAAAATAGCCTTCCGGATGATCGCCGGAAATACCTCCGACGACTGGCATTTGGGGTTGCCTGTGATACCGTACGCAAACTCTGCACAATCCAGCTTTACAATGAAAACAGACGCCAAATATCCTGATGCCTGCCGTAATAAAAGAAATGATGAGAAGAAGTCACTCAGCTGTTCAGCAGGAAGCACCCGGAATATATCTCCGGGGAACCATGGATCAGCCAACCGATAAATTTGTATGCTGGCCCCGATCATCGGACCAAATCCGATTTCCCCGTTTATATTTCCAGTATGACGCCGAAGATCGTTCTCACCGCTCTCAGGACTCCACGAATAATCAACTCGACAGGGACGGTTTCGTAGGTCTTGCCTTCCAGCCTCAACGTCCTGCATTCATTATCGCCGCAGGCGTCGCAGCATGGACTCTGTCGGGTTTCCGCATGAAGCCAGTTTTCCAGGTGCTTTCCCTCGATGGAGATGATATTGGAATCGAGTGGATTCTGATTGAAAACAAGCGGAAGAATCCGTTTCTTCTGCAGAAGAATTTCAATCCCCTGCCCTGCGAGCAAAGGGCGCAAAACGGCTACGGCCTCATCGAGGTTGGCCTCCGTACCATGGCAGCGGGGACAGGTCGCGTCAGCCTCGTCCACCAGCCTTTGCCATGTCACATGCAGAACTTTTCGCGGTACCGGGTCAGGATCCCTAATCATAATCTGAAATGGTCGGGCATGTCGGACAGCGCAATTTCGCTTTCGCCGGCCTGATCAATCTTCAGAACGGTACTTTCCAGAACCCCCAGATCAATCTTTTCCATGACCCACCGATTCCATGCCTCCCGGTGGGAAGAGACTATCGCATCAAAGTTCAGGGATCTGTCGAAGCGAGGCAGGGCTTCATCGGTAATCCACACGCAATAATGACATTTCGTGGCCCCTTGCGCGGAAACAACATAGAAATATTGAAAATGTTGGCTGCCCGGTTTCAACCCGTCTTTGACCTGATAACTCTTGTGATACCATTCTTTTTCCATCTCCCTTTCTCCTTTCTCATTCGAGTTCATTTCGTCCGGATTTTACCATTATTGATTTCCAGTTGATAGACAGATCAATACTGAGCGTCGAAGTCCATTCAAAATTTTTCAGCCGATCAGGAATACGAAATAAAAACTTTGTCCAGGCGTTGACTAAAAATAAATAGTCCCTAAATTTGCAGAAGGCAAAGAACCCTTTATCCTTTTATCAATAAACCAATCTTCGTCCATCATTTAAAACTGTTTAACGATTCCCCTGAACGGTATCCTCAAGAAAGGAGATACATCATGCCGCAAAGCACTTACAAGGTTATTGAGTTGATTGGTGTCAGCAAGGTTTCCTGGGAAGAGGCGGCCAAGAACGCCATTGAAATCGCCACCAAGACACTCAAGGAAATGAGGATTGCAGAAGTCGTCAAGATGGACCTGACCATCGAGGACGATAAGATCGCCACGTACCGTACCCGGTTGACGGCGTCTTTCAAATACATCGGTGATTGATGATTTTCCATCATGACAGACGGACCGGATAGAAGTTCACGAGGCCTGTCACAATAGAGCGAAGGAAACCGGATATAAAACAAGCCGCCCATTGGGAGCACATTCGAGGAAGCCTTCTTTGCCGGCGATTTTTCAGAACAACAACAGGCAAGACATGGCAGATGATCGGCGCTGCCTTTATCAGCTCAACAAACGCCGAAATCGGGAAGATTGGTTTATTAACAATAAGGATAAAGGGGGGCTGCCCTCATATCATTAAATCGGCGTATCGGCACCTGGTATCCCCGGATCAATGGATTACCTATTGCTCGATACGCCTGGAAGCATTCCTTAATCGTCCTCTGATTTTCCTTTCTCAGCTATTTTTTGCGGGTTTTCATCCGCCTCCCGGATGCTGAAGAGCCACCATCGTTGCCCCTTCCGGCCGCCGCGATCCTGTCTTTCGAAATAGATCTTCATCGTCTCCTGCGCGTCGGTCGTCACCTCGAACCAGTGCTTGCGGACGTACAACTCGGGTGAGCCGTGGCTGCACTTCCCCATTTCCCGCCACGTGCGTTTTATGCCCGTGATGATAACGGTTCGGCCACGCCACAGGAATTCGCGCGGGAGCCCGGGCCCGCCGGCGGCCATGAGCATGGTGTCGCAGGTAGCGGTTACGGGCTTGATGGCTTCACTGACAAATCGTTCGGGCATGATCACCGCTCTCGGGATGAAAAAAGAAATCAGGAATGTCCCCGTAAAGTCATTGCATGATCACCATGCGTGCGCATTATGGATCAATATCCCCGTCATCACAAGAGTATTTTCCCATCCCGGTTCCGGGAATAAAAGGCCGTTGACCTGCCGTAGGAATTGAATTACCATCAACTGAAGTCTCACGCGCCCATGTACCTTGCAGTGTGTCGGAGATAAAAAAACCCGTACGCTAACTTATTCCGGTAGGCACAGCCATGATCTACACCGTAACTCTTAATCCCGCATTGGACCGTACCATTTGGATCGATCGCATTCAAGAAGATGTGACTAACCGCATTTTGGAGGAACATACATTTGCCGGCGGTAAAAGCATCGATGTATCAAGGGTATTGAAGAATTTTGGGATTGATTCTGTCGCCTTGGGTTTCGTGGGAGGTTTTAAAGGGCGCGAGCTGGAGGGTAGACTGCTCAACATCGGTATACCGGCTGATTTTGTGCGTGTTTCAGGCGAAACCAGGACTAATATTATCATTCATGAGAAGGATACCGGACGGCAGATCGCCTTCAGTGCCCGCGGACCGGAGATTCTGGCAAGTGAGTTAATGCAGCTTGTAGAGAAAATAGAGACCCTGCCATGTCCGGATATCGTAGCCATCGGGGGCAGCCTGCCCCCGGGGGTCAACCCTGCAATCTACGCTAAGATTGTATCTCTGGCGAAGAAATGTCAGGCCAAGGTGGTACTGGATGTCGATGGAGAGGCGCTGAGTCTTGGAATTAAGGCCAAGCCGGACATTATCAAACCCAATATTCATGAACTGAGTGCACTGGTGGGGCAGGAGTTAAAGGAGTTCGACGATGTCATTGCGGCAGCAAGAGGGATCAACAGGCAGGGTGTGGCAATTGTGCTGGTTTCCATGGGGGCAAAAGGTATTCTCCTGATTGCCGACCAGGAGGAATACATCGCGATTCCCCCCGACGTCAGCGTGGAAGGGACGATCGGCGCCGGCGATTCATCCGTGGCTGGGTTCATCTGCGGACTTGTTCAAGGGAAAGATCTCAAAGAATGCCTGATCTACGCCGTTGCATCGGGAACGGCCACGACTTTACAGCAGGGGACGGCTCTCTGCCTGAAGAAAGATTTTCTCCAATTGGTACCTCAGGTTAAGCTGCACATTCTCTCCGCAAGTAATGCGAGTGTTTATCTGTAATCCCGCCCTCAGCGGGTGGCGGCTTTTCTCCCGCCGATATTCCAGCCGACTCTCAATGCGCTGGTCAGTCCTTACGAAAAATACCGGCAGAGACTATCTCACTTATGGGAAAAATGAAAATCCCCAACAGGCATTTAGATCCATATGAAATGGGCTTCGGACTGAATCCGGGGCTGTCCGCACAAAAAGCCGAAGACAATGAAAGGTCAGCGGCTTCCATCCGGCTGGTCTTCCTCGGGTCGTATGGGACTCGTACCATGCAACACCTATCACTTCGGATAAAGACGTTTGAGCTTGATCCGAGCGTCAGGAGTTGTAAATTGCCGGACAATCTTTCTCGTTCTGTTGTCTCGGTTTTTTCCCGGTGTAGCCACTTGCGATTGCATAGTTGTTATGTCGGGAATCCGGCGATCAAGGCACCGGTTCACGGACTTCTCCGATCAATTGTTTGCAAGATTCATCCATGCATGCCACCGGATGGTCAGGATCATACGGCATGTAATAGACTTCAAGAATATCCTCCTGGAGAGCTACAAAGGCCGCACTCCCTTCGGGAGGGATTTTCCAGTATTTGCTGAGGTGAGGCTTAAGTTCTTTTTTTTAAAGCCCACTGCACGGTCATATGCGATACCGATTCTGTAAATTTAAGTTCGACATCCTTGTCAGCAAGCAGTCCGACCATCCAACGCCGATGTCCCTCCGGAGCATCCGAACAAGCCAATGCGATCAATCTTGCTTCAAACGCCCCGTCAAAAACGACTTCCCGGGGAGGCGTTTCCCTTGGCTTACGTTCAAGCGCCGCTTCGAGCCCTTCCTCCACAAAGCGTTTCTTGAGATGTTCTATCGCCCGGATGGACACCCCAAGCGCTGTTGCAACATCGGCGACATTCCAGGCCGGTCCATCCGCACCGGCGTCACACAGCAGCAACGCCCGGGCGTGGATAAATCTTCGGGCGTGGGGCTTTTCCACGGCGTGTCATCGCCTCAAGCTCGCCGCGCTCCTCCTTGGTCAGCGTTACAGATATCTTGGCGACATGGCAACCTCCTTCTGTGAGTCGTCGCCCGTAAATCATACGTTCTCTTAATACGAAGCACTTAATGTTACATGGTACTAGTATGGATGTCCCTGGTTTTACCTGGTTTTAGAGGGGGATGCCATTCAATACCCACACCTCAGTACTTTTCTAATTTTCAAAGATAACCATCAGAAAGTTTAGATCACCACCTGTACCTGATGCCCGTTGTCCCACCGTGCTCCGTGCGGTCGCCGGAAAGAGTGGCATCGTAAGTCAGGGTGAGAGCGAAGCTCTTGTTCATCTCCCAGTTCACTCCTGCGCCAACAGCCGCACTGTCCCGCTGTGCCCTGTCGCCACGGACGCTGAAGGTGGAAACGGGATAACCCGTAAAGGAGGCATTGAGCGTGTAGTCGCTGTCGGCAAACTCATGGAGCCAACGAGCCCGGAACTCCGGAGTGATCACCCCGTTGGTTGTTTTATACTCCTTCTTCAGTTTGAATCCCAGGCCGCTGAGCAGAGACGTGTTATGTTCTTTCTCTACATCAAGGTTGAGCGCCCCGGCGTCCTTCTCCGTGAAGGCATTGCGCCACAGGGAGGAAGCCTGAACGGAAGCCATGGGGATGATGTCGATTGCCTCTGTTGTGATCTGGTAGCCCGTCTCCACATAGCCGCTCAGGCTGTGGCCACTGTAATCGGCGCGGGCAGTTCTGGAAATGTCCCCGAAAGTGATGTCTCTGGTGGTGTCGTAACGGTTGTAGCCATAGGCTATAAGTCCGTTCACATACCAGGGGTCGATGTTGTATGCCCCGTAGAGTGAGCCCTGATAGCTGGCCACTTTGCTGTCTTCGTCAAGGTCATTCATGTCCACTTTCGTGTAGGAGTAGCCGACAGCCGCACCCAGAAGCAGTCTTTCGCTCATTTTCCCGTCGAAACCGACGATCAGCCCCCCGCCGTGGTAGTCGTATTTCGTTGCGATGTCATCTCCCAGGCGGTCCCCCATGTTGCCGTATCCCTTGGCCCAGAGTCCCCAGGGCGATGCCTCTTTCCCCTTGGCGCTCCTGATTGCGGCAACGAGCATGTTTCCCGCGTCGCTTCCCGTGTCCTCGTTGAAGGCCAGAAGAATGTTTTCCGCCCCGGCAAGTGACATTCTTCCCGTATTGAAGCTCGCCATTCTTCCAGAGAGGGTGTTGACGTAACGGTTGAAGGAAAAGAACGTTGCCTCTTCAAGCGACACATGGGAGAGGCCGCCCATCTGGTCGTAGGCACTTCTGGCTCCTTGAGCGGAAAGGCCCAGGAGGTTATTCATGATTTCGCTCATATCCCCCAGGGCGTATGGGGAGGCGCGGTCGAGTCCCAAGGCGACGGCGTACTGGTTGGGAGTAGAGGCTACGTCGGCGAAACCGGTAGTGTTGCGGGTGAGGGTAAGATAAACGTCATTGGCATCGTAACTCAAAGATGGGATCAAAAAAATCAGGTTGCTTGTTACACCGCTATAAGTTCCCGTGACTCCGCCTGCGGCGGTAAGGATTGTGTAAAGTGTGCTCATTTTATAATTGCCGGACTCCGCAAGGACGGACACCATCCCGTCGTTCAGGGTGGCCGTACCGGTGACGACGAGCCTGTCAGATTGTCCGGCTGCGTTGACTTCCACCTGGTAGGTCGATCCGGCATTCTGGGTGTAGTCGCCGACGATCGTCAGCGTGCCAATGGAGTTGCCGGGGGCAAGGGTGCCGGAGTTGGTGACATTGCCGGTTATCGTTCCCGTGCCGGACAGCTTGTTGGTAATCGTTCCACCCCAGTTCAAACTGCCGTTCACCATCGCCGTGCCGAGGTTTGTCGTGCCGCTGCCGTTGATCGTGCCGGTGAAGCCGTTGTTGAGAGTAAGGCCGGTGATAGTCATCGTCCCGGTTGCATTGTTCGTTAAAGTGCCGCCGTTCAGCGTGGCCGTGCCTATGGTGGTCGTGCCCGTGCCGTTGATCGTGCCGGTGATGCCATTGTTGACGGTAAGGCTCGTAATATTCATCGCCGCGGCCTGGTTGTTGGTCAGGGTGCCCGCGCCGCCAAAAACCACGGAGCCGGTGCCCGAGTACGTTGCTGGTCCCTGCTGCGTGAGGATGCCGCCAGTGAGGATAATCGAACCGTTATTGGTAAGCGGGCCGGAGTTGGTTACCGTACCGGAATTAATCAGGCTCGATCCGCTAACGATTGTCAGGGTCCCGGAGTTGGTTATCGTACCGGCGCTGTCCAGGGTTGTAGGGTTTGGAGTGTTTCCGATGTAAAAAGCTCCCGCATTAATCACTACACCGGTGGCGGAAACAGTATTGGGGAACTGTGCAAAGGTGAAGCTATAACCCGCATTGATATTCAGAGTACCGTCGATCTGCCAATCACCCGCCGTGGCTCCTGACTCAGAACCCTTCGGATATGATTCGGTAGTACCCGCCGGGAGCGTGTACAAAGCTCCCCATCCTTGCCCGAAAGTGAGCATCAGTGCCGTGATGACAACAAGGAAAATAGCTATAATTTTTGCACCACTCCTGAAATAGCTGCAGACTCGTGATAATTTCATGTCTTTACCTCTCTAAGATCAGTTTGAACAGACGAAAAATTGAAAGGCTTATGCTCTTATCCTGCAAATGCGAAGCTTGACGCAAATGCCGATCATATGTGTTTGCAACCACGTAATTGCAGGACTAAGTAAATGTAAACGGATACAACCACGCTACCTTACCACCTGTACCTGATCCCCGCTGTCCCACCGTGCTCCGTGCGGTCGCCGGAAAGAGTGGCATCGTAAGTCAGGGCGAGAGCGAAGCTCTTGTTCATCTCCCAGTTCACGCCTGCGCCAACAGCCGCACTGTCCCGCTGTGCCCTGTCGCCACGGACGCTGAAGGTGGAAACGGGATAACCCGTAAAGGAAGCATTGAGCGTGTAGTCGCTGTCGGCAAATTCGTGAAGCCACTTGCATCTGAGCTCCGGGATAATGGAACCGTTCTGTATCCGATATTCCTTCCTCAGCTTTACTCCCAGGGAACCGATAAACGAAGACGTTCGGTCGCTGTCCGCAATGAGATTGAGCGCCCCGGCATCTCTCTCCGTAAAAGCGTTGCGCCACAGGGAACCGGCCTGTATGGAGGCCAACGGAATGATGTTGACTGCCTCTGTTGTGATCTGATAGCCCGTCTCCACATAGCCGCTCAGGCTGTGGCCACTGTAATCGGCGCGGGCAGTTCTGGAAATGTCCCCGAAGGTGATATCTCTGGTGGTGTCGTAACGGTTGTAGCCATAGGCTATAAGTCCGTTCACATACCAGGGGTCGATGTTGTATGCTCCATAGAGGGAGCCTTGGTAGCTGGCCACTTTGCTGTCTTCGTCAAGGTCATTCATGTCCACTTTCGTGTAGGAGTAGCCGACAGCCGCACCCAGAAGCAATCTTTCGCTCATTTTCCCGTCGAAACCGACGATCAGCCCCCCGCCGCGGTAGTCGTATTTCGTTGCAATGTCATCTCCCAGGCGGTCCCCCATGTTGCCGTATCCCTTGGCCCAGAGTCCCCAGGGCGATGCCTCTTCTCCCTTGGCGCTCCTGATTGCGGCAACGAGCATGTTTCCCGCGTCGCTTCCCTTGTCCTCGTTGAAGGCCAGAAGAATGTTTTCCGCCCCGGCAAGTGACATTCCTCCCGTATTGAAACCTGCCATTCTTCCGGAAAGGATGTTGACGTAACGGTTGAAGGAAAAGAACGTTGCCTCTTCAAGCGACACATGGGAAAGGCCGCCCATCTGGTCGTAGGCACTTCTGCCTCCTTGAGCGGAAAGGCCGAGGAGGTTGTTCATGATTTCGCTCATATCCCCCAGGGCGTATGGGGAGGCGCGGTCGAGTCCCAAGGCGACGGCATACTGGTTGGGAGTAGAGGCTACGTCGGCGAAACCGGTAGTGTTGCGGGTGAGGGTAAGATAAACGTCATTGGCATCGTAGCTCAAAGAGGGAGTTAAAAAAGCCAGGTTGCTTGTTACACCGCTATAAGTTCCCGTGACTCCGCCTGCGGCGGTAAGGATTGTGTAAAGTGTGCTCATTTTATAATTGCCGGACTCCGCAAGGACGGACACCGTCCCGTCATTCAGGGTTGCCGTACCGGTGACGACGAGCCTGTCAGATTGTCCGGCTGCGTTGACTTCCACCTGGTAGGTCGATCCGATATTCTGGGTGTAGTCCCCATTGACGGTTATCGTGCCGATGGAGTTGCCGGGGGCAAGGGTGCCGGAGTTGGTCACGTCACCCGTGATCATCCCGTTGCCCATCAAGGTGCCCGCTGCACCGATGGTCACGGGGCTGGTGATACTGCCGTTCACGGAGAGGCTTCCCGCGTCGATGGTCGTCGTATCGGTATACGTGTTGGTGCCGGAAAGGGTCAAAGTGCCCGCGCCGGTTTTGGTGAGTGTTCCGGTGCCGGTCATGTTGCCTGTATAGGTGCCTGCGGCTCCCTGATTGAAGACCACCTGACTGTTGTTGGCGACAGACCCCTGCAGGCTCGTCGTGTCGCCCTGAAGGATGCCGGCCGTCACCGTGGTGCCCCCGCTGTAGTTGTTGGTACCTGTAAGTATAACCGTTCCCGTACCCTCTTTGGTCAGCGAGCCCGTGCCAGAGATGACTCCGGCATAGGTGCCGTTTGTATTCTGGTTGAAGGTTACTTGAGAGTTGTTGGTGATGCCGCCTTGCAGGCTCGTCGTGTCGCCCTGGAGGATGCCGGCAGTTACCGTGGTTCCACCCGAATAGTTGTTAGTACCCGAAAGGATGAGTGTTCCCAAACCGATCTTCGTCAGGAAGCCCGTGCCGGTCATGTTGCCCGACAGGGTCAGGCTGTTGCCGTTGGTATCGAAGGTACCGCCGCCGGCATTTAGTGTAACGGACCTGTTTAAGGTAAAGCCGCTTGTTACCCGGAGGGTACCGCCGCCGAAGGTAAGCGCTCCCGCAGCGTTGCCCAGGTTACCGTCATTCCCGATACTGACCGTCCCGGCGTTGATAATGGTGCCGCCGGAGTAGGTATTTGCCTCGGAAAGGGTCAGTGTGCCCCCGCCAGTCTTGGTGAGAGAGCCCGCGCCGGTAATAACGGAATTGATGGCCAGAGGTCCTTCCACATTCGCAGTGGCAAGAGAGATGGCGTTTCCCTGGATTGTTCCGTAATAAACGCCGAATCGAATATCGACGGTGCCGATGCTTACGGCGCCCGCACCGTTGTTGATAAAGGAGCCGCTTGTAAAGTCGAGGGTGTCGATGGCGAAGGCATTATCGGAGGTATTGTTTAGTTGCGTGCCCTGAATCCGTATCACGCCGTTTCCGCTGTAAGTAGCGCCCGCATTATGGTTCCAGGTATCTTGAATTACGACGCCGCCTGAGTTGCTCAGCACTCCGTCGTTATTCAGAGTTTGATATAATTCCAAAAATCCTCCCGAAGAGATTTCCAGTATGCCTGAGCCGGAGTTGTTCAGAACATCCCCAGTTAACCACGAACCGCTGGCTATCGATATCGTTCCATTGTTTGTGTAGTCATGAGCGAAAGAGCCTTCAAGGCCAAAGTATGCGGGGTTGCCGGTAACGTTAATCGTATTTCCTAGGTCGTTCGGCCCATTTCCTATATATTGAAAGGCCTCTGCCGTCATGGGCGAGTAGGCAAACAGGATGAGGATAGTGGCAATAAGTAGTCCCCATGGCAGCCTTCCCGATACCACTGGACTGTTTTTCCTTTGCTTGAACCCCCGCAGACTAAAAATACCCATAACGCTTCCTATAAGTCTGCCATTCGGAATTGGAGCTTGCCCGTCCATATTAGTAGGGACGGCGTGAACCGGCGAAACAGTGAACAAAAAGAGAAGCCGGGATGGAATCAGAGTCCTGGGAAGGTATGGCTGCCGAGGAAAGAACTTTTTTAGAAATGCCTGGACGTAAGCTATGTAACGGCAAAACCAAACGTGGAATGATCGCCTCATGAATTGTCCCCCACATGAAATTGATGACGAACGCTGTCACATCCTAACCGGATGGAATCCCTATTGGTCGGAACTCCCCATGAACTCTGAGCTCCCCCAATTGGTGAGTTCTGGGAACAGTTTACCTAATTCACGCACTGTGATTAAAAAAGCCGCCGCTATTGTTGTTTCAATATAGTCAAGTAGATATGCCCCCGTGCAGGCGGATGGAGAGTAAGACGGTATAGAAGAAATGTCAACAGGATATATTGTGAATCAGATTCGTTCGATGACAACAAGTACCCCATCCCCGTCCTGCCTCCCCTTGTAAAAACAGGGACATCCTTACCCGTTTCTCAAGGGTAATTTTCCGATATCGTTATTTATTCTCACTCTCATTTTCTTGTTTCCATAATCAGCTGGCTCTAATCTTTTCGTGCTGCCCAAACAGGTCACAGCAAACTCCATAAAATCAAAAAGGGGCAGACAAAAACGCTTATCGTGTGCTCACATTTCTCTTGAATCCTAATATTACTTTCCTGAGACAAAACGTTTGTTATCTGTTTTTTGAAGTCCTCGGTTGATATCAACTTAGAATTATGCAAGATTATGAAATCTAATTTTGAAATATTCGGCGCCATTGTTAAGTCAAGCGGCCAACGAAGAAACCTGAATAATCAATGCATCGGGAAGAACCAGGCTATGTTGCGCAGATCGGTCATGGTCTGAATAGCCTGTCCAAAGGAGAATTTCTGTGAACCCAGGCGAGCAAACGATTAAGTGGCTTTATCACGAACAGCTGAAGATCAATGACGAGTGGGCGATACGCACGCCAAATGGTTTTAAATGGTGGGCCGACAAAAACGCGCAGACCATTGAATTGATCGGAGAAGAGACCGGCCCAAACGGTGAAATCGGCTACTTGATTTCTATTCGCACGGATTTCCTCTGCAACCTCGAGCTGACAGATCACTCCCTGGCGGCGATCAATGCGTTACTGATGGTATTCGCCGCGATGGCGGGACCGGTTTATGAACCTGAGAAACGCACCCTGGAACTTTGCTCGCTGGTGAGAGTTCACCAGGGCATCAGTACGTGGATGAATTCACTCCTCAGTGTTGCTGCGGTCATGCAGATCGCCGAGGCAAGAATCATGGCTAATGAAGTTGCCAGGGTTCTGGGCGCACAAGAAGCTGTGAGTGGACATCCGGAACACGGCATCCGACAAGACCCTGATCAAATGGTGGGGGTCGTGGCTGGCCTGATCGTTCCGATGGGAAAGGAACCCTGTAAATGGTCGGCAAAAGATTTTCAGGATGTGGTTGACCAATACATGCAGGGGCCGCCATCATTGGGTGCCGGTGCTGATGGTCCGGGTTGCGTCGCGGAGTTCCCTTGCGGAGAACGCTCATCACTGTGCCTGATGAGGGCTGATCAACCACACCCGAGGTATGGGAACGGGCTTTTCCTGTTGCAGTCTTTCCCCGTTGGCGAAATGTCCGATGCCGAGGGTGCAAAACTGGCCCTTTCATTGAACAGGGATGAACTCACCGTGAAACCATCCGGCTATGGTTTCGGCAGTTTTGTCTATCGAGACGGGAGTGTTCACTTCACGAGTTTTCTGCCAAACGCCACATATGGAACGGGCTTGCTGCCGAATATCTATTTCGCAAATGCCAACCGCGCACGGGAAATGGCTATTCGTCTGAAGAAACGCGATTGAAATTGGGAATATTTTGAGGCATGGGGTGACAAACAACTCTTTTTTACGCTTAGTTAGATAAGGAGGTCCAATTATGCCGACGTACATTGTATTGATCAAGTTGACGGATCAGGGAGCGAAGGACATCAAGCATCTGCCCAAGCGGGTCAGGGCAGCGGGCAAGATGATGGAGAAGGTGGGAGGCAAAATTATTCAATTTTACCATACCATGGGACAATACGATTACGTAGCCATTGCCGAAGCACCCAGTGATGAAGTGGCATGCAATTTTCTGCTCGGACTGGGCGCGGAAGGCAGCCTCAGAACCACGACGATGAAGGCGTTTTCCTTGGATGAGTTTACGGAGATAGTCCAAAAGTTACCCTAAGCATATTTTCAGAAACAAACCATTACAAGGCAGAGCCTTTGGCTTTGCCTTTTTTTATTCTAGTCCGTGACAAGCTGCTGGTCATGCCAGTCGATAATCTTGTCGCCCTCACTATCAGGGAGAGACTCAGGGTGGCTCCGCTCACCAGCTAAGGTGGAGAGCGATGATCATCCGCCACGACAGCCAGGTGCCCTTCCCCCCGAAACGGATTTGCAGTCATTTTTCTGTCATTTCGAGGAGCGCAAGCGACGAGAAATCTTGAAGATTGGGATTTCTAAAAGACTCAGATTTCTCACATGCGTTCGAAATGACCCACAAACATCACCGGTCCCCTCGCCCTCAGGGAGCGCCTAGCCTGAGGGCGGGGGGCCGATGAATGGCATTCCAGAATTAAAATGTTGCCCTCAATGATGATCTTGGAAACATTCCCTTGACATCCAAACGAGAATGACGTACGTAATGTGGTACGCATAGGAGGAATGAAAAATGACCACATTATCCGCATCCGAAGCGCGGAAGCGTCTTTATAACCTGGTCGACGAGGTAAAGGAAACGCACGAACCGGTCCAGATCGTGGGCAAGAGAGGGTCGGCAGTGCTGGTCTCCGAAGACGACTGGCGGGCAATCGAAGAGACACTCCATCTTGTTTCCATACCAGGTATGCGCGAATCCATCCGCAAGGGGCTTGAAACTCCGGTCAAGGAGTGCAAGGAGGAACCCGGCTGGTGAGCTGGCGGCTGGTGTTTACCAAGCAGGCCCAGAAGGACGCCAGAAAGATCGCCGAAGCGGGCCTCAAACAGCAGGCATCCCGGTTATTGGAACTGCTCCGGGACAACCCCTACCAGAATCCGCCACCCTATGAAAAACTCGTGGGCGATCTTTCCGGCGCTTATTCCCGCAGAATCAACATCCAGTATCGCCTCGTCTATCAGATCCTCGATGACATCAAGACCGTCAAGGTGATCAGAATGTGGACGCACTATGAGTAGTTACAAGACTTACCTTCTCTCTTCCCCATCCATAATTCTCTGATTACTTTTTTGTCATTTCGAGGAGCGTAGCGACGAGAAATCTTAAGGTTTTCGCCTGCTCCTGCAAAGCGATAAAAAAGTCCGTTGACCGGTGGGAGGAAATTGACTATAAATCCTTGCCGTTAAGTTCTTCAAAATCCGGTTTTGGGCATGGAATAAAAAAAGACCTGGGGGAGCACCATGCAGAAAGAATACGGATCCTATCGAATTGATTTTCGGTAGGATTTTTTGATTTTATCCATGAACCAGTATGGCATCCAATGTTTTTTGGCAGATAATAGAAAAAGTGACAGCCGATAAAGAAACCTTTTTCGGGAATAGGAGGCTGAGTTATGAATAGATCGGAAGCATTGAAGTTCCTGGCAAGTGAGCAGCACGTCATCCCGGAAGAATCGGATGTAACGGTAGGATATTTCAACCCTGCCGACGCCCTGGGGGTGGCCCGCCTGTTCTACGCCGTATATGGTGATGCCTATCCGATCGACACCTACTATATTCCCGAGCGCCTTGTGGAAGAGAATGAACGCGGAAATATACGCAGCATTGTCGCCCGCACATCCGGTGGCGATGTGGTTTCCCACACAGCCCTTTATCGCAGTTCTTCTCCCAACCCTAATCTCTACGAAGCGGGTTTATCGTTGACCCTGCCCTCCTATCGCTCCACCAGGGCTTTTCTCGGCCTCATCCCCCTGGCGAATGCTCTGGTCGGACATGATGGGATTGACGGTTATTTTGCAGAGAATGTCTGCAATCACCTCGTTTCCCAGAAAATCACCTGGAACGCCAAGGCGCGGGAAACCGCACTGGAGCCTGCGCTCATGCCGGCCAGCACCTATGAAATCGAGCAGAACGCCGATGGCCGGGTGGGGTGCATTATTTTCTTCCGAATAGCACGGGATTGTCGCAGAACACTGTACATCCCATCCTCCTACCGGGAAGAACTGGCGTATCTGCTGGACGGCCTGAATCTCGACCGCGAACTGGTTGAGGCCGACGTTTTCCCTGCCGTCGGCGGCGGAAATCTTGAGGTCAGGCGGTTTGACTTCGCAGGTGTCGCCCGCTGTACAATTACCTCACCGGGAACAGGCCTCGCAGAACAGTTGGCAGACCTTGAACGGGAACTGCGTACGAATGATTACGCACAGATTCAGATCTTCGTGAATCTGGGGGAACAATGGTCAGGCTCAGTAGTGGAGATATTGCGGAACATGGGCTATTACCTCGGGGGGCTCCTGCCGATCTGGTTCGGAAGAGATGGTCTGTTGATGCAGAAGCACTTCGTGGACCCGGGTTTCGACTCCCTCCATATCTATTCCAAACGGGGGCGTTACATAACAGACATGATTCGCCATGATTGGGAACGAAGCAAAAAATAGAGGTCAAATCTTTTCCGCTCTCGTTGCCGCTACACTGAAGGGCCTTCTTATCACGCTCACTTCATATTTCTGCCGGAAAAATCGCCAATGGAACTGACGTAACAGACTCCGCCTATCACCGAGATGTCATTCCTGACAGCAGCTGGGAAACACGGTGACGCCATGCCGGTTTCCCTTTTATCTTCATCCCACTTCCTCTGATTTACAATCACCGGGATCTGGACGTTCCATTACCTCCGATCTTTTCTGAACTGTTCCGTCAAATTTGATCCTTCGACAGGAAACACAAAATGATGGATGATGTCGCTGATTCATTATTAATGACGATTAGATAACTTAGTTCTGCGCGTAGAACTTTTTTCTGTTCCAAATTATAAGAGAAGAAAAGTTGTTCAAACATCGCCAACAGACACCCGCTTGCCGGCGGGCAGCACTACCCCAAAACTATTTGTCATTTCGAGGAGCGCAGCGACGAGAAATCTTGAGCGCTCCTTGAAAGCGATGAAAAAGTCCGTTGACCGGCGGTAGGAAATGGACTATAAATCCCTGCCGTTAAGTTCTTCAAAATCCAGTTTTGGGCATGGAATAGAAAATACCAGGGGGAGCACCATGCAGAAAGCATACGAATCCTATCGAATTGATTTTCGGTAGGATTTTTTTATGCTTTCGCAGAAACCAGTATGGTGTTTGAATGCATAAGCCATGATTTCAAGAGGAAGCCACCAGTGGTATTGAAGCTTGTTAAGCGCAAGCGGTCGGAACGGCATAGCCGTCCGGA
>Ga0302246_1000939_pt1 | contig 22527 bp, 17 predicted proteins | sample AAG_UR_Trp_MG_FD_193533 | JGI IMG/M metagenome (GOLD analysis project Ga0302246, IMG submission 193533) | Enriched activated sludge microbial communities from anaerobic digester in WTTP, New Holstein, Wisconsin, United States - AAG_UR_Trp | ecosystem: Engineered > Bioreactor > Anaerobic >...
CCGAGACTGGCTACGGCGTCAGCCGTGGTGAAAAGGTCGATACGTCCGTCGCCGTCACCGTCGGCACCGTAGCGCAGCAGACTCGTCGGCATGAACTGGCAGATACCGATGGCCCCATAGATGGAACCGGGCATATGCATCGGGTCGAGACCGTTGGCGCGGGAGTGCCGCAATAACGCCTTCAACTCGTTGTAGGCCCAGTCGGCCTTGATACGCATCTTCTCCGCCACCCAGTCCTTGTGGTCGTAGGCACCGGGCAATTGCGCCATCCATTCGGGTATGGCGTCCGGATTGGTCGTGGAAGCCATGCTTGCGAGCGTCTCGAAGGCATTGCGCTTTCCGAGATTGGTTCCGAGGCGTGTCTCTACGAACAGCAGGGACACGGCAACGTTGCGCGGTACGCCGTACGTCGCTTCCATCCGTGAGAAGGCATCTGCGTTGGCCTGAAGAAAAGACAGGCATTTGCGGGCGTTCTCATCGGTGACGACACCAGGATAGAGCGCGGGGCGCGGCTTCTGCGGCTTTGCCGTCGTGGACGGGGCCGGCTTCAGATATTTGGTGGTGTAGAGTTCCTTGACCTTGCGGCCCATGGGGTCTTGCGATGCCGTGGGGCCGAGACGCCTGAAGAGGTCGTCGACATCAGGTCCCGCGATGCCGTCTGCCTGCAGGCGAAGCATGACGGGCCTCCAGCTTGTGGCAATGTCCTGAGGGGCAGGATAGCTGCCGGGGACCACCGGGGCTGGCTGCGGAGTCTGACTGGGTGTCTCGGGGCGTGAGGAAGTTCCGGCACAGGCGGTGAGACCGAGGGCCAGAAGACAGGTAAGGAGGGGCCTTACGGCGCGGGCAAGGATGGCTCGACGTTTCATGTGCTGAAGATACTCCAGCCCTTCTGGCGGTGCAAGGCGGCAGCGGGGGAAAAGGTCGAAGCCTCCGGGATGGGGGGGTATCCCGGAGGCTTCGCAGGAAGGAACAGGCCGGTCTCCGCTGGGGGGGGAGTGGCGGAGGGCCGTGAACCGACATGGAACCGGGATGGTCGGGGGGGATGACCATCAAGAACCGGCTCCTATACTACTGTATAGCAAATGGTGTGCCATGCTCGTGGTGGGGCCAGATGGGCTTCTGAAGCGGTTTTGTTTGCGGCTGCTAGACGAAAGAGCGGGTGTCTTCGGCGTTTCGTGCGGAAAAGCACGTGCGAATACGCACGGCGTGCGATTGCGCACTATTTGCGGAGGCGGCGCAGCAGGGCGAAGCGCGAGAGGCCGAGAAGGGTGGCCGCGCGGGTCTTGTTGCCGTTGCAGCGTTGCAGGGCCTGTTCTACGAGGCGTTCGACGAACTCATGCAGGTTCATGCCCTCGTCAGGGATGCGAAAGTCTTCCGGTGTCGACGTGAGGGCTTCGTTGGCAGGGGTGCCCTCGGACCCGGTCCTGTGGGACACATCGTCCGAAAGCCTGATGGGGAGGACGAGGTGTTCCGGGCGAAGCAGCGTCCCGTCATGCAGCAGGACCGCGCGTTCGATGGTGTTTTCCAGTTCGCGGACGTTACCCTTCCAGACGGCGCTTTGCAGCAGGGCGAGTGCTTCATCGTCGATGCCCGTGAATTGCTTTTTCTTGCGGGCGGCTTCCCGGCGCAGGAAGAGGGCTGCCATCTCCGGGATGTCTTCGCGCCTTTCACGTAACGGTGGCAGGATGAGGTGCCCGACCCGAAGCCGATGATAGAGGTCGCGTCTGAACAGGCCGTTTTCGACCATCTGCTCGAGGTCGCGGTTGGCCGCGCATACGATGCGTGCGCGGAAGTTGCGCCGCTTGAGGCCGCCCAGCCTGTAGAAGGTGCGTTCTTCAAGGACGCGCAAGAGCTTGGGTTGCAGATGCAAGGGCAGTTCAGCCACTTCGTCCAGGAAAAGAGTGCCGTCGGCTGCCAGTTCGAGCTTCCCCGGCGAGCCTCCGCTCCGGCTTCCGGTGTAGGCTCCCGCCTCGTGTCCGAAGAGCTCGCTCTCGAACAGTTCGGTGGGGATGGCGGCGCAGTTGAGGTCGATGAAGGGCCTGTCGTCGCCGTCGTGTCCGAAATGGACGAGTCTTGCCACGACCTCCTTGCCGGTGCCCGTTTCGCCTTCGACAAGGACGGGTACGGAAGGGTCGGCATGGAAGATGGCGGCTTCTTCGAGGATGCGCCGCATGGCGGGCGAGGCTGTGACGATGTCTCCGATGCCCGAGACGTTGCGAAGCCGCAGACGAGCCGCTTCAAGGTCCTGCCGCAATGCCGTTGTGGCCTGCGCAACACGTCCTTCCATGTCGGAACGGAGAGTGGCGTTTTCCGAGACCAGCGCCATATGCTCTGCACAGCGGTCGACCACGATGGCGAGTTCGCGGGCGTTGATGGGCTTGTTGAGGTAGTCGTAGGCCCCGCGTCGCAGGGCTTCCACGGCTGTCTCCATGTCGCCGTGGCCGGTGATGAGGACCACATTGCTCTTCGCCGTGGCCGTATCCGACTTGAGGTGGGCGAGAAGCTCAAGCCCGTCCATGTCAGGCATGCGGATGTCGGTGATTATCAGCGGGTAGAACGTACGGGCCGCTTCTTCGATGGCCCGGTGCGGATGCGGTACGGCAGTGGCCTGATGCCCGAGGTCTTCCAGCACGGTGCGGAGGCTTTCGAGGCTGGTGGCGTTGTCATCGACTATCAGGATGCGCAAGACGGGTCTCCGTTATCAGGCGTTGGTGCCGGTCCAAGACCGGAAGGGGACGGGCGGGAAGCTGCAGGACACGGGGGGGCTGCCTCCGAAGCGTTGAGCATGATGGTGAAAACCGCCCCGGTTCGTGGGGGGCGCCTGCTTGCTGCGGTGATGGTGCCGCCCCACGATTCGACGAACCCGTGGACCAGCGCAAGGCCCAGCCCCATGCCGGAATGGGCGTCCTTGGTGGTGAAGAAGGGGTCGAACACCCTGTCCTCCATGAGGCCGAGACCGGGCCCGTTGTCCTCGACGGAGAGCGCGACCCGGTTGCCGTGGCGTCTTGCAGAGACGGTGATGTTGCGCGCAGGCTGTCGTGATGCGTCGAGGGCGTGCATGGCGTTGACGATGAGGTTGATCAGGGTCTGTTCAAGCTGCACTGGAACGGCGAGCACATCAGGAAGGTCGGGCGCGATGTCGAGCGACGCGTCGATGCCGTGATTGCGCAACTGCGCCCCGATGAGACCGAAGGCCTCGGCACAGGCATGGGCGATGGACGTGGGGCGACACTGGATATCACCGTGCGTGACCAGCGCCCGCATGTGCTCGATGATGTCACGTATGCGGTCCGCCTCGCGCAGGATGCGCGACAGCCGTTCGAGGAGCATGTCGCGGTCGACCACAGGTCGCTTCTCCACCAGCATCTCAAGCCCCCCGGCATACAGCCGCAACGCGCTCAGGGGCTGGTTGATTTCATGCGCGACGCCTGTGGCCAGTGTACCCAGTGCCTCCAGCCTGCGCGCCTGTGCCAGTTGACGTTCGACGCGCAGCCGGTCGGTCTCGTCGTCGAGCATGATGACGGCCGCTTCGACAGACTGGCCCTGCGTGGATATGGGGCAGGCCTGTAGCCTGAAGTTGCGCTCTTCGGGCTGCCCCGGCAGGTGCAGTACGAAGCTGCGCTGGTGCGTTGCGCCGTCTCGGAAGACATCGATGGCCGGGCAGCCTGAACAGCGGCTGTTGCCATCACCGCAGAAGTCATGAAGCAGTCTGCACAGGGGCATGCCCACTGGGTCGAGGCCGAACCACTGCAACATGCGGGGGTTGGCCGCTTCTATGCGCAGGGCGGGGTCGATGACGGCAATGCCCTGCGCAAGGTTGTCGGTAATCGACCGTGAACGCTCCTCGCTGCGTGAGAGCGCTTCAAGGGCCTTCACGCCTGTGGTGATGTCGAGCCCCAGTTTGAGCACAAGGGATGAGCCGTCGATATCCTCGAAGGGATAGGCGTACACCCTGAAGGCCGAACCGTTCTTCCGGGTCCAGTCGCTGACGCAGAGTGTGCGGGTCTCGAAGACTTCGCATGGCGGGCAGTGCGCACAGGGCGTGGGACTGCCGCGCAGTACTTCGTGGCAGGCCTTGCCCACCCCGGGGCCGAACAACTGCCGAGAAGCCCTGTTCTCGTAGCGAATCCTGTGGTCGGAACCTATCAGCATCACGTATCCCGGCAGCCTGTCCAGAAGGTTGAGCAGGCGCGAGCGTTCACTGCGAAGGTCGCCGGTGGGTATGCTCTCGGCAAGCGGCAGCGGCATGGCGGCGATGGTGGCACCGCTGCCCACGGGTCTGGCCGCTATCTGGATGTGGACGGGGCCCGAACGGCCACGAAGCGTGAGTGCGAAAGGCGAGAAGTCGCCACTGGCCTGCCGCAGAATGGCCCGTTCTATGGTCGGCAGGTTGTTCTCGGACGAGAGGTCCGCGAGTAGCCTCGTGAGGAACTCCGCAGGGGGCCAGCCCGTGAGCGGTTGCAGGACGGCAGCTGTGGTGCCGAGAGGGGAACCGGAGCAGTCGGGCGCATCGGAAAGCTGCTCGACGAGGCGCGCGACGGCGGACGAGAAAGGGGTGTCCCCTTCAAGGAAGGGGGGACTGATGGCGGAGGGGGGCGTGGGCATGGTCAGTCTGTGGTGTGTTCGGTGGGGGGCACTTCCGTCGTGCCCATGCCGGACAGAATGAGGCCGATGGTGCGCGAGAGCAATGATTCCAGTCGTGGAACGAGTTGCCTTGCTCCTGCGGTGTCGTCTTCGACAAGGCACAATCCCACGCGTTCCGTCAACATGGCAAGGGCCACGGCGCCAGCATGCTCCGAAGCGAGGCGCAGCCGTTTGTTGAAGCGTGCGGCTTGTTGTGCGTCACCTTCTTCAAGGGCTCCGGCGAGCAGTGCGAAATGCCGGGGGGCCTCATCGCAGAACGCCTTCCAGACCGGTTCGACAAGGTTGTGGTCTCCCCCGTGCCGCCGGACGACCTCGGACGGGGCAAGCAGGGCCGACCTGTCGGGGATGACGGGAATGTCCCGCGCAGACGATGCCGAAAGGGCGAACCTGTCGAGCATGGCGTTGAAGGCTCGGGCGTTGATGGGCTTGGCGATGTAGTCGGTCATGCCCGAAGCCAGGAAGCGTTCGCGGTCGCCCTTGAGGGCATGTGCCGTGACGGCTACGACGGGGATGTTGCGGTCGACTCCGGGGTACTGGGCGTTGCGGATGCGTCGCAGCAATTCCAGCCCGCCCATGGGGTGCATCTTGACGTCCAGCAGGACGAGGTCGAACCGGTCGGCGGTGAGTCGCTGGAGGGCCGTGGCACCATCGTGGGCGCAGGCACAGACATGCCCTCTCTTGCGGAGCATCTTGCAGGTTATCGTCCGGCCCGTGGCGTCATCGTCCACCACCAGCACCCGAAGCGGGCGTGCTCCTGATGCGGGGGGCGCTGAAGAGGTCGGGGCCTGAGCGTGTTCGGAAGGTGTGTTGATGGCAGGCGTCTCGGGCCGTAGACGACAGGTGAAGTGAAAGCTGCTTCCCTGTCCTTCGCTACTGCGGGCCCATATGCTGCCGCCCATGATTTCGACGAGGTTTCGGCAGATGGCGAGACCAAGCCCCGTGCCGCCATAGCGTTGGACCGTCTCTTCTGCACCTTGGCTGAACGCCTCGAAGATGGTGCGGAGGTGTTCATCGGCGATGCCGATGCCCGTGTCGCGAATGGAGAACAGCAGGGTGAGGCTTGAGGGCGGCCCGTCGGGAAAGAGCGATTCGAGAAGCGTCTGGTCCTGGGGGATGGCGCTCACTTCGATGATGACCGAGCCCTTGTGGGTGAACTTGACGGCATTGCCGACGAGGTTGGCGAGTACCTGTGTAAGGCGTGTCGCGTCGCCTGTCAGTCTGTCCGGGACATCGGGCGTTACACGGAAGTCCAGGGAGATGTTCTTGCGTTCGGCTTCCGACCGCGATGCCTGCACAACCTGTTTCAGCAGTCTATCCAGTGAGAAGGGACGTTCCACAAGCCGCAACTGGCGAGCCTCAAGCCGGGAGAAGTCGAGCACGTCGTGCAGCAGGGTGAGCAGCGTCTCGGAAGATGCAAGGACGGTGTTCAGGCTTTCGCGTTGTTCGCCCGACAGCGGGGTATCGAGGACCAGTTCCGTCATGCCCACGATGCCGTTCAGGGTGTTGCGTATTTCGTGGCTCATGCCTGCGAGGAACGACGTCTTCGCAAGGCTGGCATGTTCCGCAGCCTGTCGGGCTTCGTCGATTTCGCGAACGGCCCTGTGCTTGAGCAGGGCGACCTCGATGGTGGAGTAGAGTTCGCGTTCGGCAAAGGGCTTGACAAGAAAGCCGAACGGCCCGGCTTTCATGGCCCTTGAGAGGGTTGCTTCGTCGGAGAAGGCGGTGAGAAAGACGACAGGAATGTCGAACTGGTTGGTGATGACATGGGCGGCGTCTACGCCGTCACCGCGCCGCAGGCGGATGTCCATCAGAACGAGGTCCGGCCTGAGTCGCTTCGCCGCATCGATGGCTCCGTCTGCATCCGTCTCGACGGCAGGCACTATGTACCCAAGACCTTCGAGCGTGCGCCGTAGATCAAGTGCGACGATCTGTTCGTCGTCGACGACGATGATACGAAGATTCGGCATGTATCTCCGGTTCCGGGTTTCTTCGTGTATGCCCCGAAAAGGCTTCACATGCAAGGCGCGCCAAGGCCCGGAAAAGGCAGGAACGGCCCGGATTCCACGTGAGGGCTGGCGGTGAAGGGGCGATTGCCTCTGTGGTGCCGCCGGTGTTGCCAGCCCGGGTACGAAAAAAACGGGCGACCCTTGCGGGCCGCCCGAAACTGCTGTCTAGGAGCGAAAAGGTCAGATGCGCTGGAGCACCCACACGACACGCCCGAAGATACGGTCGGCGTGCTGGTCGATGGGCAGATACTGCTCGGGGTGGGTGGGATTCTCTGTCCGGAGGATGAACCGGGCATTGGCAGCATCGAGGAACACCCGCTTGATGGCGACACCCTCGAAGGGCATGAAGACGCCATAGAGTTCGCCCGAGACGATGTTCTTCTGGGTGGTGTCGATGCCGACGAAAGCACCCTTGCCGATGACGGGTTCCATGGCGCCTGCATCCACACGCACTATCTGCGTTCCGGGGGCGGCAAACGACTGGGGTACGGCAAGTTTGGCGATGGCCGTGAGCGGTTGCGAAACACCGTTCTCGTCGACAGCGCAGCCCATGGCGAACACAGTGGCGACACTGCTCTTGGCATCAGGGTCGCCGTAACGCGCGGGGTCTTCAAGCACGAGTCCGGCGACGGGGGCGTCGAGCGGTTCATACCCCTGGTCGGTACGCAGGTACATGGGGCCGGAGCCCTTCTTGAGCCAGTCAGGATTCAGCCCGAACTTCTCGAACAGTTTCATGTACCAGTCGGAGGGGACGGAGTTGCGTCGCTTGGCGTCTGATATGCTCGACTGGCGAATGTCGAGGACTTCCGCCAGCTCGACCTGCGTTCTGGTGTTCGTGGCGAGCTTGATGCGCTCAAAGACTTCATCGAACGTAGACAATGCTTTTCTCCGGGCGGCGAAGCCGGGCCTGGGGCCTGGGCATCGCCTCTGATCTGAGTGCTCTCGTCTGTAGGGTATCCTAGCTACCATTATAGACGAGTGCAACACTATTGTTGAAGAAGAGTACGCTCCGAGCTCCGGTTGCATGGAGCTAAAGGTCTTGCGTATGGCGTACTATGGCGAGCAAAAATCGGGCCACCAACGTGTCTTCGTGGAATCTCCAGCGAAGTGGCACGTATGGTGGCCCGATGTGTCACAATCGGAAGCCGATAGTGTCACACATGTTACATGTCTGTCTCGCTCATCTGTAACATGTCATGCGACACAATCAGGGGCGAATCGGCTTGAGCAGCGGGTCATCGGGGGTGAGCACGAACCGCGTACCCTCTTTCAGCGAGTTGCGCAGCGTCTCAAGCCCGCGCATGAACTCGAAGAACTCGGGTGCCTGACCGTAGGCGTTCGCGAAGGTGCGCGTCGCCACGGCGTCACCCTCACCACGGATGATCTCGGCCTTCTGGTTGGCTTCCGCCAGCAGTACGGCCCGCTCACGGTCGGCCAAGGAGCGGATCTTGGTCGACTCTTCCTGTCCTTCCGAGCGATATTGCTTGGCTTGCCGTTCGCGTTCGGCGCGCATGCGTCCGAAGATGGCGCGCTGGTTCTCGGCGGGCAGGTCGGTTCGCTTGATGCGCACGTCGATGACCTCCATGCCGTATTCGGACATGAGTTCAGAGGTGCGACGTGTCACTTCGGTCATGATCTCTGCACGCTTGGAGGCGACCACTTCGGTGAGGGTATGCCGTCCCACATGGACACGCAGCTGCGAGTAGACCATGTCGTCAAGGCGGGTCTGGGCACCGGGAATGGTCCGTACGGTGCGGTAGAAGGTCAGCGGGTCGGTGATGCGCCAGCGTGCGTAGTTGTCGAGTACGATGGCCTTCTTGTCGCTGGTGAGGGCCTCGGCGGAGCGGGCGTCATAATCGAGCATCCGTGCATCGAAGAAGATCACGTTCTGTATGAAGGGCAGCTTGAAGTGCAACCCCGGCCCGGAAACCTGTCCGACAGGTTCACCAAGTTGCAGTACGATGGCCTTCTGCGTCTGGTGCACGGTGTAGAAACTCTGCCCGCCGATGATGAACACGGCCAGCACGGCAATGAGGAGGGTGAGGCTCTTGCGGCTCATGCTAGTTGCCTCCCTTCGTACCGGTCTGTGGCGCGGGTGTGAGTCTGTCCAGCGGCAGATAGGGCAGGACACGGCCTGCGGTCTCGCGAGGCAGGATGATGCGCTCGACGCCGTTGCGCGAGAGAATCTCCTGCATGGTCTCGAAGTACAGGCGCTTGCGCGTCACGTCCTTGGCCGCGTTGTATTCCTTGAGCACGGCGATGAAGCGTTGGGCCTCGCCTTCGGCCTGTCGGGTGCGGGTCTCTCGGTAGCCTTCGGCCTGGTTGACGAGTTCAGCCGCCGCGCCACGGGTGCGGGGCAGGAGTTCGTTGCGGTAGGCTTCGGCCTCGTTGACGATGCGGCTCTTGTCCTCGCGGGCGGAGGCGACATCCTTGAAGGCGTCGATGACCTCCTTGGGCGGGTGCACGTCCTGCATCTGAACTGCGAGCACGCGGATGCCAACCTTGTATCGGTCGAGAATCTCCTGAAGCAGCGTCGTCGTTTCGTTCTGGATACGAAGCTTGCCGTCAGTGAGTGCCGCGTCGATGAGGCTGTTGCCGATGATCTCGCGCATGGCCGCCTCCGCGGCATTGCGGACTACGGCCGCCTGGTCGGTGACGTTGAAGAGGTACTCCACAGGGTCCTTGATCTGATACTGCACGCTGAACTGCACGTTGACGATGTTCTCGTCACCGGTCAGCATGGCGGCCTCTTCGGGGAAGACGCGTCCCTGTCCCTGCTGGAAGGTGGCGCCCTGCGCCGGCGAGCGGAATCCTATCTCCACCCGTTGCACCTGCGTCACCTTGGGCTTGTAGACCCGTTCAACAGGGAAGGGCAGGTGGTAGTGCGGGCCGGGGCCGACAGTACGGTCGTACTGTCCGAACCGGAGCACCACCCCTGCTTCGTCGGGGTTGATGATGTAGACACCGGAAAGAAGCCACAGGACGGCCACAGCCGCTGCGGCAAGTTTGCCGGTAGGAAACGGGAATTCGCGGAAGCGGCGGAACGAATCGCCAAGCTTCTCGAAGTCCGGCCCGGAGGGCGGAGGCGTATCGCCTTGGTCGCCGCCACCCCAGCCGCCCGTCTGCCGCTGCCGTTTTTCTTGCAGTTTGTCCCAATCCCAGTTCATAATACTGAAAAAATAGGGCAGTTGTTGCATCAGGTCAAGGCAAGACCTCGGCGCGGACTGCTTTATGGAGGATGAGCCATCATGAAGGCGTTATCGGCCCATGTGTTCAGGGCCTACGATATCAGAGGGATTGTCGACACCGATTTCGACCCGGAATGGGTCGAGAGACTCGGGAGGGCCTGCGGAACCTACTTTGTCTCGCACGGTCACGGGGCTGCCGTTGTGGGGTTCGATTGCCGCCACAGTTCGCCAGCCTACCACGACGCACTCGTGCGCGGCCTGCTGTCGACGGGGGTGGATGTGACCAGCGTGGGCATGGTGCCCACCCCGGTATTGTATTTCGCCGTGAAACACCTCGGGCGCAAGGCCGGGGTCATGATCACGGCAAGCCACAATCCATCGGAATACAACGGGTTCAAGGTCGTCGCCGGTGAGTCGACCATCCACGGCGAGGAGATTCGCCGCATATGGGAGATCTTCGAGCGTGGCGAGTTCGCTTCGGGGCACGGCATCGGGTGTTCCCATGACATCGTGCCCTCCTACATCGAAGCCATCACCTCTGATGTGCACCCCGCGCGCAAGCTGAAGGTCGTTGTCGACGGAGGCAACGGTGCTGGCGGCGAGCTTTGCGTCGAAGTGCTGCGCAGGCTGGGTGTGGAGGTCGTGGCGCAATTCTGCGAACCCGATGGCGACTTCCCCAACCATCACCCCGACCCCGTGGTCGAGGCCAACATGACCGCGCTCATGGAACGCGTGCAGGTCGAACGCGCAGACCTCGGCATCGGTCTCGACGGCGATGCCGACAGGCTTGGTGCCGTAGACGGGAGGGGGCGGCTGCTGAACGGTGACGAACTGCTCTCGCTCTATGCGCGCGAGATGCTGGCCCGTAGACCGGGCGAGACGGTCATCGCCGACGTCAAATGCTCGCATCGCCTTTTCGACGACATCGAGGCGCACGGCGGCAAGCCCATGATGTGGATCACAGGGCACTCCGTGGTCAAGGCGCGTATGCTCGAAGTCGGCGCACCGCTGGCGGGTGAGCTTTCGGGGCACATGTTCTTCGGCGACAGATGGTTCGGCTTCGACGACGCCATCTACGGGGCTGCCCGTCTCGTGGAACTGCTCGCAGCCAGTGACGTGCCCCTGACCGACCTGCCCGGCTGGCCGCCAAGCCACGCGACCCGCGAATTGCACCTGCCCTGTCCGGAGCACGCCAAGTTCGAAGTCGTGCGGAGGGCACAGGCCTATTTCCGTGAGCGATGCACCATCAACGACATCGACGGTGCGCGTGTGATCTTTCCCGATGGATGGGGCCTTGTGCGTGCCTCCAACACCCAGCCGGTGCTCGTGTTGCGTTTCGAGGCGCAGACGCCGGAACGTCTGGCCGAGATTCGCGCCTTCGTCGAAGAACCGTTGCGACGCTGGGTCGCGGAACTTTCATAGCATCGGGTGTGGTATCGTGTCCGACCGGATGAGCGCGGTCAGGACAAGGAGACTGTGACATGAAGATTCTCAAGGCGAACCGGATGGAGCGCTGTATCGGCTGCCATGCCTGTTCCCTCGCCTGTGCGCGGCTTGTGCACAAGCGTCTGTCGTGGGTGACGGCCGGAATCCGCATCACGTCGGCAGGCGGGCTTTCGACAGGGTTCGAGGCGCGCCTGTGTCTTGCCTGCGACCCCGCACCCTGTGCGCAGGCCTGCCCGACCGGTGCCTACGCGCAACGCAAGGGTGGCGGCGTGAAGGTCGACAGGTCGCTGTGCATCCGTTGCGGGCGCTGCGCCGAAGCCTGCCCGGTGGATGCCGTGCACATGGACGGTGAGACCGGCCTGCCCTACGTGTGCATCCACTGCGGGCGTTGTGTGGCCTTCTGCCCCCATGAATGTATCGAACTGGTCGACCAGCCCGTGGCCGATGCCGCATCGGACGAAGCGGGAAGGGAGACGGGTGACGACAAGACCCTGCCGCGAAAGGCAGGGCAGGTGAATGACGCTTCGGAGGTGGGGCATGCCGATTGAAGGAACCGCCTCGCGCGTGCTGCATGTGGACCTTGAGTCGGGTGCCTCGCGTGTGCTGCTTTTCGAGGGACGCCCGCACCATCTCGGCGGCAGCGGGCTTGCCGCTGCACTGTATGACGCCTACGGGTTGCCGGAATCTCCGGCTTCCGACCCGCGGCAGCCGCTCATCTTCGCCATCGGACCGCTTTCGGGGTTCTTTCCCCTCATGAGCAAGGTCGTGTGCGGCTTCCGTTCGCCGTACACGGGAGAATGGGCCGAGAGTCACGCGGGGGGGCGTCTTGCCCTGTCGCTGCGCTTCGCGGGATATGACGCGCTGATGATCACCGGACGGGCGCGAACGCTCTCATGTCTTGTCGTGGGGTCGCGTCGTCTCGAAATCCACGATGTCCACTACCTGCGCGGACAGGACGTGTTCACTTCCGGGAAATATCTGCGCCGCTATGGCAAGGAGTCGTCAGGGCATCGTAGCACGGTGCGCATCGGGCCTGCGGGCGAGCGTGGTGTCACCTTCGCGTGCGCCAACGTCGACTCGTTCCGGCATTTCGGACGACTGGGCGCAGGTGCCGTCATGGGCGGCAAGAATCTCAAGGCGCTGGTCGTGACGGGCGACTCGGGCATCGAACTGCCTGAAGGGCGCGACTATCCGAAACTCTACAAGGAAGTGTACCAGTCGGTCACCGGTACCGACATGATGCAGAAGTACCACGACCTCGGCACTGCCGAGAACCTGCTGGTGCTCAATGAACTGAAGGCGTTGCCGTGGCGCAACCTGCAAGCCACGACAGACCCCGCCATCGACGGCATCTCTGGCGAACGGTTCGCGGAACAGCTTCTGCTGCGGCAGACCGCCTGCGCTGGCTGTCCGGTGGGCTGCATCCACATCGGGCTGCTGCGACAGCAGTTCGCCCGCGACCACGAGTTCCTCTACAAGCAGGTGTCATACGACTACGAACCCATCTTCGCGCAGGGTTCCATGCTGGGCCTGACCAACGCCTCCGACGTGCTTGCCCTGCTCGATGAGACGGAGAAACTCGGCCTTGACTGCATGAGCGCCGGTGTCGCACTGGCATGGGTGGCGGAGGCGTTCGAAAAGGGTGTCGTCACCGAGAAGGAGACGCTGGGCCCGGTGCACTTCGGCAACGTGGCCACGTTCGTCGCCGCGCTGCACCACCTTGCCAACGGAACCTCCGAATTCTGGCAGGCGTTGGGCAAGGGGGTGCTGTATGCCGCAGACATCTACGGCGGTGCCGACTTCGCCTGTGTCCTCGGTCAGGAGATGGCAGGCTATGCCACGGGCGAGGTGTATTTCGTCTCACAGGCCCTGGGGTTCAGGCATTCGCATCTCGACAGCGGCGGCTATGCCTACGACCAGTCCGCCAAGGACAAGGACGTGGACAAGGCCGTGCGGCATCTGCTGGATGACGAGTACAAAAGGCTGACCATCAACTGCATGGTGGCCTGTCTCTTCGCCCGCAAGGCCTACCCGCCGGAACGCCTTCAGGAGGCCCTTGCCTCTCTCGGCATGCGCGCCGAGGCCGATGCCCTGCCCGAGTCGGGGCGTGCCATGCAGGCCCTGCGGTGGTCGCTCAAGTTCCGCACGGGGTTCCGTCCGGAGAACGTGCGTATCCCCAAACGGTTCACCGAGGTCGTCACATGGAAGGGCCCCATGGACGTCGACTACATGGATGCCGTGCGACAGGCCTACACGTCCGAGTTGTACCGCATGGTGGTGGACGCCGCACGGGAGGCATAGATGTTGCGCGGTGTCGGGCCACTCATACAGGCGTCGTCATGGCGCGAACTCCTAGCCCGGTTCATGCTGCTGTGTCTTGTGCTGGCCTTGACGGCGGGCGGCTTCTGGTACAACTACGAGCGCCGCTTCAAGGACATTCAGGCCGGGGCGGCATTGCGCGACGGCGGGGCACACCTCGCCGAACCCCAGCGCGAGGCGCTGCACCGGCTCGTTGCCGCCTTTGCCGAGGGCTACGGCATCCGGCTCGTGGTGCAGGTGACCGAAGGCGTTGTGGATGTCCCGCGACTGGAAGGCAACACCCTCTTTGTGGGGGTGAACGTCCATTCGGGCATGTCGGTGGTCGTGTTCCCTCCCCTGCTGCGCAAGGTGACGGGCGAGGGGCCAAGACTGCATCTCGAATCGGAACAACTCCAGCGCCGCATTGCGGCGGGTGAAGAGGCCGGGGCCGTACTGGTCGACGCGCTCACCCTGCTTCTTGCACAGCTGGGCAAGACATCATGAAAGGCTAGCATGTCGCAGTTCGACGTAACGGTGTTCACGGACGGTTCGTGCCTTGGCAATCCCGGCCCCGGGGGCTGGGCGGCCATCATGCGCTGCAACGGGTGTGAGAAGGAGCTTTCGGGCGGCTTCGCCCTGACGACGAACAACCGCATGGAGATTCTCGCCGTGCTGGAGGCCCTTGAGGCCCTTCGCGACCCCTGCAAGGTCACGCTATTCACGGACTCGCAGTATGTACGCAACGCCGTCGAGAAGAAGTGGCTTGCGGGGTGGCAGCGCAACGGATGGAAGACCGCCGACAAGAAACCCGTGAAGAACCGCGACCTGTGGGAACGTCTGGTGCCGTTGCTGGCGAAGCATTCGGTATCCTTCCGGTGGGTGCGCGGGCATAGCGGGCATCCCGAGAACGAGCGTTGCGACGTTCTGGCACGGGCGCAGGCTTCGCGCCGGGGATTGCCGGAAGACCCCGGTTTCACGGCCTGATACGGGCGTGTGGCGGGCCATGGCGCGTCTCCCGTACGGGGCCGCCTGCGGACGTTTTGGCGACCGATGTGCCAGCCATAGGTGTGGCACAGGATACCTCCCCGTCGGACGTGTCGACAAGATACCGGGTGGCGGGGCGAGTCCCTTCCGGAACGTGTCGCGTGTCATGGTCTGGTATCTGCCCGGCATTGTTCCGCTAGCCTCTGCGGGTGTGGTCGCAGGCCCCACGGCGCAGATGGGCGGCGAGCCATCGTGGCGGGCGTGGCGCACCTTGCTTTTTGCATGATGCCCATAACGACGCTTCACATGTAATGACCGATGACGTATACGATTCTCCTATCCGGGGGGAGGGAGCAGGAGAATGGCACAGACCGAGCAACAACCCGCCGTCACGCGGGCACGCACGGGGACTACGCTTGCCGTGCCCACAGGGACGAGGATGCTGCTGACTCTTCCGGGAGTCTTCGACAACATCCCCACCGACCTCGTGGGTATCGTCCAGGGCGAATTCCTCATTCTCAAGATGCCCATGGTTCCGGGCATCCGCGCCCGTCTGGGGCAGGGTGAACCTGTCACTATCCGGTACCTTTGCGGCGGCGTCATCTACGGTTTCGGCTCTTCGGTGATCACCTTCATTTCGCGCCCGGGGTTCCTGGTCTTTCTGGCATTCCCGGATGTCGTGGAACAGCTGGAATTGCGTCAGCACAGGCGTGTGAACTGCCTTCTGCCGTGTGCCGTACATGTTCCGGGCTGCGTCCTCTCGGGTATCATGCTCGACGTCAGCCTCGGTGGCTGCCGCATCGCGCTGGACCCCGGATGCACCCTGACCCCTGAAGACCTCGCCGGTCGGGATATGGTCGTCCTGCACCTGCCTACGCTGAGCGAGAACGAGAATACGGTGCTGTCCTGCCGCGTGAAGGCTGCAAATCTCGTCAGCGGGCGTATCCATGCAGGATTGCAGTTCTTCGATCTGGACGAGGCTGCGAGAGGGGCATTGTTCGCCTACCTTGAAACCGTATCGTGCCTTATCTGACGGAGTAGCTTCCCATGACCGACGTTGCCACCCTCTGGGAGGGGCTTGGCGTGCCTTTGGTGCGCCTGCTGTCTTCCCTGTCTCTGGGGTTGCTTGTCGCCAACGTCATCGAATCGCTGAACTGGACTCGAGGTGTTGCGCGACTGGCAGCACCGCTTGTCCAGCTGGGGCATCTGCGTGATGTTGCGGGGGCTTCGTTCTCGCTGGCCTTCTTTTCGTCAGTAGCATCGAACTCGTTGCTTGCCGAAAGCTACGAACGTGGAGACCTGTCCCGACGCGAACTCATGTTCGCCAACCTGTTCAACAGCCTTCCCGCCTACCTCACCCATCTGCCGACACTGTTCTTCATGACGTGGACGGTACTCGGGTGGCCCGCCGTGGTCTATGTCGGGCTGACACTCGCTGCCGCAGCCATGCGCACCGTGCTCACGCTGCTGTGCGGGCGCGTGATGCTGCCCCCGTTGCCGGAGGGGTGCGTGACGTGCCGTCTGGACGAACACGGCGAGGTTTCGCGGGGCACTGCCCTGCAACGGGCGTGGCGCATGTTCCGCAGGCGGTTCCCCCGCCTTCTGCTGTTCACGATTCCGACGTATGTCGTCATGTACATGCTGCAGATTACCGGTGGTTTCGCATCTGCGCAGGATTGGCTGGCCGAACATGTACACTGGCTCGGTTTTCTCAGGCCCGAGGCTTTGGGCATCGTCGTGCTGCACCTCGCTGCAGAGTTCGGTGCCGCCCTGTCCGCAGCCAGTGCGGTTCTCAATACCGGTGCGTTATCCGAGCGCGAGATTGTGCTCGCCCTGCTCGTAGGCAATGTCCTCTCTACACCGATGCGGGCGTTCAGGCACCAGTTTCCGGCCTACGCCGGGTACTTCAAGCCCGCCTTGGCACTCAACCTTGTGCTTGCCAATCAGGTACTCCGTGCCTTGAGCATCATCTGCGTCGGGTGTGCCTACTATCTTGTGAGCGCCTAGCCCGGCGGTACACGCGTTCATACGTGCCCGCCGCCATGTCGTTTCCGGCATCGTCCTGTCGTGTTGCGTTCCCTCGGGGTCTGCCAAGGCTGATAGTCTCACACCTTGTGTGCTGCGGCCCCCTGCGGGCGCCTGCCGTCCTTCCACGCAAAGAACGCCGGATAGGGCATGAGAGCCCTCGCTCGAGGGCCTTCTCACCGTGTGTGCCGAACACGGTCAGGCTGACCGGCAGGCCTGTGGGGTGCTATGTCGACGCGCCTTGCTGTACCGAGCCCCCGCAGTGACGCAGGTGCCGCACTCGGCCTGCGCCTTCTCCTCCCTGCTCACATTCGAGCGACAGGCCGTCGCCCATACCTCCCTGTAAGCAACGACAGGGTGTGTGGCGTTCCCGTCCGGTGTCTCTAGCGTAGGTCGCACCTCAAGGGTGGGTACATGGTGTTTCCGTAAGTCTCCTGTCCGGGAACAGAAGGGCTGCAACGAAAAAGGAGCGGGGGTGACCCCGCTCCTTTTGAAGGCGATGCTCGCGCAAGGGTTACTTGCGGTTCAACTCCGCTTCCTGCGGGAAGATGGGCAGATAGCGGTAGGAGAGGCTGAGCACGAGGGCCGCATAGGCGACGATCATCACGCTGGCACCCCATTCGGCCCAGTTCGGCAGGTAGCTTTCCCACGAGTCGAAGGGCATGACCGGGATGGCGAGTGCCTGCACGGTCATGACGTAGCGGTTGATGGTGATGCCGATGCAGTCGAGGATGGCTGCGCTGTAGAACAGCACAGGGTTGTTGCGCAGGGCGGGCACGATGAGGATGATGGCAGGAACCAGACCGCAGTAGAACAGTTCGGCCCACAGCATCCACTTGCCGTAAATCCAGCCGCTGGTGAACATCTGATCGAAGGTCAGCCCCTGACGCGGGAGCAGGTCGTAGGCCCACGCGTAGGTGTCGGCGAACTTGAAGATCAGGTAGACCATGAGCATGGTACCGGCGATCTTGCCCATGAGGCTCTTCACTTCCCACGACACCAGCTTGCGGCCGGTCATCTTCTCCATGAGCGTGCAGACCAGCACCGTGAACACCGGGCCGGAGCCCACGGCGGAGAGCACGTACAGGAAGAAGGTCCAGGGCCAGATGAAGAAGCCTTCGCGGTAGATGTAGGGACGGCCGAAGAGGACGCCGTACATGCCACCGAGCGAACCCTGGTGGAAGGTGGAGAGGAAGGCACCGATACCGGCGAACAGCGGCATCATGACGTGGAAGTTGTGCGCCACGGCATGCACCAGCTTGTTCTTGTTGAGCTGACGGTTTTCGAGGATCAGCGGGACGTACTCGATGATGAGCACGAGGCAGTAGCACGTGATGCAGAAGATGACTTCGGTGAGCATCGAGTGCACGTTGGCGTGCCAGTAGCCGAACCATGCGCGAAGCGGCTGGCCGATGTCGAGCACGAGCACGAGCATGGCACCCGAGTAGCACAGGAAGCCGATGATGACGGCAAGGTTGATGATGTTCTTCAGCGGGTCGATGTTCAGGATGTAGCGCAGCAGACCCGAGAAGAACGCACCGGCACCGAGGGCGATGACGGCAAGGTCGAACGTGATCCAGAGGCCGAAACCGAAGTAGTCGTCAAGCCCGGTCACGCCGAGGCCTTCGGCGAGGACGCGGTAGGCCGCGTACAGACCCCAGCCGAAGAACACGAACACGAAGGCCATCCACATCATGAACTTGGAGAGTGAGCAGCGCTCGCAGCCCTCCGGGAACAGTTCGGCATCGACGGGAAGGTTGTAGTTCTTGTCCATGACCTACCCCTTGACCTTTTCGTGTTCGAGATAGTTGTCGCCAAGGCGACGCACCCATTCACGGCGGCTCAGGTAGTACACCTGCGGGTCGGTGCCGAGGCGTTCGAGCAGCCTGAAGGCATACTTGCTCTTGTGGAGTTCATGCACACGATGCTCGGGGTTGTTGAAGTCCCCGAAGATGATGGCGCCGTTGGGGCACGCCTCGGTGCACGAGGTCACGTAGTCACCGTCACGCAGGGCGCTGGGGTCGCGTCCTTCGACACGGGCCTTGTCCTTGGCCTGCATGAAGCGGTGGTGGCAGAAGGTGCACTTTTCCACGACACCGCGCGGACGTACGGAGACGTCGGGGGTGAGGGTCTTGTCCATACCTTCGGGCCACGTGGGGTCGAACCAGTTGAAGTAACGGGCATGGTAGGGGCACGAGGCCATGCAGTACCGGCAACCGATGCATCGCGGGTACACCTGGCTGACGATGCCGCCTTCCTCGTTCTTGTCGGTCGCCACGACAGGGCACACCGACACGCATGAAGGCTTGCCGCACTGCATGCACGGACGGGGCAGGTAGGCCACGTCGTGCTCGGGGAACGGCTTGCCGTTGTTGAGTTCGTACACCACAAGCCAGTTCAGCGACTTCAGCTTGTTGCTGGCATCAGGCTGCGGGGCGATGTTGTTCTCGGCCTGACAGGCAACCATGCACGCGCCGCAGCCCGTACATTTGTCGAGGTCGATGACCATCCCCCACTTGATCTTGAATTCCTTGAAAGAAGACATGACGTACGTTCCTTATGCTTTGGCGATGTTGACGCCGGCACCGGTCCAAACCGCGAGCCCCGTAACAGGCTCGGTGCTGGGTGCAAGCAGGTGCATCACGTTTTCGCCCTTGCCCTTGCTGAACTCGTCGAAGGCGGTGTGGCCGAAGCCGAGCGGCATCGCCACGGTGTCGTTCATGACACCTTCGAAGATGTTCACGCGGACCGTCACCTTGCCTGTGGGGTTGGACAGCACGACGCGGTCATGCTGAGCGAGACCCAGCTTGCGGGCGGTCGCACCGTTCAGCATCACGTAGCCTTCCTTGCCCTGAACTTCCCAGCGGCGGATGGTCTTCGTGTTGAACGGCGGAATGGCCGTCTTGCTGGTGCCCATGTTCAGCTTCATGACCGGGGCGAGCGCCAGCGGAAGGGCGGGGGCCTTCACGTCGAGCGCCTTGGAGAGTACGTCGGGCCGGAACGACAGGTTGGCACCTACAGTCGCGCGGCTGGTGAAGGCGGTGCCCTCGGCCAGCTTGTCGAAGTCGGCACCGTGGGCGGCTGCCTTGGCCTTGAGCATGTCTTCGAAGGAGGCTACGCCGAGGTCGAGACCAAGCTTGCCACCGAGGGCGATGAGCGCGTCACCGGCGGGCTTGGTGTCGAACAGGGGAGCCGTTACGGGCGTGGCGAGGCTGTAGACGACTTCGCCGCAACCGTAGGGCGTGCATACGTCGTCGAGTCGTTCAAGCCCCATGGATACGGGGATGACGAGGTCGCACTGCATGGCGGTCTCATCGAGGAAGCTGGTGAAGGCCACCTTGAAGGGAACCTTGGCCAGCGTGTCCTTGAAGGCCGAGCCCTGCGGGAGGGCGTAGACCGGGTTGGCCTCGTAGACCAGCATGGCCTTGGGCGCCTTCGCCTTGCCGGAGGCAATGGCGGAGGCCCACAGGGTGAGGTCCTGCTGCAGCATGGCCTTGCGGTCCATGCCTGCGGGAACGACCTTCCTGGCCACGGGCAGGGCCCGCAGGCCGCCGTCCCGGTTCACCGAGCCAAGCAGCATGTTGAGGGCGATGCCAGCCATGACGGGGGCAGCGCCTGCGCCCTGGCTGAATTCGGAACCCACGATGACCAGAGGATGCTTCGCCTTGGCGAGTGCCTGTGCAAGGGCCGTGAGGGCCTTCGCGTCGACACCGGTCTGGGCGGCGACCTTCTCGGGGGAGAAGGAGGCGGCGAGACTGCGGAAGGCGTCGAAGTCGGGAGCGGAGGACGATGCCCCCGCCTTGATGAGCAGATGGGCCAGACCGAGGGCGAAGGCCGATTCGGTCCCGGGGCGGATGGGCAGCCAGTCGTCGGCGCCTGTGGCGGTGTTGTTGAGCACCGGCCCGGCATAGACGAACTGCGCCGTGGGCTCGGCCCCGTGCGGGTGGCTGGCGCCGAAGGCATGGCGGTTACGGATGGCCGTTCCCCATGCTTCGAGGACGTTGGCACCGATGGCGAGCACGAAGTCGCTCTTCTCGATGTCGTAGCCGATTTGCCCTTCGCCGCCCATGAGGTCCCACGCCTTGGCGGCGGGCTGTGCCTCGCCGGGCATGAGGAAGAAGCTCTTCGAACCGCTCTGCTGCACGAAGGCGGAGAGCAGTTCGTTGATGGTGCCGTTGTCGTCGCCGGAGATGCAGGCGAGGGCGTCGCCGCCCTTGGCGGCCTTGAGGCCGTCAAGCAGCATGGCCTCCGCCTCTTCCCACGAGATCATCACATACGCGCCGTCGGGCGAACGCTTCAGCGGGCGCTTCATGCGCGCGGGGCTGTAGAGCATCTGCACTTCGGCGGCAGCGATGGAAGACACGCCGCCCTTGCTCAGCGGGTGTTCGGGGTTGCCGATGACGCGCACGGGGCGGCCGTCGACAAGGCGTACCCGGACACCTACGCCGGTGGGGCAGAGCTTGCTGACAGTGGGAACGTAGCTGTTGGCCCCCTTGATGTTACGGGGGATCCACGACCAGTTCTGAGACCAGATGGATACGTCATCGAGGCCTTTCCACACCACGGGAGTGGCGAGGATGCCTGCGGTGGCGCCGCCTATGAACTTGAGAAAACCTCTTCTGTCCAGTGCCATTGCACCACCCCTCTGTTACTTGTGGCACACGAAGCAGGCGTTGCTGGAGTTGGTCACGCCAAGGTGGTTCTCATTGGCGTGGCAACGCTCGCACTGCCACATCTTCATGGTCTGCTTGCTGTAACCGGTAAGCTTGTTCTCGTAGTGGGTCGGGGCCTTGTCGGAATCCGCCACGTCGAGGTGGCAGAGATTGCAAAGCTCCCTCTCCGAGAACTGGTGACACTGGTTGCAGCCGTCCAGAGAGTGCGCCGCATGGCTGAAGAACACGTTGTCGGGCTGATACTGGTAGACCAGCCACTTCACTTCCTTGCCGGACTTCACGTACTCAGCCACGAACCGCGCCTCTTCGGGGTCGGACCCGATGACGTCGGAGTGGCATTCGGCACAGCTCGCGGTGGAGGGCAGGCCAGCAAAGGACCCGTCCTCGCGCAGGCTGTGGCACTGCTTACATTCCATGCCAGCATCATTGACATGGACCTTGTGGCTGAACCGGATCGGCTGTTCTTTCTGGCTGTAGAGCATTTCCGGGAATGCCCACCAACCGAAGACCAGCGCGACGACCAGGCCGACGAAGAACGGCGCTGCGCCACCACATGCGCATTTGCGACCGTTTTCGTTGTCTGCATTGGTTAACTGCCTGTCCTCCATACCCTTCGCCTCAGCAGGTTTGAAGATGGATAACGATAGCCCACACTTGCCAAGCAACCTTAATAGGCGGCTGCGAGAAACCTTGTCAAGGTGAAATATTTCACGAACTAGCGAGTATTTCGGCTAATGGACTGTCATCATTGGAGGGCGTCAGGGGCTGGATGAGAGGCGCATATTGTGCGTCATGTCAAACGCAGGCCCGGAACCGCCCCCTAGTCTCTATAGGATGACCGTGGGCGGACCTGTCCCTGTCGCGTTCGACATGCAGACTCCCTGCATGTCGATGCGTCTGAAAGAAAGGCTGGCATCTTTCGCGTGACAGTCGGTATACGACACCTTCGAAAGACGCTGCCCGAGAACTTCGATGCGTATCTAGGGCAGATGATGCCGGAAGGGGCGTAGGCACAGCCGCCCTTGCAGGCGGCCCTGCGCACCTGCTTCTGACGCGGTTGGCGCGCCAGATGGTGAAGCCTCGCCATCCGCCGACGAGTTGCGTCCTGCCAGCATGGGCCTCTACTTCGGCTTTCTACCGTAGACGTCCTCGAAGCGGACGATGTCATCCTCCTCAAGATATGGGCCGCTTTGCACTTCGATGAGTTCCAGCGGAATCTTGCCGGGGTTCGATAGCCTGTGCATGGCGCCACGCGGGATGACG